>OBLI01000415.1_pt1 | contig 44968 bp, 40 predicted proteins | sample 1519701 | NCBI WGS metagenome assembly OBLI01 (sample SAMEA3663005, study PRJEB22513) | pig gut metagenome | biome: pig gut; feature: pig-associated habitat; material: faeces | place: France | collected 2012
ACCACAAGGGTTCGCTATGGATTTTTAAGTGTTCAACTTAATTATACAATCCGCCCGGTAAAGAAAAAATCAAAATGTCTTGCGGGGGGGAGGCGAGCGTGCTATGATAATAGACAAGTGGATAACTTATATTGAACTGTGGACAAATTGAAATGTTAATAGATCCATTAGGGGATGGAGTGTATACATTGGTGAAAAAAAGTCTCTTCTTTTTGATGCTGTTTGATGCTGCTGTATTGGCTGTGGTGCCCTTTGTAGCACTGTTGTTACGGCTGGATGGTAATACAGGCAGCCGTTATTTTGCTGTGCTGCTATCGGTGCTGCCAGTGGCAGTGGTTATCAAGCTGGTACTGTTTTATCTGTGTGGGATTTACAACAGAATATGGCGCTATGCAACTGTACGAGATATGTTTGCCATTATTGGTGCCTGTACAGTGGCCAATGTGATTATAGCTCTATTAGGTCTTTATACACAGGTAGACCTGCCTAGAAGCATTTATATTATCTCCTATATTTTGGATGTAGGTCTAATCTGCTTCTCCAGGTTGTCAGTAAGGATGCTTTTGATGATGAGTCAGTCTGAGGCCAGCGAGGCCCAGTTGCGGAAAATGCTTATTATAGGCGCCGGGGATGCTGGTGTCATGATTGCCAGAGAACTGGTACAGCGTGGCGAGGGCAAAAAACTTTTAGGTTTTGTGGATGATGATGCTTCTAAGGTAGGTAAGAAAATCCTGGGCTATAGTGTACTGGGCAATACAGATGCCTTGGATACCTTGGTAAACGAAAATGAAATCAAGGAAATTGTCATAGCTATGCCATCAGTCAAAGGCAGTATTATCAAAAAGGTTGCCAGCAAATGTCGTGGGCTAGGCTGTCATGTCAAGATATTGCCTGGTCTATATGAGCTGATAGATGGTCAGGTATCTGTCCAACAGCTGCGTAATATTGAGCTAGAGGATTTGCTGCGCAGAGATAGCATCAAGCTGGATATGGCTGCCATTAGCAGATATATAGAAAACAAGGTGGTTTTGGTTACAGGAGCTGGTGGCTCCATTGGCTCCGAGCTTTGTCGACAGATTTCCTTGGCCAAGCCAGCTAAGTTACTGCTTTTGGGCAGAGGTGAGAATAGTATCTATGAGATACATCAGGAGCTAATCGAAAAATTTGGGGCTCAGCGATATATTCCGATTATTGCAGATATTCGGGATGCAGAGCGAATAGATGAAGTATTCTGCACCTATCGTCCTCAGCTGGTATTTCATGCTGCAGCTCACAAGCATGTGCCTCTGATGGAGGCTCAGCCTGTGGAGGCAGTAAAAAATAATATTTTTGGCACCCAGCATGTGGCTATGGCAGCGGACAAATACGGCGCCGAATCCTTTGTTATGATTTCTACCGACAAGGCTGTGAATCCTACCAGTGTTATGGGAGCCAGCAAGCGCTTGGCCGAAATGGTGATCCAGAATATGAATCTCCACAGTCAGACTAGATTTGCCATTGTGAGATTTGGCAATGTATTAGGCAGTCGGGGAAGTGTAGTGCCTCTGTTCAAGAAGCAGATTGCCAAGGGCGGGCCTATAACCATTACAGATCCTGAGATGGTGCGGTATTTTATGACCATACCAGAAGCGGCTCAGCTGGTTTTGCAGGCAGGAACCTTCTCTCAGGGTGGGGAGGTATTCCTGTTGGACATGGGTGAGCCAGTGAAGATACTGGATATGGCTCGGGATTTGGTGGAACTTCATGGCCTTATACCGGACAAGGATATTAAATTTGTCTTTACGGGACTGCGTCCGGGAGAAAAGCTCTATGAGGAGCTGTTAACTGCTGAGGAGGGAACCCGCAAGACTTGCCATGAGCGTATTTTTGAAGCCCCTCTAGGCAGTATTGTAACTGACGAGATTATGCAAAGAATATCCTCTTTGGAACATGAAAAAGACAATTATATCATCCTTCATACCATCAAGGATTTGATACCAACGTACAATAGCAAGGCATTAGAAAATTTGGATAAGAATAGGTGAGAGAATGGATACATTGACAAAGCTGAAAGAAAAAATCATCAGCCATAAGGCAACTGTAGGTGTGGTAGGACTGGGCTATGTAGGTCTGCCTCTGGCTGTGGAAAAGGCCAGAGCTGGATTCAAAACCATAGGTTTTGATGTGCAGAAGCAAAAGGTAGATATGGTTAACGCAGGTCACAACTATATAGGGGATGTGGTTAATGAGGATTTGCAGGCATTGGTAGAATCTGGCATGCTTTCAGCTACTACAGATTTTAGCTTTGTCAAGGATGTAGACTTTATTGCTATCTGTGTGCCTACCCCATTGGATGCCCATCAGCAGCCAGATATTAGTTTTGTCAAAGGCAGTGCAGAAGCTATTGCCAAGCATCTAACCAAGGACACTATTGTAGTGTTGGAATCCACCACCTATCCAGGTACCACAGAGGATTTGTTGAAGCCAATTTTAGAAAAGGGTTCTGGCTTGAAATGCGGGGAGGATTTCCTGTTAGGCTTTTCACCAGAGAGAGTAGATCCAGGCAATCTTCTTTACAAAACCAAGAATACCCCCAAGGTAGTAGGTGGTATTGGCAAGGAAGCTACTCATGTCATTGCAGAGATGTACCGTCAGGTATTGGACAGTGATATATATGAGGTATCCTCTCCTGCTGTGGCAGAGATGGAAAAAATACTGGAGAATACCTATCGTAATATTAATATTGCCTTGGTTAATGAGCTGACCATGCTTTGTCATAAGCTGGGTATCAGCATGTGGGAGGTAGTAGATGCAGCCAAGACCAAGCCATATGGTTTTCAGGCCTTTTATCCAGGTCCTGGCCTAGGAGGACACTGTATTCCTCTGGATCCATATTACCTTAGCTGGAAAGCTAGAGAATATGGCTTCCATACCTCTCTGATAGAGGCTTCCGGCATGATTAATGATCGAATGCCTGAATATACTGTTAGCCGCTGTGGCGAGGTATTGAATCGCTTCCAGAAGTCTATTAATGGTGCCAAGGTGCTGATTCTAGGGGTAGCCTACAAGCAGGATATTGATGATTATCGGGAAAGTCCAGCTCTGAGAGTTATTGAAGAATTCCAGAAGCGAGGCGCAGATATTAGCTATTACGATCCTTGGGTGCCTAAGTACAGATATAAGGGAGAAACATATCAGGGCTTGAAGGAGTTGAGTCCAGAGGCGCTGGCAAAGGCAGATATTGTGGTTATTACCACAGCTCACACCAATGTGGATTATGAAATGGTGCAGAAATATGCCAAGGCTATTTTTGACACCAAGAATGTGATGAAGAATATTAGCAAGCGTGAAAATATAGAGGTTTTGTAAAAGATGAAATATGCACTTATTGGCTGTGGTCGAATAGCCATCAATCATATCAAGGCCGTTATCAATAATCAGTTGGAGCTGGTGGCAGTATGCGACGTACTGCCTAGCAAAATGGAAGAGCTGCTTTCCAAGCAGGGCTTGGCAGAGAATAAGGATATTCTTCGCTACACAGACTATCGCCAGATGATAGAGGAACATCCAGAAATTCAGCTTATTAGTATTGCCACAGAGAGTGGCAGTCATGCTGAAATTGCTCTTTACTGTATAGATCAGGGCATCAATCTGATTATTGAAAAGCCTATGGCTATGAGCATTGCAGATGCAGATGAAATTATTCGTAGAGCAGAAGCCAACCATGTGAAGGTATCTGCCTGTCATCAGAACAGATTTAATATTGCCGTACAGAAGTTGCGGAAAGCTGTAGAAGCTGGCAGATTTGGCAAGCTTTCTCATGGCAGCATCCATGTCCGCTGGAACCGTAACAAGGATTATTATACACAGGCTCCTTGGCGGGGCACCTGGGCTCAGGATGGCGGCGCCTTGATGAATCAGTGTATTCATGGCATTGATTTATTGCGTTGGATGATGGGTAGTGAGGTGGTATCTGTCTATGGACAGACCAAGCAGCAATTCCATCATTATCTGGAGGCTGAGGATGTAGGCATGGCTGTGGTAAATTTTGCCAATGGTGCCGTGGCTACCATAGAGGGAACAACCAATGTATATCCTCAGAACTTGGAGGAAACTTTATATGTTTTTGGACAGTGTGGCACTGTCAAGCTGGGGGGCAAATCCACCAACAATATTGATGTGTGGGATTTTGCTGATGAAACAGACGAGGATAGAAGCAACAAGGGCTTGGAAGAGGCTGCCAGCAATGTATATGGCAATGGACATACCAGCCTTTTTGCGGATGTGGTAGAAGCTATAGAAAAGGATCGCCAGCCTTATGTGGATGCCAAGGCTGGGCGGGATGCGCTGGAAATGGTCTTGGCGATTTACAAGTCTGCCGCCGAGGGCCAGGCTGTGAAATTGCCATTGAAAGAATGCAGTACATTGGATTTTTTAGGGAGATTTGACCATGAATAATGAAGAAAAGGACTACTTTGTTCATGAATCATCCTATGTGGATGAGGGGACAAAAATTGGCAAAAAAACCAGAATCTGGCATTTTTCTCATATTTCCAAGGGAGCAGAAATCGGTGAGGGCTGTAATCTTGGCCAGAATGTCTTTGTAGGCAATGATGTCAAAATCGGTAATCATGTAAAGATACAGAACAATGTTAGTGTCTACGAGGGGGTGGAGCTGGAGGACTATGTATTCTGTGGCCCTAGTATGGTTTTTACCAATGTAAGAACCCCAAGATGTGAATATCCCCGCAATACCTCAGCAGATTACAAGAAAACCTTGGTAGGTCGTGGTGCCAGTATTGGTGCTAATGCCACCATTGTTTGCGGTACTACCTTGGGAAAGAATGCCTTTGTAGGTGCTGGTTCTACAGTAACCAAAGATGTGCCGGATTATGCTATGGTATATGGCAATCCAGCCCGTATTCATGGTTATATGTGTGCTTGTGGCGATACTACAGTGCCAGCAGATGCAGTAGAGTTGAAATGTCCAAGATGTGGCATAGATGTGCAGTTGAAGAAATAAAACAAGATATAAGGCGGTAGGATAGGATGATACCTTTTATAGATTTGCAGACACAGCAGGAGAAAATAAAACCAGAGCTGGACAGAAGGTTGGCTCAGGTTTTGGCTCATGGTAAATATATTTTAGGCCCAGAGGTGCAGGAGCTGGAAGCCAAGCTGGCTGATTATGTAGGGGTAAAGCATTGCATTACCTGTGCTAATGGTACAGATGCCCTGTTGATTGCCCTTATGGCATTAGGGGTAAAGGCAGGGGATGAGGTAATAACTACAGCCTTTACTTATGTAGCCACTGGTGAGGTTATTGCCAGATTGGGAGCAACCCCTGTATTTGTAGATATTGACGAAAAAACATACAATCTGGATGCCAGCAAAATAGAAGCTGCTATTACAGACAAAACCAAGGCTATTATGCCAGTAAGCCTATATGGTCAGTGTGCAGATTTTGATGCTATTAATGCCATTGCTGAAAAATATAATCTGCCAGTAGTAGAGGACGGTGCCCAGAGTTTTGGAGCTACCTACAAGGGAAGACGCTCCTGTGGACTCTCTACCATTGGCTGTACCAGCTTCTTCCCAACCAAGCCACTGGGCTGCTATGGTGATGGCGGAGCTGTATTTACCAATGATGATGAATTAGCCAAAGCGATGGATATGATTCACAAGCATGGTCAAGATAGACGATACCATCATGTACGCATGGGCTTGAACAGTAGATTGGATACCATGCAGGCAGCAGTTTTGCTAGCCAAGCTGACCATCTTTGAGGAGGAAGTAAGACTTCGGGCTGAGGTAGGCGCAAAATACACTGAACTTTTGGCAGATGTACCAGGCATTATAACTCCATATATTGAGTCACATAATACCTCAGTATATGCCCAGTACACTGTACGGGTGCAGAACAGAGAAGAGCTGCAGGCCAAGCTAAAAGAAGCAGGCATACCAACAGCTGTACATTATCCAATCCCATTGAACCAGCAGCCAATGTTTGACTATCTCCATCAGGGCACCAGCAGCGTACCAGTAGCAGAGAAGGTAGCAGGAGAAGTAATGAGCCTGCCTATGGGAGCTTGGGTGAAGGATGAAGATGTGCATTTTATAGTAAAAGCTTTGAAGAGCTGATGACTTTGCGAAAATAAATATATTTTGTAGGAGTTTTATGATGTTTTTGTTTAAGGTATTTGATATTTTTACGACAAAAGAAAAAATGATATGTGCATTCATTGTTGTAATGATGTTAATAGGAGCTTTACTGGAAGCACTGGGAATAGGTGCAATAATGCCATTGTTGGCACTTATGAGTGATGAAAATTACCTTCAAAAACATTCAGATATTGCCCACGTAGCCTATTTATTTGGAATAACTAGCCATAGGGATTTTATTATGGCAAGTACCATAATGTTAATCCTTATTTATATTATAAAAAATCTGTATTTGATTTTTCAGACAAGAGTACAGATTTATTTTGCGTTAAATAAACAGATTTCATTGTCAAAAAAATTGTTGGCATTTTATCTAAGTAAACCATATGAATTTCACCTGAAGAATAATTCATCAACTCTAATTCGAAATGTAGGTACCTTTGTAGAACAAGTAATAAGTTCTTTGTTGTTATCAGAGTTTTATTTATTTACAGAGATAATAACAGCTTTAGGGATACTGGCAATGATCTTATGGGTTGATCCGATTACGGCATTGATAGTATTTGTGGCGATTGGTGGACTGGTCGTTATAACAATTTATCTAATGAATAGGGAGATAAAAAAACAAGGAATTGTCAGAAGTGAATATAGTGCAGAGCTATTAAAATGGTTGAACCAAAGCCTTGGTTCAATAAAAGAAACAACAGTTATGGAAAAGACAACATTTTTCATAAATAAGTTTAGTGAAGCCTATGATAAGTATGGTAGATCACATGCGAAATATCAATTTTTAACACAGATGCCAAGAATGCTTATTGAAGTGTTGGCTGTTGGAGGCTTGTTATTGTTGATTATTTTTAAATTATCATTTGGTAGTACCCCGGCTGAAATAGTTCCACTATTGGGTGTTGTTTCGTTGGCTGCATTTCGTCTCATGCCTAGTGCAACTAGAATTATATCTTACAGTAATAATATTCAATATTTTATACCTGTGTTAAATACGATATATGATGATTTGTGCATAGTGACAAATCAAAAAAATGGTGCAATTAACAAAAATAATATAAAAATATTGTTTAAAAATAAAATAACTGTACAAAATTTAGAGTTTAGTTATGATGGAACGAATAATCAAGTACTTTCTAATGTTTCTTTTGAAATTAAAAAGGGTGATTTTGTAGGAATTACAGGACAATCGGGTGCAGGAAAAACAACCTTTGTAGATATATTATTAGGATTGCTAACTCCAACCAATGGAAAAATTCTTATTGACAACGTAAACATACAAAGTGATATGTGTGGTTGGCGAAAAAATTTAGCTTATGTACCACAAAGCATATATTTAATAGATGGTTCCATTAAAGAAAATATAGCTTTGGGGATTGATGTTAATGCTGTTGATATAGAATTATTAAATAAAGTTATTAGTATGGCGGAACTAACGGAATTTGTAGATAGTCTCCCAGATGGAATGGAGACGAGTGTAGGAGAGGGTGGTGTTATGTTATCTGGAGGACAGCGTCAACGTATTGGAATTGCCAGAGCATTATACCAGCAACCAGATATATTAATTTTGGATGAAGCCACCTCTGCTCTAGATAATGATACAGAAGAGGCAATTACAAATACCATTTTAAAATTAAAAAGAAGGATGACGATTCTTTCCATTGCACATAGATTAACTACGTTAGAACAGTGTGATTATAAAATAAATTTCGAGCATGGTAATGCTAATATTGTATGAGAAATGCAAAAATATGCTTTCAATATGACATTTCAAAAAAATAGTATAAGGAGAATAACGATGAATGTAAAAATTATAGCCTTGTATCTTCCACAGTATCATGCAATTCCAGAAAATGATAATTGGTGGGGAGAAGGATTTACAGAGTGGACTAATGTTAAGAAAGCTAGACCGATATTTGAATGGCAGGTTCAACCAAAGAGACCATTGAATGATAATTATTACAATTTATTAAATAAGGAAACTGTGCAGTGGCAAACAGATCTCGCAAATAAATATGGTGTATACGGTTTTTGTTATTATCACTACTATTTTAAGGGAAAAAAATTGTTGGAGAAACCAGCAGAAAACTTGTTAAAGTGGAAAGATATAAATCAAAAATTTTGTTTTTTCTGGGCTAATGAATCATGGTGTCGTACTTGGAGTGCAGCTAAAGCTACAACTACATGGGCTGTAAAAGACGAGAAAGTGCAATCTTTTGATAATGGTATGCTTATAGAACAGACTTATGGTAATAATAAAGATTGGAAAGAGCATTTTCTGTATTTGAGAGATTTTTTTAAGGATGATAGGTATATTAAAGTAAATAATAAACCAATGTTTTATATATATCATGTAAGTGCAATACCTTGTGCTAAAGAAATGTTTGCCTTATGGGATAGACTTGCCAAAGCAAATGGGTTTGATGGAATACATATAGTATCTGTTGATGAGCCAAATGAATATAATATACCACAGATAGAAGCAGTAGTACACTGTAGTTTTCATAAGGCTGCGAGAAATAAAATGTCAGGTATATTGTCTAAAATCAAGAATAAAGCGAAAAGACAAGTAGGTTCAAGTTTAGGTGTACAAAAGCTAACTAAAGACGTTTGGTCATATGATAAAATGTGGGAATTAGTTTTATCTGTAAAACCTTATGAGAATATACAAAATTATTTAGGTGGATTTGTGAATTATGATGATACACCTCGCAAAGGTACTAATGGTACAGTTATGAAAGGAGCAACACCAGAGCTATTCGGAAAGTATTTATCAGAGCAGATTATGAAAGCAAAAAATGAGTTCCATAGTGAATATCTTCTTTTGAATGCTTGGAATGAATGGGGAGAAGGAAATTACTTAGAACCAGATGAACAGTGGGGGTACAAATATTTAGAAGCACTTCAAAAGGCATTAAGGTGAGTTTTAGTTATGCTAGTATTGAGGATATATCTAAACCTAAAAAGATAGACCTAGAGTGAGGAGAAAAAATGTGCGGTATTTGTGGCATAGTCGGCTGTAATGTAGAAGATAATTTGATAAAAGCTATGCTTGAAAGTATAGCTCATCGTGGCCCTGATGATGAAGGCATTTTTCATAATAAAAATATTTTTTTAGGGCATAGAAGATTGTCTGTTTTAGATACATCTCAATTAGGGCATCAGCCTATGGAATATAAGGATTATGTTATTGTTTTCAATGGCGAAATCTTTAATTATATAGAACTTAGAAAACAATTGATAGAAAAAAAACATAATTTTATCACAGGCACTGATACTGAGGTTATATTGCATGGTTATGTAGAGTGGGGAAAAAAGGTATTTTCTTACATGCGAGGCATGTGGGCTTTAGCTATATTGGATAAAAAAAATAATAAAATTATTTTTAGTAGAGATAGGTTTGGCATAAAACCATTTTATTACCATTATGAAGATAATGTATTCCGTTTCGCATCAGAAATTCCATCGCTTTTTAAAGCTGGTGTAAAGAGAAGTCCAAATTATGATGTTATATTTCGATATTTGATAGCAGGTATAGATGACAATGGAAAAGATACTTTTTTTCAAGATATTCATCAGCTGCCTGGTGGATGTAATATTGAATATGATTTGGTTACAGGTAATATAGAACATTATAGATACTATGATTTGATGGCCGAATTGCAGATGAAGGATGTCCGAAATTATGAGGATGTTTTTGATGAGACAATATCAATCCATTTGCGAAGTGATGTGTTGATAGGATCGTGTTTGTCAGGGGGATTGGATTCGTCTTCTTTGGCTGGAATAATTCAAAGAAAAATAAATTCGAATGGTCAAAAGCTAATTGCAGTAACCGCAAAGTCAGAACTATTAGAAAATGATGAGAGTGAAATAGCAAAACAAGTTGCAGTTTATTCGGGTATGGATTGGAAGATGGTATGTCCTACATATGATGATTTCGTGTGCAAACATTTAGATATGTTACGACAACAAGCAGAGCCGGTAGGCTCACCATCTGTATTCATGCAATATTGTGTTATGGAAAAAGCTAGCAAATGTGGAATAAAGGTCATGTTTGATGGGCAAGGAGGAGATGAAACTCTACTGGGGTATGAAAGGTACTATGTAAGCTACTTGTTTTCCCTAATAAGAAAAGGAAAATTGCTGGAAACAATAAAATCTTATAGGGAGATTTGTCAAAACTCAAAGCTATCACTTGTATCACTAGCTAAATATATTCTATATTTTGGCTATAAGCCGATAAGGAAACTTATATTAAACAAGAGATTTTATTTTGTCAAAAATAATTATAAAAAACAATTCTTTTCCCAATCTAAAGATTATTTGTGTCAAAGCATGGATATGATGGGGTTGCATTATGAGGAAATTACAAAAAAGCAATTGCCTCATTTGCTTAGATATGAAGATCGAAACTCTATGAGATTTTCAATTGAAGCTCGGTGTCCGTATGTAGATCATGTCTATGTTCAGAATGCTATAGCACTGCCTTTTGAAACAAAAGTACATGAAGGATGGACAAAGTTTTGCTTAAGAAAGTTAGCGGAAAAAGTTATCCCAAAGGAAATTGCGTGGAGAAAAAGTAAGTTTGGTTTTGAAGCACCCGAAAAAAAATGGTTGGAAATGTACTTGCCAGTTATGCAAAAAGTGGTCAATCAATCATCAATATTGCAAGATATAACAACGAAAATACCAGATTTATCTAAGCTTTCATTGCGATTAAGATGGAGACTTTATAATTTGGCTATATGGGAAAAACAATATGTACATCACATCAATTTATCGTGAAAACGTGGGTGTAATAAATGCAGAAGGAGAATAAGTATGTTTTACAACAAAACTATTTTAGTAACTGGTGGTACTGGTTCTTTCGGCAAGAAATTTATCAAAATTCTTTTGAGCAAGTACCAGCCTAAAAAGGTTATTGTGTATTCTCGTGATGAGTTGAAGCAGTTTGAGATGGGACAGGTATTCAACGATAAGTGCATGAGATATTTTATCGGCGATGTGCGGGATAAAGAAAGATTGATGCTGGCTATGAAGGGCGTGGATTATGTGGTTCATGCTGCAGCCTTGAAGCAGGTTCCGGCAGCAGAATACAATCCTATGGAGTGCATCAAGACGAATATTAACGGTGCTCAGAATGTTATAGATGCAGCTATTGCTAATAATGTAAAAAGGGTAATTGCCCTTTCCACAGACAAGGCTGCAAATCCTATAAATCTTTATGGTGCTACAAAGTTGGCTTCAGATAAACTGTTTACTGCTGCCAATAATATTGTTGGCGAAGGTGAAACTAGATTTGCCGTAGTTCGTTATGGTAATGTGGTAGGTTCCCGCGGTTCGGTTGTTCCATTCTTTAAGGGTTTGATTGAACGAGGAGCTACAGAGTTGCCAATAACTGACGAACGCATGACACGCTTTTGGCTGAAGCTGGAGGATGGTGTAGAGTTTGTTTTGAAGAATTTTCAGCGTATGCAGGGTGGCGAAATCTTTATACCAAAGATTCCATCTATGAGAATACTTGATTTGGCCAAGGCAATTGCCCCAAATGCCAAAATAAAGGTCATCGGCATTCGCCCAGGCGAAAAACTTCATGAGGTTATGTGTCCTAGTGATTTGTACTATGAGACTGTAGAATTCCCAGATCACTTTGTTATTAAACCAAGCATTGAATTTGGTATAAATATAGACTACACGACTAATGCGTTAGGTGAACATGGTCACATGGTAGCAGATGGCTTTGATTACAATTCCGGTAACAATCCTCATTTCCTTACTGTAGAGGAACTAAAGGAGATGAATCCATGATTTATTATGGTAGACAAAATATAAATGCTAAAGATATTCAATCTGTGGTTGATGTACTTAATTCAGATTTTCTTACTCAGGGGCCGGTTTTAGAGCAATTTGAAAAAAAGGTTGCTGAGTATTGCGGTGCAAAATACGCTGTAGCTGTAACCAATGCAACCTCTGCCTTGCATGTTGCTTGTAGAGCTGCAGGATTGGGAGAAGGAGATAGCCTTTGGACTTCTCCAATTACCTTTACAGCTTCTGCCAATTGTGGTAGGTACTGTGGCGCGGATGTGGATTTCGTAGATATTGATCCTGCAACCTACAATATGAGTGTGACTTTGCTGGCTGAAAAATTGGAAAAAGCAAAGAAGAATGGGAAATTGCCTAAAATAGTGGTGCCTGTGCACTTAGCAGGTCAATCCTGTGCTATGAAGAAAATCCATAAGCTAGCAGAAAAGTATGGCTTTACTGTATTAGAGGATGCATCTCATGCTATTGGAGCAGACTATCTGGACACCAAGGTGGGAAGCTGTAGATACTCTGATATGACAGTATTCAGCTTTCATCCTGTGAAGATTATTACCACTGGAGAAGGTGGTATGGTGCTCACCAATAATGAGGAACTGTATAAGAAGCTGTGCCTTTATAGAAGTCATGGTATTACTCGTGATGCTTCCTTGATGACACATGAAGCGGATGGACCTTGGTATTACCAGCAGGTTGATTTGGGATATAACTATCGCATGACAGAAATGCAGGCAGCCCTGGGCTATAGCCAGATGGATAGACTGGATGAGTTTGTAGCACGCAGGCGCTATTTGGTAAATAGATATAATGAGCTGTTGCAGGATATGGACGTGGTTACACCATATGTTTTGCCAGAGGCTAATCCATCCTGGCATTTGTATATGATACGAGTTGATTTTACTAGGCTCAGTATTGATAAGGTAAAACTATTTTCTGAAATGAAGAAACGTGGTATTGTGCTGAATTTGCATTATATTCCAGTACATACTCAGCCGTATTATCAGGAGCTAGGCTTTAAACAGGGAGATTTTCCTAATAGCGAAAAATATTATGCGGAAATATTTACCCTGCCACTTTATTATGATTTGACAGAAGAACAGCAGAATGAAATTGTAGCTGCACTGCGTGAAGTATTGAAATAGTATTTTGGAGGCACTGGTATGGAACTTTGTTTGGGAACTGTGCAATTTGGTATGGATTATGGCATATCTGGACAAAGGCAGCCTACCGTTGAGCAGGCTGTAAATATGTTGGATTTTGCTACGCAGAATGGCATCAGTACTATTGATACCGCTAATGCCTATGGCACGGCTGAGGATGTGGTAGGATGTTTTTTGCAAAAAAAGACTATTGCCAGAGATCGTTTATGGATTATATCCAAATTTAGACCAAATCTTTTGGATGATGCTTCTGAGGATAAATATTATGAAATTATGAAGCAGAATCTGGAGAAAAGCCTGGCAAGATTACATCTGGATTATTTAGATACATATCTTCTTCATAGTGCTAGATATGTGTATAACGATGCCATTATTGAAACTCTAAATCGTTTGAAAAAGGAAGGCTATGCACGCAAGGTAGGTGTTTCGGTTTACGAACCAGAGGAAGCAAAAAAATGTATAGAACGCAATAATGTAGATTTCATGCAGCTGCCATACAGCATTTTTGACCAGCGAATGAAGAATAATGGTGTATTTGATTTAGCTGATGCTAAGGGAAACACAACGCAGATTCATTCTCGAAGTGCCTTTATTCAGGGCTTGATTCTTATGCAGGAAAATCAGATTCCGTATTTTCTGGCTAAGGCTAAACCAATCGTTAGGTTAATTGATAAGCTTTGTAAAAAGTATAATATTTCTAGAATCGCATTGACTATGAATTATGTAAAACAGGAAAAGGCTATCAGTCATTTGGTGTTCGGTGTAGATAATATAGAGCAGTTGAAGGAAAATATAGGCATTTTCCAGACAGATATATCCCAAAAAATTGTTGATGATATATCCAGAGAATTTAAGCATATTGAAGCTGATATAGTAATGCCAAGTCTGTGGAAGAAGGAATAGATATGAAGTTTTTAGTGTTAATTCAGGCAAGATGTGGTTCTAGTCGCTTGCCCAACAAGGTTATGAAAAAAATTTCAGGTAAGACAGACTTGGAATGGGTACTGGAGCGTGTGAAAAGAAGCAAAAAAATAGATGAGGTAATGGTAATTACTTCTATTGAGAAAAACAATTTGCCACTTATTAAGCTGTGTACTGAATTGAATACTAGAGTGTTTGTAGGCTCAGAAGATGATGTTTTGGACAGATATTATCAGGCAGCAAGATTGCTTCAGCCTGAGTATGTTATTCGCATAACCGCGGATTGTCCATTATTTGATTGGAATTATCTTGATTTAGCAATAGAACAGTTGGAAGCGGATACAGATTATATGTCTGAATTAACGGAGAGCTTTCCAGATGGTTTGGACATTGAGATTATGAAATTTTCTGTTCTAGAAGAAGCCTGGCAGAATGCGAAAATGGCTTCTGAGAGAGAACACGTTACTTTGTATATTAGAAATCATGCTGATAAATATAAATTACAAAATTTTGAATGTCCTATTTCAGGGATAGGAGATAAGAGATGGACATTAGATGAACCAGCAGATTTAGAATTGATTGAGAAGATATATGAGTATTTTACCAGTCATGGAAAATATGATTTTGTTACAGAGGACATATTAGACTTTTTGAATACAAACCCTCAATTGGAGAAAATAAATTCTTCGATAGGTCGTAATGAGGGGTTAGCGAAATCTATTCGTGAAGATTATATTGTTGAATAATTTAGGAAAGAAGTGTCAAAAATGGGTAAAGGACAGGATTTATACAATGAAGCTAAGAAGGTTATTCCAGGTGGGACACAGCTTTTAAGCAAGCGACCTGAGATGTGGCTGCCAGATCAGTGGCCGGCCTATTACAGCAAGGCTAAGGGCTGTGAGGTTTGGGATTTGGACGGCAATCACTATTATGATATGAGCATAATGGGAGTCGGAGCAAATGCTTTGGGATATGCCTTTGATGAAGTGGATGATGCAGCTAAGCAGGCAATAGATAATGGTGGTATGTGTACCTTAAATGCTCCAGAGGAAGTTTATCTGGCAGAAAAACTATTGGAGCTTCATCCTTGGGCAGCTAAAGTGCGTTATGCTAAGGCAGGTGGCGAAGCTATGGCTATGGCAGCACGAATTGCCCGTGCATATACCAAGAAGGACATTGTTTTGGTATGTGGCTATCATGGATGGCATGATTGGTATTTATCTGCAAATCTGGTTAAAGGGGATCCGTTAGCTGATGTTCATCTGCAGGGCTTGGCTCCTGTGGGGGTTCCTAGAGGATTGGCAGGAACAAATCTGATTTTCCATTATAACAATATTGAAGAATTTAAGGCGCTGATTGAAGAAAATCGTGATGAAATAGCAGCTGTTGTTATGGAACCAATCCGAAATGACTACCCAGAAAATGGTTTCTTAAATGAAATTCGTCGAATTACAAAGGAAGAAAATATTGTTTTGGTATTTGACGAAATAACAGCTGGCTTTAGATTGTGTGCTGGTGGTAGTCACAAGGTGCTAGGTGTTGAGCCAGATATGGCTATATTTGCTAAGGCTATGACAAATGGATATCCAGTATCTGCTGTTATTGGCAGAGAAGAGGTTATGCAGTCTGCACAGGAAACCTTTATCAGCAGTACCTTTTGGACTGAGCGAATTGCATTGGCAGCGGCATTGAAATCAATAGAATGTTATGAAAAATATCATGTTGATGCGCATCAAAAGTATGTAGGGACTAAGGTTAAGGAAATTTGGGAAGAGACTGCCAAGAAAAATGGTATCAAAATACATATTTTTGGTATTCTTCCATTAATTCATTTTGCCTTTGAATATGAGGATGGATTGGCCTTAAAGACATACTTTACCCAGGAAATGCTTAAGGAAGGCTTTTTGGCTGCAAATGGTGTATATGCGTCTTATGCTCATAATGATGAGGTATTGGCAAAATACAAAAAAGCCTGTGATGTAGTGTTCGGCAAGATTGCTGGAATTTTTGCAGCTGGTAAGGATATTAGAGACAGTTTAAATGGTCCGGTATGCCATTCGGGATTTGAAAGATTAAATTAATTTTAGAGCAGGTGATTTGATGCTGGCGGTAATTAGGGCAGATGCTTCTACATCTATAGGTAGTGGACATGTTATGCGTTGTTTGACCTTGGCACACAGGTTGAAGAAAGAAAAAAATGCCAGGGTAGTTTTTGTGATGCGTGTTTTGCCAGGAAACCTAATAGGTGTGGTAGAAAAGCAGGGATTTGAGGTTTTGAAATTACTGCCAGCTAATCAGAAATATAGTCTGAATGGATATGGCTTGTGGTTGACGGTGCCTATGGATGTAGATGCACAGCAAAACATAGAGGTATTACAGCATTATTTGCAAGAACATGGCTGTGATGTTGTGGATAGGCTGATTGTTGATAGCTATGCTTTGGATGAGCAATGGGAGTTAATGTTGCGTCCATATTGTAGGGAAATCATGGTAATAGATGATTTGGCCAACCGCAGGCATGATTGTGATATTTTGCTAGACCAGAATTTTTATTTGAATAAGGATGTTCGCTATGCAGGACTGGTTCCAGAGCATTGCAAAATGCTTTTGGGATCAGAGCATGCACTGCTTCGAGAAGAGTTTTATGAAGCAAAGAAACATCTCCGCAAGCGTGATGGAAATATCAAAAACATTCTAGTGTTCTACGGTGGCAGCGATTTGACTAATGAAACAGAGAAAGCTATCAAAGCATTAGTCCAGCTACACAATGAAGGCTATAGTTTTACGGCAGATGTTATTACAGGTGTATCAAATTCTTGCAGAGAAAAAATAGAGAAGATATGTAGTAAATATCATTTTTTGCATTATTATTGCCAAGTCAGCAATATGGCCGAATTTATGAACAAGGCAGATTTGATGCTGGGAGCAGGTGGATCTACTACATGGGAAAGACTATATATGGAATTGCCAGCCTTGGTAACTGCTGTGGCAGAAAATCAGATACAGGGATGTGAAGATTGTAGCCAGGCGGGAATTATAGAGTATTTAGGCATTAATGAGGATGTTAGGGTAGATGCGATTTTAGAGGCTTTGCATAAAAAGTTAGATAAACATAATTGAAATGTGGTGATGTTTTGTCAGATGGTTTGAATTTGCGACCGGTAAATTTTGATGATAGAAAAATTTTATTTGAGTGGCGGAACGACTCTTTAACTAGAAAAAATTCTCTGCACACAGAGATAGTAAACTGGGAAAAACATTGCCAGTGGTTTGAAAAAATATTAGATACTCATAGGTTGCTTTTTATTCTGGAAGATAAATATTATCCAGTAGGTCAAGTTCGAATTGATATTGAAAACGGCGTGGGTATAGTGAATTATAGTATTGCTCCTGATAAGCGAGGCTTAGGATATGGAAAGATTATATTACAGCTTTGTGAAAATTATTTATATGAACACCAGCCTAGTATATCGCTTAGGGGAATTGTAAAGAAGGACAATATAGCTTCGCAAAAAATATTTTTGTCATTAAATTACGCAGAAAAAGAGGATGATAATTATTTTGTCTATGAAAAGACAGCATTATCGCACCATAAAATAAAGAACACAATTTCGGGGGGGGTAATACTCCTTACCAATAATCGCAATACATTGCCATTGTATGAATGGATTTCGAACAACACAGAATGTTTACTATATAGTGATAAGATTACAACTGATATTTTGAACAATTATAAACCCCAATTAATAGTAAGCTATAACTATAAGCATATTATTACTCAGGATGTTATTGATTATATGAAAGGCCAGTGTATAAACCTACATATATCCATGCTACCGTGGAATAGAGGTGCAGATCCCAACTTTTGGAGTTTTATAGATGATACGCCAAAGGGTGTGACTATTCATAGAATTGCTAAAGGATTAGATACTGGAGATATAATTTTTCAAAAAGAATTATTCTTTGATGAATCGCAAGAAACTTTTCTGAGTACATATCAGATTTTGCAAAAAGAAATTATTGATTTGTTTAAGTTAAATTTTCAGAAATTATTGAATGGGAATTATGATGCAAAACAACAGTGTTGTGTAGGCACATATCATCGCAGACAGGATATGCTGAATATTATAAAAGATGTTGCTTTTGGTTGGGACATGAATATAAAACATTTTAAGGAAGATTTGCAGGTGAGTAAAAATGAATTTTCAGCAGAGAAATAAACCCTTTATTATAGCGGAGATGAGTGGTAATCATAATCATTCATTAGAGAGAGCCTTGCAGATAGTGGATGCAGCAGCGGAGTCTGGTGTAGATGCTTTGAAGCTGCAAACGTATACAGCTGATACTCTAACCATAGATAAAAGTGATGGCGAATTTTTTATAAGTGATCCTAATAATTTATGGAAAGGTGAATCTCTTTATAGCTTGTATCAGAAAGCCTATACACCTTGGGAATGGCATAAGGCTATTTTTGACAGATGCAAGGAAAAAGGAATAATTTGCTTTAGCACCCCCTTTGATTTTACAGCAGTAGATTTCTTGGAGGAATTGAATTGTCCTCTTTATAAAATAGCTTCATTTGAAAATATTGATATTCCACTGATAAAGCGGGTAGCCCAGACTGGCAAGCCTATGATTGTATCAACTGGTATGGCAAGTCTTAGCGAATTAGATGATTTGGTTCGCACTGCCAAGGAAAATGGCTGTAAGGATTTGACCTTGTTGAAATGTACCAGCAGCTATCCAGCTACACCTGAGGGGACGAACTTATTGACAATCCCACATATGAAGGAGCTGTTTAAATGCAATGTAGGCTTATCTGACCATACTCTTGGTATAGGAGCTGCAGTAGCCAGCGTGGCATTAGGGGCAACCGTTATCGAAAAGCATTTTACTTTATCTAGAGCAGATGGCGGGGTGGACGCAGCATTTTCCATGGAACCAGCAGAAATGGCCCAGCTTGTAAGAGAATGTAATACCGCTTGCGAGGCTTTAGGAGAAGTCAGCTACGAAATTCAGGAGCAGGAAAAGAAATCTGTAGTATTCAGAAGAAGTCTGTATATTGTGGAAGATATGAAAGCTGGAGATGTAATAACTGAACAAAATATGCGAAGTATTAGGCCCGGGTTAGGTTTGTCACCTAAATATTATGAAGATTTATTGGGGCGGAAGGTTCGCAGGAATATTGCTAAAGGCACAGCATTAAGTTGGGATTTGCTAGAATAGTAGAATTTTAAATTTATTCTCATTTGATATTTCTATCACGAAAAGAGGGAAACAAATGTCAGTCAATGTTAATGAAGGTCAGGAAATGTATGATTTCGTATGTAAGATTTTTCCTTATTGCAGAAGTCTTACTGGCGAAGGTGTTAGACAGACCTTAAATGATTTGAGGGAGTTTATCACTCAAGGTGGCGGGCCGGAGTTACAGGTATTTGAGGTGTCATCTGGAACCAAGGCCTTTGATTGGACTATTCCTAGGGAATGGAAAATTAGAGAAGCCTATATTGAGGATGAAGCAGGCAATCACATAATTGATATGAAAGATAACAATCTTCATGTCTTGGGGTATTCAACTCCTGTTGATAAATGGGTTAGCTTGGATGAATTGAAAGAGCATATTTATACTCAGCCTGATCAGCCAGATTGTATTCCATATGTAACTTCTTACTATAAAGAGAGATTCGGATTCTGCATGAGCGAGAATATGAAAAATTCTCTGCCTGAAGGTAAGTACCATATGTATATTGACAGTGAGCTGTTTGATGGAGTTCTTAATTATGCAGAGATAGTCATACCGGGAGAGACAGATGAAGAAGTGTTTTTCTCTACATACTTTTGCCACCCATCAATGGCCAATAATGAGTGTTCTGGCCCGGCATTATCTGGGGAACTTGTAAAATATGTAATGTCTTTACCTCAAAGACAATATACATACAGATTTGTTTATGTTCCGGAAACCATAGGCTCCATAACCTATCTTAGCCAAGGAGAGCATTTATCTAAGCTGCAAAAAAGCATGGTAGCAGGTTTTAATCTGTCCTGTGTCGGTGATAACAGAGATTATTCAATTGTTGAATCTAGGCATGCAGATACTTTGGCAGACAGGGTGTTGAAAAATGTATTACATTACCATACAGATAATAAATATTCTACCTATTCATTCCTGAAGAGAGGTTCTGATGAGCGGCAATATAATGCTCCTGGGGTGGATTTGCCAGTAGTAGGGTTCTGTCGGTCAAAGTTTGGCGAATATCCAGAATATCATACATCTGCTGATGATTTGTCTTTGGTAAGTCCAGAGGGGCTACAGGGTGCATATGATGTTATGAAGCAGGTAATAGATGTGCTGGAAATGAATCAGTGTTATCAGGTTCAGGTGCTCTGTGAGCCACAACTTGGTAAACGTGGATTATACCCAACTACAAGCCAAAAGGGCAGCTATGATAAGGTTAAAGCAATGGTAGATTTCATTGCTTATGCTGATGGAAAAACAGATCTAATTGATATTAGTAATAAAATTTTGGTTCCAATAGGTGAATTGATAAGAGTTGTAAAAAAATTGAAAGCTAACAATGTAATTAAATAGCAAGGAGTAAAGTGATGGAAAGTAAACCTGTAAATAATATACTGCTTGATGATAGTTGTTTTTGGATATTGGATAAATGCCCGTGGGATGAATGTAAATCTGAAGATTCGGAATGGCTTTACAAAGATATATATGGAAGCGATGTAGTTAAATGCCATAAATGTGGTTGTGTATATGCAAAAAAAAGATTAAATAAACATGGTTTAGAAGTCTATTGGGAAAACTATTCCAGTAGGTGTCATACTGCAGATGAGTCATTGAATGAACAAAGGGCAGGAATGTATCAACTTGATTTTTCATATATAGATCAATTTATGGATAAAAACAAAAGTCACTACGTACTGGATGTAGGATGTGGCGAGGGCGATTTTTTAGATATATTTGAAAAAGCTGGTTATGTTACGGCAGGTATTGAATATGGGCATGAGGCTGCTGAAATAGCATCGAAAAAGCATAAAGTGTGGGAAGGTGACTTGTCAACTTTAGATATAGACGCAACCTTTGATTTAATAATATTCAGGGGAGTATTACAATATCTTCCAGATGTTAAGGCAAATCTAAAAAAAGCAGTGGAAGTATTAAATGATGGTGGGTATATTTATATAACTGCACAGCCTAATGTGGATTCACTATGTGCGAAATTATTTAAAGATAAATTTGCATTGGGGGTAAGTAGTTCTGATTTTATAGGATTTAATGAAGGTATGATTACAGAATACTTTAGTACTTTAGGGGGGTAAAGCAGATTGGCAGTAAATATTTTTATGAGGAAACCCCTTATGCGGATGTTGAAAATGATATTATGCGTGTTGTTAAGGCTATAGAGTTAAATAAACGTGGAAAAGAGATAAACTTTTCAGCTCCGGCATTTTGGGGAAATATGATGAGCTTGGTATATAGGAAATTTTAGAGTGAATAGTGCAAAGGAGAATAGTGTTGAAAGTTATATATATATATGAACAAAGATTTCCTTATAAAGGTGATGATATAAGATTTGGCTATAATATATTTTTACATAGGGGTTATGAGGTAGAAGTTTGGTCACTAGCAAAATGGAGATATGGACTCAATGGAGATAGCAAAACATTGTCAGGTGGAGCTAGAATTGACGAGGATGAATACGTAAAAATTATCAATAGTAAAGATGAATTTTTGAAAAATATAGAAAGAATAAATAAAGAAAAATGTTTTTTTCTCTTATATTCATATAATGGTTTTTGTGAAATTTCCTTTTATATTCGCAGAATACTATATAAAAAGAATATTCCCTTTGCTAATATTTCGATGTCTACATGTCTACATGGTATAGATAAAAAATTAAATAATATTAATATTGTTTGGATAATACTAATGTTATTTAGAAACTTTATTGTAAGAAATGTATATTATTTATTTAAATGGATGATTTCATTAGGAAATAATAGAAAATTTTTAAAAGAAGTAACTGATAGTATTTATAGTTTTTTCGGGTATTTACTCTATCCATCAGTCTATAATTTTGTGACAACTACTTTTATGTACTCACGTTTTCCAAATCCTATGGAGAAATATAGTAAAAGAAATGTTCTTATTTGTTCGAACAGCTATGATGAGTATTTGGAATCTATAGATACAAAAAGAGTTATTGAAGAAAAGTATATTGTTTTTATTGATACAGGCGTACTTACATTAGATGACAGATGCACTACGTTAGGAGAAGATATACCTGTTAAGAACAAAGAAAAATATTGTAATGATATGAAAATACTATTTGATAGTTTAGAGGAAGAATACCATTGTCCAGTGGTAATAGCGGCACATCCTAAGGCAGGCTACATAGGAAATGAATTTGGATATCGGATGATGATTTTTGGAAAAACTCCGCAATTAGTTAAGGATGCGGAGTTAGTTGTAAATGAGATTAGCACCGCTTTCGGATTAGCTGTATTGCATAAAAAAGATGTTTTGGAGGTATACACTACAGAGATGTTTACAAATGCTGTAGGATGGCGCAAGAGTTATGAAGATTATGAAAAAATAGGTTTCAAACTGCTAAATATTGCAGATAAAACACAAGTAAAACGGGTAAAAGAATATATTTTTGTATACAATGAGAATGCTTATAAAGAATATATTGATATTTTAATAAAATCGAAGGGGTCCATTGGAGAAGGCAAAACATTTTATCAGTGTGTATACGAGTACATTGATAAATGGAGAATAGAAAAAGGATGGAATAGTAAGGAGTAAGGCATTTAATATGAAAAATATAGTATTGTTTCATTTGGAAAGTTTGAATAATGTAATTTTTAACATGAATCAAGAATGCTTTCCTAATCTAAGAAATTTTATAAAAGATGCTACTTATTATCCTAATTACTATTCAACAGCAACTTCTACCTATATGGTAATTACAGATTTGTTTTTTGGCGATACATTTCAATTTGAGCAATCAGATTATTTGGAAGATATTTTTTCTGTAAAAGCAAAAAAAGAATCAATATTCGATTTATTAAGCAAATATGGTTATAAAACTAAGTGTTATTGCTATGGAGATCAAGAGAAGGAGTTAGCACGAAAGAAGATGAAAGTTTTTTGTAGTGCAGCTCCATGCTGGGAAAGTATAAATGATCAAAAAGGTTTGATTACGGATATAGAAAATTTTCTCAAAACGGATAAACAATTTGCAATATTTATTAAGGATGTGGAAAGTCATTGGATGAATCTAGAATGGCATAAGCAAGTATCCGGATTTAAGTCCAGTCAGGATTTATTTAAATATAAATATTATATGCTGGATAAAACATTTGGTAAGGTTATGGAAGCTCTAAAAAATAGTGGACAATATGAAAATACCTTAGTTATTGCATATGGAGATCATGGTGATGAATTTTTGGGGCATGGTTTGCACGATGGTTATACACATGCAATAGAGCCTTTTCCATTTATGGTTAATTGCCCCTTGGTTATAGGAAATACTAATGTAGCATTAAAAGGTTCGGTCATATCAACAATTGATATATATGAAATTATTATGTCAGCATTCCATAATAAAGTTTATGAAAGTAGTAGATCATTTGCATTTTCGAGGAATTTATTCTCCAAGCAAAAGGTATCTATAAAGTCGTTTAATAAAAGCTATATGGCTACGGATGGAAAATATTCATTGCAAGTATCTAAAAAAGGACTCTCTTTATTTTGGTGTCAAGCTGATATTTGTAATGGTCGCAATCTTTTAGATTTTTTTTCATTGGTTAATGGGAGACTTATGTATAGAGCTATATACAATAATTTAAAGTCCTCACATTATAAGTACATTATGAATAAAGATGCGCAGGAAGATATAAATAATGAATTCTATATTTTATTAAATAAGCTTCGAGATTTTGTTGTCTCAACATATGGGAGGGAAATAGATGATTTAAACTTTAGTAAAATAAATTATTCATCAGATGTTTGCAGTTCAGGCTGGAAATTTAGACTTTATAGTAGAAGTATTTTGAAAAAGATGGTGTCACTTATAAAAAGAGTATTTGGATTGCAATCAATCACAGAAACAAATATTGGGAAAAAATTATATAAGTTGTTCATATAAGAAAAATTATTTTAATTAATGAGTGGTAATTGGATTGGGAGTGAATATGCTTGAAAGCACTTATTTTAAATTCTGGTATGGGGAGTCGCATGGGGATATACACGTCAGAACAACCTAAATGTATGACAAAAATAACTTCAGAAGAAACCATATTATCTAGGCAATTAAATATGTTGTTGAGTATAGGTATAGAGGAAGTAATTATAACAACAGGGTATTTGAATAGTGTATTGATTAATTACTGTCGGCACCTTGATTTGCCAGTCAAAATAACATTTGTGAATAATCCATTATATGAAACTACAAATTACATATATTCAATTTACTGTGCTAGAAAGTATCTACAAGATGATAATATTATTTTAATGCATGGAGATTTAGTGTTTGAAAATGTTGTCTTAGATAAATTATTAACCTCTGAATCAAGTAGTATGGTAGTGTCATCTACTAGATCCTTACCAGAAAAGGATTTTAAGGTTGTTATCTGTGATAATAAAATTAATAAGATAGGGATTGAATTTTTTAATGAGACTATTGCAGCACAGCCTTTGTATTTCTTTACTAAAAGCGATTGGACGATATGGTTAAATAGGATAACTGAATATTGTGAAAATGGTAATACGATGTGCTATGCAGAAAATGCCTTTAATGATATTGCTGATCAATGCAATTTATTACCACTGGATGTAAAAAATCGGTTATGTATGGAAATAGACAATCCTCAGGACTTGGCAATTGTATCAAACGAATTGAAAAATATAGAAAATCGTAAGGTATATATGTGTTTTTCGACGGATATGCTACATAGCGGTCATATAGCTATTATTCGTAAAGCAGCTAGATTGGGTAAATTAATAATAGGGGTATTATCGGATGAAGCAATTATAGGCTATAGAAGATTTCCATTGATGCCATATGAAGAACGCAAAGCTTTGTTTAGTAATATTAAGGGTGTATATAAAGTAGTAGAACAGACAGAATTGAGTTACAAAAAAAACATCAATCTTTATATGCCAGATTACGTTGTACATGGAGATGACTGGAAAACTGGTATTCAAAAATCAATTAGAGCAGAGGTAGTATCGGAATTGGCCTCGTATGGAGGAATACTCGTAGAGTATCCATACTCTAAAAATGAGAAATATGAAGAATTAGACAGAAAAGCAAGATTAGAATTGTCTACACCAGATATTCGGCGTAGTAGGCTTCGTAAAGCTATAGCTATGAAGGGCACGATTAACGTTATGGAGGCACATAGCGGTCTTACAGGATTACTTGTTGAAAATACTATGGTGGAGGAAGAAGGTGGAGTTCGTCAGTTCGATGCAATGTGGATAAGTTCACTTTGTGATTCTACCGCCAAAGGAAAGCCAGATATAGAATTAGTAGATATGACATCGAGATATCGTACTATTGATGATATTATGGAGGTTACTACTAAACCAATTATTTTTGATGGTGATACAGGTGGCTTGACAGAGCATTTTATATATACTGTTAGAACTTTGGAACGGATGGGCGTTTCGATGGTTATAATTGAGGATAAAACAGGTTTAAAGAAGAATTCCTTATTTGGAGCGGAAGTAAGACAGACACAGGACACTATACCAAATTTTTGTGCAAAGATTTCTGCTGGAAAAAAGGCACAACGGACAAAAGACTTTATGATATGTGCTCGTATAGAGAGCTTAATATTAGAACAAGGTATGGATGATGCATTAAAACGTGCACATGCTTTTGTTGCAGCAGGAGCAGATGCTATTATGATTCATAGTCGTAAGAAGGATCCTTCGGAAATTTTTACTTTTGTAGATATGTTTAGAAAGGAAAATAGCTTAACTCCATTGGTAGTAGTTCCCACATCTTTTAATACTGTAACTGAAGAGGAATTTAAAGCTCGTGGTGTTAATATTGTAATTTATGCTAATCAATTAACACGTACTGCTTTTCCAGCTATGCAGAATGCAGTTAAATCTATATTAAGGCATCATAGAGCTAAGGAATGTGATGATATATGTATGCCTTTTAGAGACATAATAAGATTAATTCCAGATAATATATAATGGAGCCTATTATGAGACAACTTTTTATTTATGTTGATGATAGTTATAACGAAATAAAGGAGTACTTTTGCAAAAATAAAATACAGAATATTTTTCTTGTATGTGGAAAATCTTTTTTTAAGTTGTCGATATCTAAGTATTTAAAAAAATTACAAGATACATGTGGGATTAATATAGAGTATTTTTCGAATTTCTCGCCAAATCCACAATATGAATCTGTTGTGTGTGGGGTATCACTATTTAGAAAAAAAAAGTATGATCTTATAATTGCCTGTGGCGGAGGAAGTGCTATAGATGTTGCTAAGTGTATAAAGTTATACTCCAATATGCCTGAAGAAAGCGGTTATTTGCATCAGAAGATTATTGTAAATACAAGTATTCCTTTTTTGGTTATTCCAACTACAGCTGGTACTGGCAGCGAAGCGACTAAATATGCAGTCATATATAATGAAGGTAATAAACAATCTATTACTCATTATAGTATTATACCTAATGCGGTTGTATATGATTATAGGGTATTAGAATTATTACCTGATTATCATAAACGAGCTTCTATGTTGGATGCTTTATGTCATGGTATAGAAGCATTCTGGTCTGTGAATTCTACTGATGAAAGTAGGTTATATTCAGAACGCGCTATAAAGTTGATAATCCAAAATTATAAAAAATATCTAAAAAATGATTCATCGTGTTATAAAACCATGCTATTGGCAGCATATTGGGCTGGAAAAGCGATCAATATAACACAGACAACGGCAGGCCATGCAATGTCATATAAATTAACTTCTTTATATGGGTTAGCTCATGGACATGCGGTTGCATTATGTGTATCCGTGTTATGGAAATATATGTTGAATAATTTAAATTTATGTAAGGATGCAAGAGGCGAAAAATATCTTAGAGAGATGTTTTATGAATTAGATAAATTTTTTTCCTCAAATAGTAATCTTAATGCTGCAGATGAATTTATTAATTTGTTGAGAGAATTAGGTTTGAATAAACCTGATTTAAGATATACAGATGATATAACATTGCTGACTAATTCTGTAAACCAAGATAGGCTAAAAAACAATCCAATATATTTAGATTCAGATAATATAAGAATTCTTTATGAAAAAATTTTTAATAGGGGTATATATGGACATAGAGAAATTTATTGAAATTTTAGATGCAGATTTTTATACAGGTGTGCCGGATTCACAATTAAGGGCATTGTGTGATTATCTTATGGATAAATATGGTGTAAATAGAAAAAATCATGTTATTGCAGCAAATGAAGGAAATTGTGTTGGTATAGCAGCTGGTTATCATTTGGCTACTGGTAAGGTTCCAGTAGTATATATGCAAAATAGTGGAGAAGGAAATGTTATTAATCCAGTTGCTTCATTGCTAAATGAAAAAGTTTATGCAATACCAATGATTTTTATAATAGGTTGGAGAGGAGAACCAGGAATACATGATGAGCCACAGCATATATATCAGGGAGAAATTACGCTACAATTATTGAAGGATATGGGAATAGAGTATTTTATCGTTGATACAGAAAGTAGTTTTGAGGATATAGCTATTGCGATGAGGAGTTTTCGTCAAAAATTATCTCATGGAAAAAATGTGGCTTTTGTTGTAAGAAAAAATGCTTTTTTTTATCACAAAAATACAAAGTATAAGAATAATAATACTTTGATCCGAGAAGATGTTATAAAACATATAGTAAATGTATCTAAAGACGATCCAATAATATCTACTACTGGTAAAATTAGTAGAGAATTGTTTGAAATTAGGGAAGAGAATCATCAGAGTCATAAATATGATTTTCTAACAGTTGGTTCCATGGGACATGCATCATCTATAGCATTGGGAATAGCTTTAAATAAACCAAAATATAAAATTTGGTGCATTGATGGTGATGGTGCGTTGTTAATGCATATGGGAGCTATGCCTATTGTTGGTACAAGTAAAGTTAAGAACTTAATTCACATAGTGATGAATAATGCGGCACACGAAACAGTAGGAGGTATGCCAACTGTAATGGGACAAATTGGGTTGTCAGACATGGCTAAGGCGTGTGGCTATGAGACTGTATTCACAGTATGTAATGTAGAAATGCTAGAAAAAGCACTATTAAAAGCTAAAAACTGCAATAGTTTGACATTTATAGAAATTAAATGTGCCATAGAATCAAGAAAAGATTTAGGTAGACCGACAACTAAACCTATTGATAACAAAATGAATTTTATGGAATATATTATGGCTTAATAGTATTTTTGCAAAAAGGAACTTTGTATTTTGTACTATGGAAATTCTTTGGCAAATGGAGAATACTTATTTATTGATACTAATGAAATACGTATTGGAATAGATATTTTAGGTAGTTCATTTTTTATGTTAATTAGATATGAGGAATATGTAAAAAAAGAAAGAGATAATTTAGCTCTCTTTTCAGCAAAAGATTCCTTGGCTTATCAAGAATGTTTTTTGGAACGACCGATTATAAACGAGTATATCGAACTATTATGGTGGTGCATAAATAAACTTTGGCCAGAGTTAAAAAGAAAAAAAGAGAATATAAATTTATTCCTACGCATGATGTTGATAGACCAAGTGCATTATTGGGGTTTGGGCATAGACTACAGCTGCAAAGGTTTGCAGGAGATATTCTTTATCGCAAAGATAGGTCTGCTTTCTTAAAGCGGAGTAGGATATGCATGGAGCTTTTAAAACACGGATTTAAAGGAGAGTGGAAATATACTTTTGACTATATCATGGATATTAGTGAATTATATAATGCTAAGAGCACATTCTTTTTTATGACATCCACAGGTTTGTCTAAATATGATGGTCTATATCATATTGCTCATCCAGATATTGTTAGTTTAATTAGGCATATTATAGCACGTGGTCATAATATAGGTATTCATCCTTCTTATGCAAGTTATAATAATCCTGAACTTGTTAAGGACAATGTAAACAGATTGCATGAGGTTCTTAATCAATCAGGTATTAAATGCAGAATAGGAGGAAGACAACATTATTTGCGCTGGGAAGCAGCTACCACCTGGCAGGTATATGAATATGCTGGATTAGTTTATGATACAACATTAAGTTTTGCGGATCACGTAGGTTTTAGATGTGGCGTTTGTTATGATTATTCATGTTTCAATTTGATAACAAGACAGCAATTACATTTAAGGGAATATCCCTTGATTATTATGGATGTAACAGCTTTCTACGAAATGGGATTGATAAAAGAACAGGTTGTTGAACGTTCAATAATATTAAAAAATATATGCCAGAGGTACAATGGTAATTTTGTTATTCTTTGGCATAATGATAAATTTATTGAGAGTGAAATGATTAGAACATATAATGAGATTTTAAAAGGATAATATTTTATGTGATATAGTTGATTGTGATAAAACATAAGTACTTACAAAAACATATATAATAGTATAATATATAAATAATCAAGGTGGTTTTATGCATAAGATTTGTCATTTTACATCTGCACACAACTGTGATGACGTTAGGATTTTTCTAAAAGAGTCTTGTTCTTTGGCTCAAGAGGGAAATGAGGTATATTTAGTTGCAGAAGGTGCAGATCGCCAAATAAATGGAGTTAACATTGTTGGCTGTGGTAATAAGCCAGAGGGAAGAAAAGCAAGATTTTTGGATTTTAGAAAAAAAATATATAGAAAAGCATTGGAATTAGACTGTGATATTTATCATTTTCACGATCCAGAGTTATTGCCATATGGTATAAAACTAAAGAATGCTGGAAAGAAGGTAATTTTTGATAGTCATGAAGATGTACCAGCTCAGATAATGTCAAAATATTGGATACCAGCTTCTCTTAGGTGGGGAGTGTCAAAATTGTATAAAGCATATGAAAGCTATGCGGTAGCAAAATTTGATGCGGTAATTACAGCAACACCAGCTATTGCCAAAAAGTTTGAAGGAAGAGCAAAAAAAGTTGTTGTTATCAATAACTACCCACGTTTAGATGATATAGTTTTTCAAACGAAACCATTTGAAGAACGATCAGCAGCTGTTTGTTATGCTGGAGGACTTGATGCAATTCGTGGCGGAAAAGTTATGGTAGAAGCACTAGCAGATTTGCAAGATGTGGAGTTGGTATTGGCAGGTCCTTGCGATGAAAATATAAAAGGGATAATTTCCCAAGGTAAAAATGTTAAGTATATGGGACAGGTTAATCGTAAAAGAATAAATGATATGTATGGCGATTCAATAGCAGGATTGGTGTTATTGCAGCCTTTGGAAAGATACAAGGTGTCCAAACCAGTAAAAATGTATGAATATATGGCTGCTGGGCTGCCCTTTATCTGTTCAGACTTTCCTTCGTGGCGTAAATTAGTAAGTGATACCGGTTCAGGGATATGTGTGACTTGGAATGATGTTGAAGCGATTAGAGAGGCTATTTGTAGGCTTGTAAATAATAGAGAATATGCTCAAAATATGGGCAGGCAAGGGAGAAAATTTGTGCAAGAAAAATATAATTGGGATATTGAAGCAAGAAAATTGATAGAATTATACGAAAATATATAACTCAAAATGATTGTGAAGACAATTTTATAACAATGTATAATTGAAAGTTTACTTTCTAGAGAATAAAAATCGCCCTGCATATTGCAGGGCGATGAGATGTCTATAACATTACAGCTTTTTTGAAAGAATCTATGGACATCCCAGCCTTCTGAGAGGCGGTTTTTAGTGATACTGTTCCGTCAAGGACTAGATCCCTTAGTGCCAATAATCTACCACGGGCTTCACCACGAGCCTCGCCGCGGGCTTCGCCAGCTTCGAGCAGGGCTTCACGTTCTTCCTTTTCGTTCCATTCAAAGCCAAACATAGATATTACCTCACTTTCGTTGTTCTTTAGGTAGTCATACATAATATTATTTTTTAAACAATAATGGGTTGCTTCCCTAACTGATTCGTCAATGGTCAGGTTTTGTTTACGGAAATCTTTATATTTATTGGAAAATATGCTGTATTCATTTAGCGGTTGGCAGAGGTTCTTTAGTTCCTTACTTTTACCAGTGGCAAGATTATACACACTTACGGTTAGTTCTAAGTTATTGGAAGGAATTTCAAAGGCATCGCTTAGACGAAGAGTATATCTGTCAAAAGAATCGTCATCCCCATCATAGAATACATAAAAATTTGGTGTAGGCAGTTTTATCAACTCACTGCTATATATTTTCTTTTGCTGTGGCTGGGTGTATCGACGGAACAACTCATCTACATAACTCAAAAATCGTAGCGGCATATTGGGATTTATGGTGGTTTGATGTTCGATAAGTACAACCATAAGATTTTCCATAAGGAATGAAATATCATTCTTTATGTTACTGTAAAAGCTGCCATCAAGAGTGTTGATGGTAATGCTTGACGGATCTGTATATAGCGTTCCTTTTAGTGCATTGCCAAGTTCAAGCAGGTGTTGTTCAGTACTCATGTAATGACAGAAAACAGTATCGCGGATTTTTCTGTTCGTCATGCTGTCCCTCCTTTAATTATATTTTAAAGCCGTGGAGTAAATATATTCTATATATTAATTATAACATTTTTTAGGTAATATAAATTAAATGATATGTTTGCCAATGATATGCAGTTTAAGAAAAGGGTGACATTATGTATAAGATAATAACCATCGTTGGTGCTAGGCCGCAGTTTATCAAAGCTGCAGTGGTTTCCCGGGCTATTGGTGAATGGAATAAGGTGCATCAGATGCAGATAGAGGAGATTATAGTACATACTGGTCAGCATTATGATGTCAATATGTCTGATGTGTTTTTTGAGGAAATGAGTATTCCAAGACCTGCCTATAATCTTCATGTTGGTGGAGGAACTCATGGTGCCAATACTGGGCGGATGCTGGAGAAAATAGAGCAGGTTTTGCTGGATGAAAATCCAAATGCAGTGCTGGTATATGGGGATACGGATAGTACTTTGGCAGGTGCTTTGGCAGCAGCCAAGCTGCATATACCTGTAGCTCATGTAGAGGCAGGACTTCGTTCTTTCAATATGAATATGCCAGAGGAAATTAACAGAATTTTGACAGATAGAGTATCTTCATATCTGTTTTGCCCTACTGACACTGCTATGGATAATCTTAACCAGGAGGGTTATGATAATTTTGCTGTAAATATGGTGAATATTGGTGATGTGATGTTGGATGCCTCTTTATTCTATCGCAGGCAGAATAAAGCTTCAGATGGTATACGTCACCTTGTGGATACATTAGGCAGCTTTTATTTGGCTACAGTTCACAGAGCAGAGAATACAGATAGCGAAGTAAGAATATCAGCTATTATGAGAGCATTAGAGAAAATATCTTTGTATAAAAAGGTAGTCTTGCCGTTGCATCCACGTACCAGGAAAATCTTGGCTGCACATAATATCCAATTAAAAAATATTGTAACAATAGAGCCAGTGGGATATTTTGACATGTTGTATCTGGAAAGTCATTGTGATGCTGTGTTGACAGATAGTGGTGGAGTGCAGAAGGAAGCATTTTTCTTCCAGAAGCCATGTATCACTCTGCGAGATGAAACTGAGTGGGTAGAGTTGGTAAAGCATGGTTATAACTGTTTGGCAGGAGCAGATGAAGAGAAAATATTGTCAGCAGAAGCAAGGCTTCGTGGTGGTGCTATGGAGTTTAAGCATGAGCTATATGGTGATGGTCATGCTGGAAATAAAATAGTAGAGTTTTTGATGGATAAGTGATTGTTGTATGAATATTTTATTGGTGAATCATTATGCTGGCTCAGTGGATATGGGCATGGAATTTCGTCCGTATTATCTTGCTCGCGAATGGGTAAAGATGGGGCATAATGTAACGATTGTGGCGGGAGATTTTTCTCATTTACGTAAAAACAATCCTGAAGTGACAAGAGATTTTCAGGAGCAAAATATTGAGGGCATTGAGTATTGCTGGGTAAAAACAGGTGCTTATCATGGTAATGGTGCAGCTCGTGCCTTGACTATGTTTAGATTTGTGGGAAAGCTCTGGTTCAATGCGCAGTATTTGGTGGATAGGTATAAGCCTGATATAGTTATTGCTTCCTCTACTTATCCCATAGATACTTTTGCCTGTCAAAGGATTGCTAGGCTAGCTCATGCCAAGCTGATTCATGAGGTACATGATATGTGGCCTGCTACTTTGATAGAGGTTGGTGGCATGTCAAGAAAGCACCCATTTGTACAACTGATGCAGTGGGGGGAGAATAGCTTCTGTCGAAATTCAGATGGGGTTGTGTCCTTACTGCCCTGTGCTAAGGAATACTTTGTAGAACATGGCATGGAGAAAAATAAATTTTTTCATGTACCTAATGGTATTGTATTATCTGAATGGGTTGATGCTGAGCCTTTACCAAATGAGCACGCAAAGTTGTTAAATTATTTGCACAATAATCACCAATTTGTAATAGGATTTTTCGGTAGTCATACCAAATCATATTGCTTAGAACATCTTATCGAAGCTATTAGAAAATTGCAGGATGATAGCATTTCAGTTGTATTTGTTGGTGATGGTATTTATAAGAAACAGCTAATGAATATGGCAAATGATTTAAATAACAGTATTTATTTTTTGCCACCAGTTAGCAAAAAAAGTATACCGACATTGACAAAGATGTTTGATGCTATATATGTGGGAGCAGTAGACAATACAATGTTTTCCTTTGGTATATGTATGAATAAATTGTTTGATGCCATGATGTCAGGTAAGCCAATATTGTATGCTGTTAATGCTCCGAATAATTATATAAAGGATTATTCTTGTGGTATTAATGTTAAGCCTGAAAATGTGGAAGATTTAATGCGCGGAATTAAGGAATTAATTCGCATGACAGACGGAGAGCGGCATGACATGGGACAAAGAGGTCATGAAGCTGTATTGAAGTATTTTAACTATGATGTGTTACCATTGAAATTTATTGATATTATGAATCAAGTGCTAGAAAGGTGAGCGATATAAATGATGAAAATACCTTTTTCTCCACCTGATATAACGGAGGCTGAGATTCAGGAAGTTGCGGCTGCCATGAGAAGTGGCTGGATTACTACGGGGCCTCGTACCAAGGAACTGGAGAAGCGATTGGCTGAGTTCTGTCATAGTGCAGGGGCAGTGTGTCTGAATTCTGCTACAGCAGCCTTGGAGCTTAATTTGCGGGTGCTGGGGATTGGGCCTGGTGATGAGGTTATTACCAGCGCCTATACATATACTGCTAGTGCTAGTCCTATTGTGCATGTGGGAGCTACGCCTATATTAGTTGATACAGCCAAGGATTCCTATGAAATGGATTATGATGCTTTGGAGGCAGCTATTACTCCTCGCACCAAAGCTGTTATCCCTGTGGATATTGCTGGTATTGTGTGTGATTATGATAGAATTTTCGCCATTGTTGAGAGTAAGAAAAATATTTTTTCACCAAACAATGATATTCAGAGGGCTATGGGGAGAGTTGCTGTTATGGCAGACTGTGCCCATGCTTTAGGTGCTCAATGGCATGGACAGATGGCTGGCTCTATTGCAGATTTTAGTAGTTTTTCCTTTCATGCTGTCAAGAATTTTACTACCGCAGAGGGTGGTTGTGCCACTTGGCGGCATATTGACGGCATTGAGGATGATAACTTGTACAAGCAGTATCAGCTGCTGTCTCTGCATGGACAAAATAAGGATGCCTTGGCCAAAACCAAGCTGGGGGCATGGGAATATGATATACAGGGCTGTTATTACAAATGCAATATGACAGATATTATGTCTGCTATGGGATTGGTACAGCTGGATAGATATAAAGGATTGCTGCAGAGGCGTCAGGAAATTATCAGTCGCTACAATGTTGGTCTGAAGGATTTGCCTGTAGAGGTGTTGGAGCATAGTGGCAAAAATCATTTAAGCAGCGGACATCTGTATATGATGCGTTTGCAAAACAGGAGTATAGAGGAGAGAAATAAATTCATTGAGGCTATGGCTCAGCTGGGGGTAGCGACTAATGTGCATTACAAGCCTTTGCCTATGATGACTGCTTATAAGGAGCTTGGATTTGATATAGCAGATTTTCCTAATGCTTATGCTCAGTTTGCCAATGAGGTAACATTGCCTTTGCATACCAAATTAACGGATGATGAGATTGATTATATTATAGAGTCAGTTCACAAATGTTTGAATTAATGGTGAGATATGGCAAAAAGAATTTTTGATTTAGTATTTACTATACCTGGGATAGTGGTTTTGGCTCCTGTCTTTGTGATAATTGCAATTCTTATAAAGTACGACTCGTCGGGGGTGGTTTTCTTTCGTCAGGAACGAGTAGGGAGATATGGAAAGATTTTTCGTATATACAAATTTCGTACCATGATTGAGAATGCAGAGAGGCATGGAAAGCAAATAACCGTAGGCAGGGATGCAAGGATAACTGCTGTAGGGAATTTTTTGCGCAAATATAAACTGGATGAGCTGCCTCAGTTATTTAATGTGCTGTTGGGCGATATGAGTTTGGTGGGGCCTAGGCCTGAAGTGCCAAGGTATATTGAGGAATATAGCGAGGAGGATAGAAATATTGTCCTATCTGTAAAGCCTGGTATAACAGACAATGCCTCTATAGAGTTTCGTGCTGAAAGTGAAATATTGGGGAAGGCTAAGAATCCTGAACGTGAATATATTGATGTGGTATTGCCAATCAAGATAGGTTATTACAAGGATTATGTGTGTAGACATAATGTGGCTATGGATTTTGTTATTATTATGAAAACCATAGCGGCTATTTGTAGGTGAAGGTGTTAAGGATATGACCAGATTTTGGGAGCTGCGGCTGCAGCGTGGGTTTAATAGGAAATATACTACTGCGGCTATGTCGCTGATAGAGCATGACAAGCGCTCCGCTGGGGGCATTGTTGGATTTTGCGGATTTTTATGGTGTGTCCTTGGATTATCTTTTGGGCAGAGATTTGGCTGGGGAGGCTGCGTATGAGTTTTCTATGGACAGCAAGTAATGGATGAGCTAAAAAGGCTGGAGGGCATGAGTGAGGATGAGGAGAATCTGGATATGCTGTGCAGTCTGCTTAAACAGTCTATTATTTTGGCCCGCCGGGTGGAGAAAAAGCGCAAGGCATGGTATAAATATTAAGAAATAGAAAAACCCAGTAAAATTAGATGCAATTTCTAATTTTACTGGGTTTTGTTTTGGGAAGAATTATTTCAAAGCATAGTGAGATTGCTTATTTTCCTATAATGGCATTTAGATTAAATAGTACCTTATCCAATATATAATCAGGAACAGATTCAAGATAGTGCCAGTTGCGTGCTTTGTAGTCCAAGGATTTGACTTGCTCACAAACTATATCTCCGTGGGTGTTGGTTCTTTCATCTAATATTACGTGCAATGGATAATCTCTTTGGGTTGAGGTAATAGGGCAGACTAATGCCAAGCCTGTAAGTTTGTTAAAGGCATTATTGGAAACTACAAGTGCAGGACGCCTTTTCATAATTTCTATGCCACTTTGGGGATTAAAATCAATGAGAATGATGTCGCCTGTACATGGAAAAGATTGACTCATTCTGCAATCTCCTTTCCAAGCTCATTGCCAGTGTCTATTTCTTTGCAACTCCAATCTCCCTTATAATTGCCGAAGAGCTCCATAAAGCGTTCTGCTTTAGTCTTTGGAACCTTTCGTAGCACAATACAATTCTCAGAAGCCTCAATATTCAAAGTATCATTGGGGGAAATATGCGCCTGTGACATAACAGTTTTTGAAAGACGTACAGCATGACCATTTCCCCAGCGTGAAACAGCTGTAACCATAGTAAACACCTCCTAGTATATATAAAGTATATACATTTTTGAAGAAATGGTCAAGGAATCTTCATAGCAAAAAGCCAGTCGGGGAAGTCGACTGGCTTTTGCTCTTATAGGGATTGTTAGTTGTCTAAAATAGACATATTAGGGATTGGTTAGATACCCGAGGAAGGCGTATCTATATAAGGAAAAATTTATGTCAGACAGGCTGGTGCAATCTATATGGTATTGCATCGTCCTGGCTTACATCGAATTTAGGAAAGATGGGACAGAACCCAATCTACATCCTTAGTGGTTTTGAGTTCTTCAAGAACCTTTTCGTCCTCCAGCATGGTGCAAATATTGGCTAGAATCTCAAGATGTTCGTCGCCTACACCTGCAATACCAAAGATTAGCTGGGCCTTTTCGCTGCCAAAGTAAACACCCTGTGGGTACTGGAGGCAGACAATGCCGCTTTTCTTGACAGTGTCCTTGGCCTGGCTGGTGCCGTGAGGAATAGCAACACCCATACCCATATAGGTGGATACCAGCTTTTCCCGCTCCAGCATGGCTGGAATATAGGATTCATCTACATAGCCCAGCTTTACCAGCAGCTCACCAGCCTTGGCAATAGCCTCTTCCTTAGTTTCTGGCAGCTGTCCCAGTACAATTCCTTCTTTTACAATAATAGAATTGTTTTCATCATGAGATACTTCCTCTGCTACGGTAGGCTGTACCTCTATGACAGGAGCATCACCAGTGGTTAGCTGTACATAGAGAGCATCAAGGGCAGGATCTGCCAGGAAATTGCCAATAGTTACCAACTGAGCCTGAGGGGCAGACTTTTTGGCTCTATCTGCCAAGGTAGTTTGTACTACAGCAATATCGCAATCGGCAGGAATATTATCTACAGAGGTATTCTTCACCACAATTTCAGGGCGCTGTGCTTTGATGCGGTTACGGAATTTGGTAGCTCCCATAGCGGAGGAGCCCATACCTGCATCGCAGGCAAAAATGATTTTCTTTACATTGGTCTTTTCCAAACCAGTAAAGCTAGGAGCTTCGCCCTTGGCCTGAGCCTTTCTAGCAGCTACCTCCTTCTGGGCATCCTCCAAGGATTTGCTGCCTGCCATTTTGATAATAGGCGTAGCAATGGCAAAGGATACACCGGCGGCGATTAATACGCCAGTTAGGACAATCAAGGTATCGGAGCCAGGAGCCATCATCAAAAAGGCGATAATGGAACCAGGGGAGGCAGGGCCAGCAAGACCGGCACCAGTCATGGTAAACCAGAAAATAGCAGCAATATTACCTACAATAGGAGCAATGATAACCATAGGGTTCATCAGAACATATGGGAAATAGATTTCGTGAATACCGCCGAACAGGTGAATAATTACGGCACTTGGTGCAGAATCCTTGGTGGTTTTGTCCTTGCAGAAGAACATATAGGCAAGAAGCACGCCAAGACCAGGGCCAGGATTGGCCTCCAGCATATAGAGAATGGATTTGCCATGCTCCAGAACCTGAGCCGTAGCCAAAGGGGTAAAGATACCATGATTAATAGCGTTGTTCAAGAAGAGAACCTTGGCTGGTTCAATGAATACAGCAATTAATGGCAGCAAATTGTGCTGTACCAAGGTATCTACACCTACGGAGAGTATTGCCAAAATGGCAGCCATTACAGGGCCGACAGCCCAATAGCCGAAGATGGCCAGCAGCATGCCCAGGATACCGATGGAGAAATTGTTAATCAGCATTTCAAAGCCGGCTGGCATGCGATCTTCCATAAAACTGTCAAAGGTTTTGATAACCAATCCAGCCAGAGGGCCCATAATCATAGCACCCATCAGCATGGTAATATTCAAATCGCTGAGAATTGCACCAACTACGGCAATGGCGCCGATTACCCGTCCTCTTTCCCCAGCCACCAGATAACCACCGGTGGAGGCAATCAACACAGGTATTAAATAGGTAAGCATTGGGCCTACCAAAGTGCTTAGCTGCTTGTTAGGCAGCCAGCCGGTATCAATAAACAAAGCGGCCAGAAAACCAAAGGCAATCAAGGCGCCAATATTTGGCATAACCATAGAAGAAAGGAACTTGCCAAATTTTTGAATAGAATTTTTCATGGTGGCTCCTCCTAAAATATAATTAAAGACGATTACATAGGAAGAACGAAGAAATGGTATTTAGATAACCCTTACATTATGTTGCTGGCAGCAGGTCAAAAAATCCTGGGGCAGCTTGCCGTCAGATACGATAATATCCACATTATCCAGATGGGCAAAGGTAAAGGTGCTGTGCTTTTGCAGCTTGCTGGAGTCCATAAGGAGAATAACCTCCTGAGCATGCTCTATGGCCAGCTGTTTTAGCCGGGCTTCCTCGTCAATACTACAGGTAAAGCCTGTGTCATAGCTAAAGCTGGTAACGCCAATAAAGGCCTGCTTAAAGTGAATCCTTTCCAGCTCTCTGATGGCTGAAACACCACATACACTATGACTATAACGGTTCAGCACTCCTCCTGGCAGACAGATACGGGGCTGGGCCAGATTGGCCAGCTCAATGGCACAGGTTAGGCCAGAGGTATAAATCAGCCGTGGTTCATCAGGTATGGCTGCTGCCATCATGGTGGCGGTGCTGCCAGAATCCAAAAAGATGGTTTCCTCAGGCTGCAGCAGTTGAATAGCTTTTTGAGCTATAATCTGTTTTTCATCTATATTCAGGATAGATCTCTTGTTGAGAAAATCATCCTTGCTGATAACAGATTGGACAGTGCCCACAGATTTGGCCCCACCGTGAATACGGACAATTGAGCCTGCTTTATCCAGAGCCTTTAAATCAGTGCGGAGAGTCATTTCTGAAACCTGGGGAAAGCTTTCCTTCAAATCCCCAAAGGAAACAGAGCCTCTTTCGTTAATCAATGACACAATAGCATTTCTTCGTAATTCCATTGAATCCATAATACAAAACCTCCCGTAAGGTCAGAAAACCTAGGGGAGGCTTTCTGACATATTATTCTTTTATGAAATTAGCCAGCAGGTATTCCTCAGCCTCTGGGCACCATAGGCCCTTGTTGGCTTCTACAATATCTGCCAAAGCCAGATAACGCTGGTCATTTTTTGCTTCACCCTGAGCCCGCAGGTCAGTGAGTGCTATTAAAGGCATTTCCAGATGGGTGTAAATCAGCTTCTTGCCACCTGGAATCTTTGGCAGGTTCAGAGTGGTTTCTGCTGCAGCATCCAGACCGCCAATGTGGGTTACCATAACAGCAGGATTGATTCTCTTGGCAGCAGTCAGCTCCAGGGATTCAATCATGTCAGCGGTATTGCCGCCGGTAGTGCCCATAACATGAGTGGAATTGTAGTGTACATCATAGAAATTCATAGTGGCACTGAATAATTTGTCGGTAGGGCCGGCAAAGAAGTTCAGACAGCCGTCTCTGCCCAGAATACCGCTGGACTGAGTTACAACAGCAGATACTGGTGCATAGCAAAGTACATCGTCATAGCCAGTGCCACCGGAAAGCTCTCTAAGCTCTGCTACAGGATCTGCCATTTTGGCAGTGTTTACAAAGTGCAGTTCAATACCATCTGCCTTAGCTTCCTCTGGTGGGAAGAGATGAGCAGCTCTGTCCAATCTATCCTGGTTGATATCAGTAACTACAATCATGGATGGACGCACATCCCGATGGAGGGCATAGGTGAGGGCACCTAATCCCATAGGTCCGGCACCAGCCATAATAGCCAGCTTGCCATCTTTTTTGATACCCATTTCATGAGTGTAGACACCCATCTGGGTATGATAAGCTGCGTTGAAAGCACCAATGCTGCAGGACATAGGCTCTGCCAAGGAAGCCTCATAATAAGCCTTGCCCTTGTATTCCAGCAAGCAGCCCAGTTCCATAACCTCTGCTGGGATAATGCAATAGGTGGTATCGCCACCGAAGAATTCATAGGAATAGCCAGGGCTCCACATGGTTCCCTTGTAGTTCAGAGCTGGCTGCAGGGTAAATTTCATACCTGCCTTGAACTGGTGCTGATGGTTTTTACCTACCTTCACAATATCACCAGCAAATTCATGGCCCATAATAGCAGGATGCTCTGCTACATCCTCATGTACACGTTTGTGCTCAGTGCCCAGAATGGCGCATTTGTAGGTGGACATACAGATGCTATCAGATACCACCTTTACCAGGATTTCATCATCAGTAATCTCAGGCAGTTCAAACTCCTCCAGACGGAGATCGTTAGCACCGTGAAGTCTTACAGCCTTTGCTTTCATAATAAGTTCCTCCTTAATCATAAATGAAAATGACTTTTAGTTCAACAGTTTTTACTTAGCAACGAGATTTTCTGTTGCTTTTCATAAGAAAATAGAATTAGAATTGAGAAAATAACGCTTTTGAAATAACAGTATAAATTGTTGTTTCAAAACTATGGCTATATCATAACAAGTAAAAAGCCTTTTGTCAACTGTTATTTTGAAAATATTTATTTTCGTTTCAAAAATAATTTTGATTTTGCTAGCAAATGCTATTGACTATTGCGCATGAATAAATTAGAATAATGGAGAGTTTTCGGATAAGCTTTGCTTTAGAAAACCATTTCCTGTAGATTATTCTTTCTAGTCCTGGGGAGATTATGTTGACAGGAGAAAAAATATGGTGATTGTCTTTTATATAGAAGTTTTCACAATATTTAGCGCATGAGCCTGATATATGGTCAGGCTGACGAGGAAAGAGGTTGTCGAATTTTCAGCGGATGCCTCTCGGTGGTGCCCCATCGAAAGCCTATGTCAAAGCCACAGGTAACTGATGGTACAAAGCAGATGGCGCGGGTAGACAGGACTTCCGGATAGATTGTTGTAATAGATGTTAAAGAGACTTTCTATCCTGTGCCAGTATTGTGATACTGGCAGATATGGAGGTATATTATGTGTGGTATTGTTGGTTATGTAGGCGACAAGCAGGCAGCAAAGTTTTTGTTGGAAGGTCTGAACAAGCTGGAGTATAGAGGTTATGACTCTGCTGGTATTGCTGTATACAATGATGAAGCTGACAAAATTCGTGTGGAGAAAAGCGTAGGCCGCCTGGCAGAGCTGGAGAAGAAGATTGATGGCAATGTGCCTGTAGGCTGCATGGGTATTGGTCATACCCGTTGGGCAACTCATGGTGCTCCATCTGATTGGAATTCCCATCCTCATACTGATTGTAGTGGGGATTTTGCGGTAGTACACAATGGTATTATTGAGAACTATCTGGTGCTTAAGGAGCAGTTGATTGAGAAAGGCCATGTATTCAAGTCTGAAACTGATACTGAGGTGCTGCCTCATTTGTTGGAAGAGGCTTATGATGGTGATTTCGAGGCTGCTGTTCGCAAGGTTTTGAAGCAGATTGAGGGTTCCTATTCTATCGTTTTCATGTCCAAGCATGATCCTGATACCTTGATTTGCACCAAGCAGGATAATCCGTTGGTTATTGGCTTGGGTGAGGGAGAGAACTTTATTGCCTCCGATATTCCTGCTATTATTGCCCGCACCCGTCGTACCTATATTATTAACGATGGTGAAATTGCTGTAGTAAAGAAGGATTCTGTTTGGATTACCAACCGTCGTGGCGAGCCTATTACCAAGAAGGTATTTGAGGTTAATTGGAATGCTGAGGCAGCTGAAAAGGGCGGCTATGAGCACTTCATGTTGAAAGAGATTCACGAGCAGCCAAAGGCTGTAAGAGATACTCTTGCTGGCCGTATTGCCCATGATAATAGTGCTGTAGTGTTGGATGAGCTGAAGTGGACCAAGGAATATGTAAATTCCTTCTCCAGAGTATTTATTATTGCCTGTGGTACTGCTTATCATGCTGGTTTGGTAGGCAAGTATTATATTGAGAATCTGGCTCGTATCCCTGTAGAGGTGGATATTGCTTCTGAGTTCCGCTACAGAAAGCCAATTATTGATGATAGCACTTTGACCATCGTAGTCAGCCAGTCCGGTGAGACTATTGATACCTTGGCTGCCTTGAAGGAAGCAAAGCGTCTAGGCTCCAAGACGATGGCTGTAACCAATGTAGTTGGTTCTTCCATTGCTCGTGAGGCAGATCAGGTGATTTATACCTGTGCAGGCCCTGAGATTGCTGTAGCTTCTACCAAGGCTTATACTACTCAGCTGATTGTTATGTTCCTGCTGGGTGCCTATATGGCTGGCCTCCGGGAGACTGTGGATACTGAGCGTATGACTCAGCTTTTGACTCAGTTGAAGAATATTCCTAGCCAGATTAGCGAGACTCTGGAGGATGTGGAGCCTATTATGGCCTTTGCTCAGCAGTATGGCTATAATAACGACGCCTTCTTCCTGGGACGTGCCTTGGATTATTATGTAGCTTTGGAGGGCTCCTTGAAGCTGAAAGAGGTTTCCTATATTCATGCTGAGGCCTATGCAGCTGGTGAGCTGAAGCACGGTACTTTGGCCTTGATTACCAGTGGTGTGCCTGTTATTGCCCTGGCTACCCAGAAGAGTGTTTATGAAAAGACTCTCAGCAATATCAAGGAAGTAAAGGCTCGTGATGCTGTGGTTATCGGTATTGCTGCTCAGGGTGATACTGAGCTGAAGAAGTATACTGACCATGTTATCTATGTACCAAATACTGATGAACTGATTATTCCATTGCTGACTGTACTGCCATTGCAGCTGTTGGCATATTATACTGCTATTACCCGTGGCTGCGATGTAGACAAGCCACGTAATCTGGCCAAGTCCGTAACTGTAGAGTAATTTGATTTTCTTTTGCCCCTGTGACTCCGCTCACGGGGGCTTTTGATTTTCATAAAAGCAGAAGGTAAAGCTAATTGAAGGAGATATATTCCTGTGTTATAATATACTTAAAGTAAGAATGTATGGAGGGATGAATATGGCAACACAAAGTATTTTTCACAATATTGTTATAGACGATGCTCGTAGGGCAGATTCCTTTGTTCATGCGTTAGAAAGAGCGGAAAAGCTATCTAGTCATATTTCTCGCAAAGCTATTCCTAGTAGGGATTTGCAAAAAAATGAAATAAAGAATTTTTTAGGAGCTGTAAGAAAACATGGCTGAGTATGTTCAGATTAATATATTGGATATGCTGGAAAGTTTGGGAGAGGATGAATGTAGCAAAATCCTCTCCTCTTTTGTATGTCCATTAAATAGTGATGTAGAGAATTTTGCTCGAAATAAGGCCATTCAATTTGCTAAACAGCGTATAGCAATTACCTATCTTGTTTTTGTGCATCAGGAGAATGATGCATATTTGGCAGGGTATTATACCATTGCCAATAAATTTATTTCGGTATTAGGTTCTGTACTTAGTAAAACTATGCAGAAGAAAATAGGTAAGTTTTCTCAATATGATGAGGATTTACAGCGGTATATGATTTCTATGTTGATTGCGCAACTGGGGAAGAATTTTGCTGAATATTTGCCAATAAATGTATCAGGTAATGATTTATTGGGTATGGCCTTGGAGAGGGTAAGGTATGTGGAACATCTTATTGGAGGAAAAACAGTATATATAGAGTGTAATAATCAGCCCAAGCTCTACGATTTCTATGCAGCAAATGGGTTTATAAGTTTTAATCAACGGTTAAAAGATGTAGGAGAAAATTCAGACAAATCAGATGTACTTGTACAGATGTTAAAATATTTTAATCATTGAGTTATGATGTGAGGATAAAATACATATAAGTAATATCGAAGTTGCTAATGAAAAATGTTTGACAAATTGGCTTCTTTGTACTAACATTAAAACAATATCTTTAGATATGATTCGGTTAGCAAGGCCCCTTGGGCATTCATTTTGATTTTTACAGAAAGTAGGGATTAAGTTGGCATTCTATTTCAGTGAACCATCTCATAC
>OBLI01000417.1_pt1 | contig 44894 bp, 92 predicted proteins | sample 1519701 | NCBI WGS metagenome assembly OBLI01 (sample SAMEA3663005, study PRJEB22513) | pig gut metagenome | biome: pig gut; feature: pig-associated habitat; material: faeces | place: France | collected 2012
TTTTATTTGAGCTTATGTTTGAAGTGTATAGAAATAAAGTTCATTTTGGTGAAGAATATATAAGTGATGCAGATTTAAATATATTTATGAATAATAAAAGGGTATTTGGACAATATTATACAACTCATAATCCATTTGACCACATCTTGTTTAAGGAATGGGTTGAACTCTTTATATCTGATATAAATACTGTTATTGAACCATTTGCTGGCAGTAATAACATACCATATCTATTACAAAGTATTGGTTATAATTTTACTTGGAAATGTTATGATATTGAACCGGGTACATCTGTTGTTAATGAACTCAACATTGAGAAAAGAGATACTATAAATAATTTTCCAAATGATTCAACAGTATCTATTACAAATCCACCATATTTGGGTAAATCATCAGCCAGAAGAAGAAAAATAGATTATCCTTGGCAAGAAGATGATTTATATAAAGTATGTCTATCAGTTATGTTGGAGAATTGTGATTATGTCGCAGCAATTATTCCAGAAAGTTTTATAACATCTCATTTTCATTTTGAACGATTATGGGGTATCATATCATTACCTTATAAAATGTTTGATGACACAGAATGTCCTGTATGTCTTGCCATGTTTTCTCCAAATGGTAAAAATGGTAAAAAGATATTTTCAGGAAATGACTTTTTAGGAACAATTGAAAAATTAACCAATCACCAATTAATGATAGGAAAGTCATATAATAATTGGAGATTCAATGATAAAAGAGGAACAATTGGTGTGAAAACTGTTGATAGTCAAAATTGTGCGGATTGTCATTTCTTTGATGGAAATGAGATAAATGATGATGATGTCAAAGATACAAACAGAGCATTTAGTAAAATTTATGGACTACCATTTGATATAGATAAAGATTTATTCATCAAAAAATGTAATGATGTATTAAATGATTATAGGGCAAAAACTAAAGATGTCACAATGACTTCATTCAAAGGATTAAGAAAAGATGGTAAATACAGGAGAAGATTAGACTTTGCAACAGTAAGACATATCCTTGATTTTGTTTTAATTGATATGGAAAATTATCAAAAACTATTCTAACATAAAAAAACCTATGAGATAATTCACACAGAATTTAATATAGTAAATAAAAATTTATGGTTAAAAAATAATTAAAAAGAGTTGGATCATCTTTAAGATCTGACTCTTTTGTTATATTTAATTTGTTAATAATTAAATATTATGAGAATTATTCAAGAAAAACAATTGGATTTCAGTGATGTACTGATTCAACCGCGTCGTTCAACAATTGAATCAAGAAAATGTGTTGATCTTACAAGAGACTATAAATTCAAGTGGTGTCCTAATGTAATTAAAGGAACTGGTATTATGCAAGCAAATATGGGAACAATCGGTAACTTTGAAGTTTCTAAAAAAATGCTTGATTATGGTTTATTTGCTTGTTTACATAAACACCATAACATTGAAGATTTAATTTCTTTTTATAAAAAATTAATGAATGATGGTGATGATAAATGGATGAGATGTCTGTTGGGTATTGGACTTCGCGACAATGGGATTGAAAAATTAAGAGTTATTAATAATGAACTTGGTATTCAAGTTGGTGTTAAATTTGATGTTCCAAATGGATATATTCCTCAAGTAAAAGAATCTGTTATTAAACTTCGCGAAGAATTCCCAGATATGTTTATTATGGTTGGTAATGTCGTTACGGGAGATATTACGGAAGATTTGATACTTTCAGGTGCAGACGTAGTGTGCGTAGGCGTTGGTGGAGGTTCCGCGTGTTTGACCCGTAAACAAACTGGATGTGGTCGTCCTCAATTGTCTGCAGTCATTGAGTGTGCGGATTCCGCACATCAAGTTGGTGGAATGGTTTGTTCTGATGGAGGTGTTACTTGTCCTGGAGATGTCGGTAAGGCGTTTGGTGCCGGTGCGGATATGATTATGATGGGAGGTATGTTTGCTGGAACAGATGAAGCAGATGGAGAGATTATTGAAAAAAGATATGCAACCAATGAAAGATTGGTTCATAGTTATGGAATTACAGAGTCACATGAGATTGTTTATGAAACCAAGAAATATAAACAATTTTATGGTATGAGTTCAACATTGGCACAAGAAAAGTTTGGTAATGGTAAACCGTCATATCGTGCGAGTGAAGGTCGTGTCACATTGGTCCCTTATGTTGGAAGTGTTACAGATGTCATTGAAGAATTGCTTGGAGGTTTACGAAGTACGATGGCGTATATAGGTGCCAAAAAACTTAAAGATATCCCTAAACAATGTACATTCTACAGAGTCAATAATCAATTGAACAGAATATATGAAAATACTACTATAGGCAAATAAAAAAGGTGGAGGGATAACCCCACCTTTTGTTATATTTAATATATAGAAATTAAAATATGTACACATTACTGAATTTGATTACTGGTACCACTTATGGTATATTTGAAAGTGAAGAAAAGGCAGATGCATTTCGATTAACATTAGATGATTTTTTTAATTGGGATATTGATATAATTTAACATTTAAGATATGAAAACATATATTTATAAATCTATAATTTTAAATAAATTAATTGATAATAGTAGATTAAATGTATTAGGCCGACAAGGTTGGGAACTTTGTGGTTTTTCACAAGACCAAAATGATTATATATATTATTTTAAAAAACCAAATGAGTAAAGTTATTTTTAATTATGGGTGTATGGGGAGTGGTAAAACTTCTAAACTATTGACGAAATTCAACACATATAAACGAAGAAACAAAAATCCTTTGATAATAAAACCTTGTCTAGATGATAGAGAAGGGAATTTTATTGGTTGGGGTGTTACTAAATCAAGAATCACTAAATATGAAGAACCGACATTTTATTTTAAGGATTTGGAAAAGGAAATTGAGAAATTAGAATTTGGTGTTTTATTTGTTGATGAAGTTCAATTTCTGAATAGAAATGATATTCTGACATTATGTCGTATCGCAGACGAAAAAGATATAGATGTATTTTGCTATGGGTTAAAAACTGATGTGTCTGGAAATTTATTCGAAGGAAGTAAACATCTGTTGGCATTGGCAGATGAGATTAAAGAAATAGAAACATTATGTGAGATTGAAAACTGTTCCTGTAATGCAGTATGTCATATCAGATATATAAACGGTAAACGAGATTATAGTAATAAAAGCATTGCGATTGAAAAAGATAACATAACTTATAAATCCGTTTGTAGAAAACATTGGCTAATATGAAAGAGAAAAAAATTACACAAAGATGGAAAGAACTTCCATATTTATATAAAGTCCAATTGATATCATATTTGGTTGCGGGTGTCTGTGGTGCCATTTCATATCCGTTAACAACTAAAATGATTTATAGTTCTGTAGATACAAGTGTTCTTGCTGAAAGATTAGTATTGTCTAGCTGCATAGGTTTGGTTTTATCATGGGCTTGGTTAATGATACAAGAAAAATTATTTAAATACTTTATACATTTTACAATGATAGAATTTATATCATTTGTTGGACTAATAGGGTATGTTATTATGTGTCAAGATTATAACGGTTATCTGATATGGTCAACTATTATAGGTGCAACTATTGGTCATATAGTTAGTGGTGGTGGTCAAAAACTACATCAAAAAATAACTGACAATGAACAATATCGTACAGATTACGGATTCTTTATTGAAATCATAGCTTCGATTGGTGTTCTTTTAGGATCTGCAATTGCTGTTGTGATTCCATTTTCAGTTACAACTGCGTTTTTAATCTTATTAGTTTCGGTTATGTTTTTTCAGATGATGGACATTTATGTATATAAAGAAGTAAAAAAAAGAGATAAAATAAAAAATATTTAATATGAGCACTTTATTATTAATTTTATTAGTTATTTATATAACATTCAATGAATTGAGAACATACAATCTTAATAAAAAAAATAAAGCAATTAAAAATGATATTAAAAATATATTAGATTGTTGTAATTTACATTATTGGAATTCAGATATGGATGATAGTGATGATTTATTTTTAAACTATGAAAAGAAAACCAATACCAAAAAAGATCAGGGAACAAGTTTATAATAAATATAATGGACATTGTGCATATTGTGGTTGCGAACTTCTATATAAAGATATGCAAGTTGACCATGTGATATCTGTTTGTTATAATCATTTCAGAAAGGAATTGGATGATATTAATACAATAGATAACTTAATGCCAAGTTGTAGACAATGTAATTATTATAAAGAAGGAAGTACCATCGAAGGATTTAGAAAAAAATTAAAATCCTTAATGGAAAGAGTGAAAAAACCATTTATATACAGACTTGCTGAAAAATATAATATGGTTAAGGAATCTGAATGGGATGGTAAATTTTATTTCGAAAAAGTGAAAGAAAATATTTAAAATAAATAAACTTTCTTTAAAAAAATAAGTCTAACTATAAAAGATTTTAACATTATGAGAAATATTATATTTATATTAATGGTATTGATAATGTCTTCTGGATGTTCAACAACCGCTCAGTCATATTATACTGATTATGAAGAAATCTATTATGATTATGTAATTAATGGTGTTATAACACATCCTGAATTTGTTAATGATGGTACATATTCATATCATATCATTGGTCATTATCCTACTAATGTTTATTGGGAGTTAATTCCTTATGGTGATGTATATTTATTTAATACAAGTATGGTAAAAATACGAATATTTGTACACCCACAAAGATATATTTATTATAATCATACATTATATCATCGTTATTATCCCGATAGACACTGGTATGAACGACATCACATACACCATAAACCACATCACAGACATTGCGTTTCAAATGGACATAGACGACCTTTTGTTGGTAATGGTGGTAGAAGACCAAATGTTAATAACCAGTATTCAAGACCACATAACAATCATTCAAGACCAAGTGTGAACCAACATAGAAGACCAAATATTAATAACCATTCTTCAAGACCATCACAAAATTCAGGTGGAAGAAGACGTTAAAAAAAAGGAGAACATTTGTTCTCCTTATTTCATTACTTGCAAGTTTCAGTTGCAAGTATTATGGTAAGTTTGGAAAGGAGAAAAAAAATGGCAAGTAAATTTAAACTTGGTGACATGTTCACTAAAAAATATACACGAGATACAATACAATTGGAGATATATGAAATTACTTATAGTCCAATTGAACCAGTATATAAATTAAAACCGATAAGATTATGTGGTGACAATGTTATACTTGGAGAAGAAGCATTAATAAAATTATATAATAAAATTAACTAATATTACATGTTAAGAGCAGTCAAAATAAGATTATATCCAAACAAAACACCCTACATTTATTCGTACGATTACGATTTCATCATTGTTTAATTTTACAACCTTTTGTTATATAGACAATTATATTATATTTATAGGTATTTTCATATATTCTGAAAAAAAAAATCATTAAAAAGTTGTATAGTTCAAATTTTTTTTCTATCTTTGCAATGTGATTAAAACAATAGATAAAAAAAAATAATCAAATAAACTAAATTTTTATCCCTATTTTGTTATTTTTATAATAAATAAAAGAATTATGAAATGTTGTAGATAATGAAATATATGACTTAAAAAAATTATTAAATGAACAGAATTAAAACATATTGGAAAGAATTGGATATTGGTAAATGGCCTTTGTATCTAAATTTTTTATTGTTCTTGATTATGTTTGGGTGCAAACTATCAGGTCAAGAAATTGAATGGAGTTTAGTATTCCTACCCGTTTATTCCACAATTATAACGACATTTGTCGCTGAATGTTTTCATCATTTGGAAATGTACATTATAGATTTTATAATTGGTTTTTTAGAATCACGTAATTATTAACTTAAACTTAATTTACAATGGATTATAATTATTTATACAAAAAAGGTATGGATATTCTCATTAAACGAATGCACTTTAAACCAACAGATATTAAGTTGACAGGAAGTGTGGCATTGGCAATGTATGGTTTACAACCACAAAGAGAACCACATGACATTGATATATGTGTGAGACAAAATTCGGAATCATTGGGTTGTCTGAAATTTATTGCTGAAGTATTTCAAACAAATCAACGTTCAACACTCACAAATGTGTACGCATTTCAAATTGATGATATTATCTTCAATGTCTGGGTGGAAGATGATGTAACAACTGCAATTACAGATTCTGCTACGGGTGTATATATTGACACACCAATGCATATATTTAATACGAAAAAATCGTACAACAGATTAAAGGATATAAAAGACTTATCAGATATTGCAAAATTAATTTTAAGTTAATCTCTAACTACAGAAATGAAAACATATATTATTAATAGTCTATGGATACTTTTTGAATGGTATTTAAGAATTGCAACTGCAATTAGTCTAATCATCGCAATAATTATAAGTATTATTGGACCAATAGTTTTAATGTTTTGGGTATTAAGTAAAATTTATGTTTAATTTAAAAATTTAAAAATGAATCAGAAAGAAATTGACGAACTGTATGCGAAATCGCTCGGTTATGACACATTTAATTACAATGACAAACAGTCTCGTAATGAAAAAGAAAAGTATAATGTCATTGAATTGTGGGAAAAAACTTTAGAAGAAAAAACCAAAAAATATAAAGATAACTTATATGAATAAAAATCATAAATGTTCTGACTTTGAAGAAATGTTAATGTGGACCAGTTACAGATATTGTATAGGTAGACATACTTATGTGGTCACAATGGCTGATGATATTGGGAAACATTATTATAATAAATTGAGTAAAGAACGAAAAGAGTTCACAGCACAAGATATTCGTAAGGAAATTATGACTCATTTATCATATCTCCCATTTTCTTTTCGTATTCATCGTACATATAATGATGACAATTTCAATCCCATCAGTGCATTATTTAATTTTTTTGAAAGGGAGAATATTTCTTCATTAGAAGAAATGGCATCTGTTGCAAATCTTGAGTATGATGTTCATAAAGATGAATACTATTTTAATAAAATTGAATCAACATACAATTCTTTTATATCAAAAATGGACATAGATGATTTGCTTCCTTGGGAAAATTTGGCGAGTCTGTTTAATGTTGATAACCATAAGTTACTTACATTGAAAGATGGAACCACAATTGAAGGTTATAAATGTTGGAGAACTAAAGTTGTACCCGTAAAGAATAAAATGGATCAATCCAAAAATATCAAATATTACACTACCGCGGAATTTGGTTGGGAAGAAATATGGAAATCTGTAGATGAAACAATTTCAGGTAATAAAAATTTATTTATCCCTACAGAAAATATTGTAAAAATTGAAAACTTAAAATAAAATATTATGCAAGAAAAGAAAAATAGTGTAGGTCTTATCAGAAGATTTTTTGGTAAAAATGATGAACGGGTATTTAATGCTGAACTTGCTTGGATTGAATCCACTTATGGAACTAGTTCTTATAAAGCCATTGATGTGAGAATTAAAGAAAAACAAGATTATATCACATACAGTATCGAAAACAAGTTCAAGAGAATTTATCAAGATGGACAACATAGTTATTCCGCATATCATTGTGTGATTGATATTGAAGAAGATTTGGCCACATATGTAGATACAATCTTTGAACCTTTCAAGAAAAACGGTTTCGCAATCATTAATTTATCAGAACAAGTGAAGGAGATTGACGAACCACATGTGTATTTGGTTAGTTGGAAGAATGCATTTAAACATAAAGTCAATAACACAAATTCAGATAAACAATTATTAGAAGAATGATTACATCTGATAAAGGAATAAAATCATTAATCAAAAAAATTAAGAAATATGAAAGTACAAATTAGAAAAGGTGTTTTTGAAACAAATAGTTCCAGTACACACGCAATTGCAATTCGAAATAACTCTGTAGGTAGTAATTATCCAGAAGTGGTTTCATTTGAACTTGGTGAATTTGGGTGGGAACATGACTGTTATATTGATACATATACAAAGGCATCATATCTTTGGACAGCAATTGTGAGTCTTGCCAAAGAAGGTGAGAATATTAAAGGATATATTAATTATAGTGTAGATGATTTTGTAAAATATATTACAGAAACTTTATCTCAATATAATATCACAGCCAAATTTCCTCACAATTATAAAACTCTGAAATCTTTGAACTATGGAGGTGAAGAACACATGTACAATGTCTTTCAGGATAAGGATGGAAACAAACCAGAATATTGGATTGATCATTGTGAATTATCCGAATTTCTGAATGCACTGATGAGTAACCCAGATTTGTTAATGTCTTATTTATTTGATGACAATTCAATTCTAGTTACGGGTAATGATAATGCGGATGATTATGATGTTGAAGATGAAGTAACAAAAAATGGTAACACAATTTTTTATAAAGGTAATTAAAAAGATGACTAATATGAAGAAGTTTTATTTTATTTTGATGATCGCGTTTTTCGCGACGATGACACAATCTTGTTATAATGCACCAACAGATGCAGATGAAGAAATTGTATTGGTTAAGAAACCTTGGATTTTTGGACATGGTGGTGTTGATGATACACCTATCACATCTGGTGCAACTTGGTGTGCAATAACAACAGATACAGTGAAGTTCAAGATTTGTCCTGTAAGATATACGGAGGTGTTTGATGATATCTTCTCAAATAATAACACTCCTCTTGATTTTAATTCTTACATCACAATTCAGATTAAATCCGGACACACACCAGTACTCTTAAAGAATTATGGTAAGAGTTGGTACGCAAACAACATTCAAGTTCCATATAGGAACTATACAAGAGAAGAGGTATCAAAATATTCACCTTTTGATTTGGTCAGCAATCGTGAAGTGTTGAATAAAATCGATTCCGCGGTGATGTCAAAGATGACCAAATATGTAGAACATTTATCAAAAGAGAAAGAATTCCCCATCACTATCAAAGCAGTTGTGACTGGAGCCGCCAAACCAAATAAAGACCAGCTTACAGAAATGAATAGAACAGCGGCTCTGATTCAGAAGAAAGAATCCGAACAAAGAAATAAAGAAATGGAAATCGTTCGTGCGGAAGCGGAAACAGCAAGAGCACAAGCGGATAAAGCTTATCAAAACGCAATGGGGTTGTCAAGTGAACAATTCATTCAACTCAAATATATCGAAATGATTGATAAAAAACAGGGTGCAAACATTGATGTGATGATTGGTGGAGCAAACCCAATGTGGAATGTTAGACGATGATTTTATTAAATCTATAAAATGGAAAAAGATATAAAAAACATTTTAAACGATTTATATGATGACGCAGTAAGATTATCATTTAAAATTGTAGATGATAGATTAAATGGATTGGACAACGAAAATGAACATATGTGTGAGTTGGAACAATTTTTGGTTGGAACAATGCAAAATATTACGGTCTGTTTGGAACAAATAGAAAATCAGAAATGAAAAGATTATAAAAAGAATTTCTTATAAATTAGATGAAGGTTTAAATAATGAATATAGAAGATTTATATATTGGCTGTACAGTATTGTTTGAATATTGTGAATGTATAGTAGATGGTTTGGGAAAAGACAGAGTTCACTTAAAGGGAGAACCTGAAGACTTCTGGGTTTCACCTAATGAGTTGGAACAGATACCATCAGATAATAAATTGGAAGAATATTTAAAAAATACAAATCAGTAATATAATAAATAACTATATAAATGATGTAAAAACCTTACATCTCCCAGAAATCCCTACTGACCATAGGGTTGACGCAATGAAAAAGGCATTGTGAGAGTTTAACACTTTTAGTAGAAGATAAAGTGTGCTGGTAAGGATCCGACCAGTTACTATGTTTAGTTCGCAAACACGGCAAAAGTGAGTTTTGAAAGGTGAAGATAAACCGCTTTGAACAGTGTGACACTCTGGAAAGACAGAGAACCGGGAGAATCGCATAGCGGCAATTGCGATGGACTATCAATCTACTCCATTCCGTGGTTCGACTCCACGTTCTCCCACATTGCTTATGGGTTCTTAGTTCAATGGTAGAATTCTGGTCTCCAAAACCAGCGATCGAGGTTCGAGTCCTTGAGGACCTGCAAAAATACAGAGATTTTTTAAATAACAGACCATCTTCATGATGGTTTGTTTTTTTATATAAACTAATTTCTGTTTTCTAAAACTTATAAATACTTTATAATGTAATTTAGATATGCTACCAAATTTCAGAGATTTTTTATTGGAGTCAAACAAAGTTGTCACACTTGGTGAACCTGTATATCCAGAAGATTTTCCGGATCCAGATACAGTTTTGATTCCTGTCATATTGGATGGTAAAGAGATTTCGACAGATGAGATAAGTTTACTCATCACACCATTTGAGAAGGATGGTCAGATTTTATACAGACCAGATATCAACTTATACAAATGGTACCAACATCAAGGAATCGGTTATCAAATCTATTTAGAGTTTCTGAGACAATATGGTAATTTGATGTCGTATGATAAATTTCGTATAAATAACAAAGAAATACCTAAAATTTATGATAAACTCTCCAAGGAACCTGGTATTAATGTGGAGAAGACATCAGAAGGAATTTTCGCTTACACAGATGAATGGGTAAGAGCATATAATAAAACAGATATTCAAAAACAAAGGAATTGACATCAGAGAAGATAGTGAAATAGAGTTGGATAATTCCAGCTCTTTTTTCTACGATTACGATTTACGAAAATATTTTTTCATAAAAAACATGTAAAATGTTTTGATATTTCCGAAATAATCCGTATATTTGCAATGTGATTCAGAAATATTATTAATCCTTTTAAAGAAACAACAATGAAAAAGTATTTTACATTTATTATTATCATTCTCACAATTGTGATTTCTGTTTGCAATGACACGAATGCGACACAAACACCAATTAAACAAACAATTGTGAAACCTATTCCACAAAAACAGAAATCAAGAGTGATAACACATGTAACACTTACTTGTTATCAGCCTGTTGAGGAACAATGTAATAGTGACTATCTCCACACCGCGGACAATTCTTTAATTGATTTGAAAAAACTTAAAAAAGGTGAACTGAAATGGGTTGCAATCTCATGGGATCTCCTATATCTGTTTCCAATGGGAAGTGAGGTGAAGATAACTGATGAAACAACAGGAAAATGTTATGGAACATATATCGTTAAAGATAAAATGAATAAGCGATGGGATCATCGAATGGACATTCTCATACATCCAGATTCAAAAGAAAGAATCTATGAAGAAAATATCAGAGTAGAACTTGTATAATTTTTATCATAAAAATTTGGATAATTCAGAAATAATTCGTATCTTTGCAATGTAATTAAAAACCATTTAATTTTAAAAGTTATGACAACAACAATTTATGACTATGAAGGTAAAGCAATCGGTGAGAATGTAGATGGAAAAATCAATTGGTATTACTCTGATGGAAAATGGGGTGGAAGCCATGGTGGTCACTATATGTCAACTTTTGAGTTCCTTCAATTTAATAATCTTCTTTAATTTATTTTAGTTATGAAACAGAAATATAATCTCGTAGGTATCGATGGCAACGCGTATTCAGTAATGGGATATGTAATTCAGGCAATGAAAAGAGAACGTTTCTCAAAATCAGAAATTGCTGATTACCAAGCAGACGCAATGAGTGGTGACTATAACCATCTGTTGAGTGTGTCTGCGGAAATGATTGATAAATGTAATAACAAATTATAAACATTCGGACATAATATGATTTTAAAAGGAGATGAATTCATCTCCTTTTTTTTTTATAAAACTGTGACAACTGTTATATTATATAATATATTAGAATATATAATAAATTTGTTATATTTAAAATATGAAAAAAGTAATAACATCATTAGGGAATGTGAATATGAAATCACAAGTCACAGAAATTTCTGAAAGGAAACCAATTTATGAAATGAAAGAAGATAAGACAAAAACGTCTATTATTGATTCCATAACTCATTCTATAAAATCAGGTTTATTAAGTTATCAGATATCACCTGAAAATGTAAGATTGTTAACAGAAATCGGATATCGAAAAGAGAACAATCCTAATTTGTTTTTTGTGACAAATGATGAAATCATTGATTGGTTTGCAGAGAAATATCATTTACATATCTCCATCAAATATCTGTTTGGGAATTTATATATCTATGAGATTGATCATGACAATGAATCAGGAGGATTTTGTCCGGTTTGTGCTTATGAAGGTAGAAAGAGAACAACAGATGCCGCGATTACGAGAACGATAAAAATAATTCAAAATGAAAAAATCTAAAAAAATTCCAACTGATACATCTGTTAAATCGAGATTCGGTCATCTGAAAACAGCAATTCTATCTTCTGTTTGTCCTAGGATTAAACCGAGTGATGAGGAGTGGAAATACAGATATAAATTTTTCAATGTTCAAGATGGATGTTGTATTTACTGTGGACAAGAGATCACTGAACAATCAAATGATGTAGATCATCTCCATCCAATTTCTGAAGGTTATAAAGGTGATAGATTATATTTTACGGAAATTTCCAATTTGATTCCTTGTTGTCACACCTGTAATTTGAAAAAAGGAAACATGAATGTCATTGATTTTTATACGAAATGCAGAAATTATTTTTTAAACGAAAGACATATGTCTGTTGATGATTATAATGACAGATTGATTAAATTAAAAGAGGCTTACGACAACACGAGGTATATTAAACTTTTATCTGAAGACCAACAGATGAGAGATAAATTGTTTAGTGTGTTTGATAGATTAGGTGATATAGTTTCCAATGTAACGAAATATTGGGGAGGTTATCTGAAATCAGGGACTGAATGGGAAAGATACAATTCAGATATTCCTGATAGTATAGAGGATGATTTGAAATTATTTCAGAAAATCTGTGATTTGTTGTGTGATGAGTCAGTTAAAATTCCAAGAAAAACTATTGGGACAGATACACCTGTAAGTGGTGGGTTATTTTAATAAAAATATATATATAGATAATTATGAAGTATAAAGTAAAAATTAGTACTCCATTTGGTATCCGTTGGTGGTGTGGAGAAAGACGAGTAGGGTCAATTCCTGAAGAATCAGTTAATAATCTAGATTATTTCTTTAGTGGAGATGATTCAGATTTTGATGCAACAATTATGTCATTTAATTTAGGTGAGAAACTTATCAGTAAATTGTCTGAACATTTCAGTAAGGACAAGTTCACTTTTACACTGGTTCCTATAAATGGTGAACAGAAACCAAAATCAGTTAACAAGGTTGTCATTTCTGACGAAGTAATCTATCAACCAAATTCACTTCTTGGAAAAAACGAAATTCCGTTTATGAGTATAAATTCTCCTAATTACATGATTCAGCAATCTGACACTGGAGAGGTGCATCTGAAATTTGATGAGGTCATAATAAATTCCGAAAATGATGTAGATAATCTTCAAAAGAGATTTACTAAATTAACAGAAATCGTACGAACATTAATTAAATATCCTGAAACAGTATGAATGAAATAGAACAATTACAAACAGAAATAGAATCTCTCAAGACAGAACTTCTCTATAAACAAGCAGATATTCAGAATATCTTGAAGAGAACAATGAGAGAAAAGAATGACCTTCTTATTAATGGAGGGAAGAATGTTTTAAAGGATTTCCTGCCGATTTTGGATGATTTGAAACTCGCAGAAAAATCTTGTCAAGAATCTTCAGACTTGGAATCTCTGAAAACCGGAGTGAAACTGATATTCGATAAACTCAATAATTTCCTTTATGAACATGGAGTCGAAAGAATTCCAGTTGATGGAAATTTGGATACGGATTTACATGAAGCGGTTGCTGTGATTTCTGGTGAAAACGGAAAGATTATGGATGTTGTTCAAGATGGATACTTCTTAAATGGTCAAGTATTGAGACATTCTAAAGTAGTAGTAGGTAAAGAAGATATATAAGAAGTATTTGGAATTTATTGCAAATTTGCAGTAAATTTCGTATTTGGTACAACAGAAACTAAATAACATTTTTAACATTTAAAAAAATGTGTAATTCCGTTTTTAGTTGTATCTTTTCAGTAGAGAAATTATTTATATTTAACTAAAAATTAAAAAGATATGGAAATTATTGGTATTTTTGTTTTTGTGTTTGCTTCTGCTTGTGTTGCATGTTTAATTTATGATTTTGCAATAAAAGACCAAGAGGTTTCTGAACAAGAGCATGAAACGACAGAACAAGAGGTGACAGTTCAGGAAGTTCAAGAACAAGTTTCAGAAAATACTGAACAAGTCAAAAATCAAAAAATAAATTAAGAGTTCTCAAGATTGTTATATAAATATTATATAAGTTTAATTTTATATGGATTTAGTAGATAGATATAAATTTCAAGACATATGGAGACCAGCAGTTTATTGGATTGCTCCTGATTACAGAATTATAGAATTGAGAGTTCTTATACCTGATAAACATTTCTGTTTATGCAAAAATGAATATCTTGGATTGGAAATCAATATTCCGACGAGAAAATTATTCCATACTATGAGTGGAGTAGTTGAAGCTTATGAAAAAATGTATGTCCCTGAAGACAAAAAGGAAACTTGGGAAAAACATCTCGCTGCGTATAAAACATTAAACAGAGATTATTTCTTCGGGAGTGAAGAATGGTAATACAAATAAACTGTATCAATATGGAAATTTCAAATGTAATTAATTTTTTTGAACATTTACCAGTATGTAATTACATCCTATATACGAATATTCCTGAAATACCACCAAATACAGGTTCAGAAAATGAAGGAAGTCCTATCAGATATAAAACATTTTATGGTTATAGGAAAGTAGATGGTGGCGAACAGTATACGATGATTGATTTTTATAAAAAGAACGATATCCTATATGTTAAGTATATCGATACCAGTAAAAACTATACATCATATACAATACTAGACAAAACTAATGTGGTATCTTTAGAGATTTTGAATACATCTAATGATCTAAATATTCCAGCTAAAATACCTGATGAACTGAAAGATAAGATTGGATTAAAGTTCGATAAAATTTTACAAGAATTAAAGAATACAAAATATTCCAATATAATGAACTCATTAGGGTAGAAAAAAAAATATTTGACTAACCAAAAGGGAAGGGCGGAAATCCTTCCCTTTTATATGATTTACTTATTTTTCCACGAAAACGATTTACGAAAATTGGGGTTGAAAAAAAAATCACTTTTTTTGAAAAAAATTTTCAAAAATGTTGTATATGTCAGAAAAAAGCATTATCTTTGTAGTGTAATTAAAAAACCACTTAAAACAGATAATATATGGTACAGACAATCACTTATCAGAACATTGACAAAGTTCTCAATGATGTCATCAAGAAATTAGATGAAGCTTATGCATTACTCAACAATCCTGGTTGTAGTACGGAAGAAGTTGGAAAGTTGAGGTGTCAAGCTCTCAATGCAGTGAGAAATTCATGTGAAGGCGTAAGAGAAATTGCTCATCAAACATATTTACTCTAAAACAGATTATTATGAAGAATTTAGAAACATTAAGAAATGCATTGAAATCAGGTGTAGTAAATTTCAAGTACACTAAAAAAGATGGAAGTGTAAGAGAAGCGAAAGGTACTCTTAATCCAGAAATCATAGGTGAAAAGTATACGGGTAAAGACAAGACTACGATTATCGTTACTGAAGAAAATCTAATGAATGTCATCGGATATAAGACATGTTCAGATGTTATCATGATGTTTAAAGTAGAATACACTGATATGGATACTAATGAAACCGTATCTATGGAAAGACAATCAGTAGTTCTTCCTAAGGACACTACGATTACGAAAGAGATCATTCCTGAAATCCTTGAAAGTGGTGTGGAAAACCTCCAACTTTATAAACCATCAAAAGTAAAGGAGGGTTACACAACCTATTGGGATATGGACAAGGAAGCTTTCCGTTGTTTCAGTAATGAAAATCTGATTGAATGGGAATCCGAAATGTGTAAATTCAACAGAAAAGAGAATAAAAAAATGAATAATGATTTACTTAAATTGATACAAGACACGAAAGACGCTATGATTAACGGATTTTCAAAAATTAGTGATAATCCAACATATGAAAATGTGTTATGTGGTGTCGAAATGTCTTTTGATAAGATTTTAAAGATTGTTAGATTTTACGATGATGTAATAAACAGCAAGTGGATTAAGTTTTCTGATGCTCGCCCAGAAGATTTTAATTTGGATTGGGTTCTTGTTCAATTTGTTGAAAAATCAGGGTTTGTTGGTTTACCATACATTGCTGAATTTGATAAAAGTAAAAACATTTGGAGATTGCATGGACAAGAAAGTGATAATACAAGTGAAATGTATTACATTAACAATGATTGTATTCCATCATCGTGGAAAATAATAGAAAAAAGTCCAGAGTTGGAAAACAGTAAGTAGGTGGTGTAATAAAGTAAGTCTAATTTTAAAAAACAGAAAAATGAAACGACATTCAGTATCTGACCTCAAGACCGCAATGAAGAATGGTCAAGTCAAGTTTCAATACACCAAGAAGAATGGTGAGATTCGTACTGCAACAGGAACAATGAATCGTGAGTACATCGAATCGAGATACACCTATAAGGGTGGTGACGGACCTTCACGCTATGGTTACACAACCTATTGGGATGTGGAAAAGGATGATTTCCGTTGTTTCTTGGATGATAAATTCATCGGAATCTGTGAGGCTTAATTTGTTGTTATAAACAGAAATCCCTGTTTGGATTCAACCAACTGGATCTCAACAGGAAAAATTTCTGAAAAAAAAAATCAAAAAATCAGTAAAATTAGAATAATATTTGTTATTTTTATATTGAAGTTTAATTTAAAAAAAAATTTAAAATGAGAAAGATTAATCAGTATAAGGCGGCTATCAAGCTTGCACTTCAAGAGAATGGAACTTGGATGACATCATCTGAAATCGTAAACTACGCAATCGATCGCAATTTCTGTGATGGTTATGGTTATGAAGGTCACAGTCATCCTATTGTAAAGGAACTTACGAATATGGTAAAACTCAACATGGTGAATCGTAAGTGTGGTAACTATGTTTATCAATATGGTCTACCTGGTATGACTGATGGCAAGACAATCATCTTGAACGGTAAGACATACAAGAAGGTCGCACGAAATGCGAAGTAACCTTTAACAATTAAATATTTCTTGGAGGAGGGACTTTTTTTCCGCAAAATTTAAAAGGGCTTTTCAAAATACACATCTTCTCCCTCCTCCTTCTTTAAAAATTTCCTCCTTCTTTAAAATTAAAGAACCTGACCGCAATTTTATTTATAAGTAATTAAAGTAAAATCAATATCTTGGTTCTTGTTAAAAAACAATACGATTATGACAGTATCAGAATTAAAAGAAATCATTGCAAATCTTCCTGAAGAATATGATGATTTTGATGTTATTTTCGGTTCATCTTATCCAGGAATGCCCGTTGAGACAGTCGAAGTAGTAAGTGGTGAAGTGGAAATTGGAATGTAAATGAATAACTCTGACTCCATATAAGATAATCGTAATATCGTTATCGTTCAATATGAGTCTTGACATCTGTATTACAGATGCTGTCAATTGATTTGTGATAAATTAAAAATCCCCTGAATTTTCCTTTATATAGTAAAGAACCTGACCGCAATCTTATTGACTATAATTTGTGTAATTCTTATCGGTTCTTGTTTTAACAGAAAAACATTCAGAAACACAGAAATTTTGTTATATTTAAATAGATTTAAATTTAATTTTTTATTATGAAAAAGTTTATTTTAATGTTTGTCCTTTTGTTGGGTATGGCAGTTAATATGACTGCACAGACAATTGTTAAACCTGCAACTTTTGATAACACTTATGTAAGTGTTCGTTATGGGGTAACTGCCCTTATGCATCCTGGTTGCAATGGGTTTACTAATTTTGCACACTCACTTGCTGGTCAATCAGAACTCCAGTTTGGTAAGTATATTACACCTAAATTCGGTGTTGCTCTTGATGGAACACTTGGGTGGGATACTTATTCTCACGAGAAGATGTCAAAGAATGTGGTTCCTTTTGTGAGTGTTGCTGCTCTTGCGAAATATCGTGTCGTAGATTTTAATCGATTTGGTGTGGTTGCAGTAGCAGGTCCGGGTTGGATTCATGCATTTGATGCAAATTCTAATAGTGATCATTTTGACCAAAATGGTATTTTCACCAAGTTCCAACTCGAATTCTCATACAAAGTAACTGATCGAGTGATTGTAGATGTTGTACCTGAACTCAATTACAACTTTACTTCTGGTAAATTTGGACACAACCATCAACCTACTTTCGATGCCCGTAATGCTTGGTATGGACTCAATGTCGGTTTGACATACAAATTCGGTAATGATTTCCAATTGTGTGACAAACTGTATACTGCCGCAGAATGGAATGCTCTTAATGAAGAAGTGAATAACCTTCGTGCAGAACTTGCAAAGAAACCAAAGGAAGTGAAGGTTGTAGAAACGAAGGTTGTGAAGGAAACTGTAAAGGATGCTACTTTCCTCCCATCAGTTACATTTGAACGTGGTTCTGCAGTAGTCGGTTCTATTGATGACCTCATTAAAGTTGTCAAAGCAACTACAGGAACAGTGACACTCGTTGGTTCAACATCTCCTGAAGGACCTGAGGAACTTAATGCTGACCTCGCAACCGCTCGTGCTAATGCAGTTAAGAAAGCTCTTGTGAAGGCGGGTGTATCTGCAGACCGAATCAAGACAGTAACAACTTATGATGCTCAACGTGCAGTTCAAGTTCTCCTTTCAAAATAAAATATAATTTTTAAATAAAAAATAACATAAATAATAACCAATGGGGGTGAAATCTCACCCCTTTTATACAAACTAAATAAATTGAATATTATGAAGAAAATTCTTTTCGTTATGGCAATTATGGTTAGTGTAATGTTTGCTTCTTGCGGTTTTGGTGCAGGTTCTGCATCTGCAAAAGACAGTGTGGCAGATTCTACCGTAGTGGTTGACAGTGATTCAGTTGCTGTTGATTCAGTTGCAGTGGATAGTGTGAAGTGATTTATACAACATACTATAATGAATAAGAGCCACTTCAGAAGTGACTCTTTTTTATTTTTATATACCTGAAATATTCTTACGATTACGAAACATCCACATTTCGTCAGGAATCAGATGATTTCCAGTTATTTACATATACGATAATGAGTCGCGACAGAAATGTCTAAAAAAAATCACTTTTTTTTTTGAAAAAAATACTTTAAAATGTTGTATATGTCAGAAATTATGATTATCTTCGTAGTGTAAAAAGAAAACAACATTATTAACTTAAAAGATATAAGATATGGGTTCAATGAATTTTGCTACTGATATGATATACTCAATGGACAATGGCAAATTGATGAGTCTATGGAATGAATATTGCAATAAGAATGGTCGAAAAGATTCGATACATTACAATACTTCAGAATCAGTCAATAAGATTTTATCTGGTCTAACTCCTTATGAGACAGTACTGCTTGGACAAGACTCATATTCATATGATGAAAGTGATGAATTTGTTCAATACAAAAAGAAAGAAAATGAACTCTACAGTGCAGATGAAGTTAGACATCTGATTGATTATTATGAGAATGAGGATTTCCTTCAAATCATTCTTGATAACGCTAGTGATGATGAACTTATTGAGGGATTTGTTGAATACTTCTTGGAGAACACCTCATTAGAAGATGATGATGATTTATCGCTTCCATATATTGAGTATCATCTTCGTAAGCTTTATGATGACTTTTATAAGTCGTTAAAATCTGAAGATTGGATGAATATTACAAAACAGATTGACAAAATGATTTCTGAAAGCAGATGATTTCAGATGAGTTTAAGTGAACAGATATTATTAAAGATATTCAGATATGGGTGATATGGAAATTGAGAAAGTGATCGGTATTCAAGTAGTTGTTGCTATTGTAATTTTAATTGCAGCTTATTATATTTATAAGAAGGATCAAAAGAGACGAAACAAGAAGTAATTTACAATGTATCGAAATTAAAAAAATACATTTTTTTGAAAAAAAGTTACTAAAAATTTTTTTATTTCAAGAAAAAGTTGTATCTTTGTAATGTGAAAAGGAAACATAGTTATTAACTCTCAAAAACAATAAGAATTATGAGATTTGCAGACACCACAGACAACGACAACATCGTAAAAATCATCAAAGAGTTTGGTGCAATTTCTAAGGAAACAGCAATTACTCTTGAACAAGTGATTGACAAAGGTATCCAAGATGGACTTTGCGAAATTTATCCACGTGGTGGAAAGGATGGTCATCCTTGGTATCCGAGAGTGTCCCTGATGATGGGTGTTGGTTCCGAATCAAATGTTGCCAACCACGAGGAACTTTACCTTCATCGTTATAAAGCAAAGAAGGAATCAGATGGCAAGACTTGCTTCTTCTATTGGTATGATGAGTCTAAAGAGCACAAGAGTGAAAATCGTTCAAAGAGAACTCTCAAGAATAAGACTTCTGATTACAAGACTCAAAACTTCCAATCAGCAAGAACCTTGACTGCGAAGGAACTCGTTGAGAATAACCCAGATAAATTTGTTCTGATTAATGGTCGAGCAATCTCACTTGAGTGGATTCAAGCACATCCTGAAAAGTGTCAACAACTTTATGGACTTATTATCAGATAGTTTTCTTATTATCATATAGATTTCAGGAGTGTCTGAAATCATCAGAAATTAAATAACAGACACTCCTTTTAAATTTATTAACAATATAAACTTCATAAAAACGATATACGATATGGAATTTGTAGTAACAATCAGTTTAATTGGTGAACAATATTATTATATGGCGAACAGCAGTAGTACGAAAAAATTGGCAGAAGCCACCAAATTTCCAACCATTGGAGAAGCTATGTCTGTTGCAGGTCAAATGAATAGTTACTTGAACACAGATGAAAAGAAGTGGGTTGTCCAAAGAGTTGATACACTCATAAATGTTGAATGACATGAAAATATTTAAAAATACATTCCTATGTCTGAAATATCCATTCCTATATCCAAGGAATCGTTGGGATGATAAGCATCATAACAACTTCCATTGGATATATCGAATATGGAAGTTCTGTGATAATAAATCACATTTACCGATTAACTTCTGGTATAAATTTCATAAAGACCCAGAATCATCAGACATCATCAGAAATCATGTAATTTATGACCCAGATCATCAATTGTATTTTTTACTTGATTTAGGATTCATACGAATCCACTATAAGAACAAATTTGTTGATGATTTCGATGCACAACAACATGTCGGTGATAAATTCCAAGTAACAGGAATTGAGATGTCTACTACTATAGGAGGTAATCCGATTGTATACTATCATGTTGTCCCTTTTGAGAAAACAGAAATTTTACATGGATTCTCATATCATACGAAAACGATAACGACAAATAAGTTCTTTCATTACTTGAGTGAAATTGTAAAATGGACAGAAAATCATATTATTGATCCAATCTGTTTTCTTCCGATGTCAAATGAATTGAATGCGATGGACTCTGGTTGGAGAAAAGCGTTTGGACTTCAGATGTGTGAAGAAATTAAACAAGCTCTACTCAAAGAAGGAGGACTCAAAAAACTTCTCAACTACAGAATTGTGCAGATTAAAGAAAAATGGGGTCAATTGTGCTGGTATGATGGTAATGGATGTGAGTCAGTAAATCAGATTATTGACAAATATACAGAGATTTCACGAAAGACATGTGGATGTTGTGGTAAACCTGCAAAATATCGAACTCTCGGATGGGTGTATCCATATTGTGAAGAGTGTATTAAAAAACATTATGGAGACAATTCGTACGAGAACGATGTAAATATAGAAAAAATTTGAAAGTTCTTATACAAAGTTTATGGTTAATAATTTTTAATTTTTAATTTTATTTTTTATGGTTAATTTATGACGTAAAAAAAATGCTCTCTTTAGGTTATTGGGCTGTGAAGTTCGATACAACCAGATTTAAAATGTCCCATATTGGAACTGTCATTTCGATTTATTGTTTTTCATATTTTCATTCTATAATCGTGTATGGGACAACAAATATTTTTTCATATTTCGCTAATCAGTCATGTTGAGAAACAGTATCTGATAAGGTTATCATCAGAAGTCATATGATTTCTGATGATTTTTTTTTACGAATACGATTTACGAAATTTCTGAAAAATCATTTTTTTGAAAAAAGTTTATTAAAAATTTTGATATGTCATAAAAAAGATGTATCTTTGTAGTGTAATTAAAAAACATCATTAATATTCAGAAATATGAAGGCAATTGTAAAGTTTAGTTGTGGAAAAAATCATCCCTTGTTTAACCTTCCCGTAGAGGCGGAGATTGTTCCTTGTTGCGGATATGATAGGATGCAAGTTGATGGAACAACTGTTAGTCGGATCTATTTCCCTGAAAATGAAAAGGGTTACGCGGTTTTCAATAAAGGCGAACTTGTTTGTTTTAGGAAATCTCCAGCTTATGTCAAACATCACAATGGTTATGTCTCTGAAATCTTTGATGAACAACTCGGAAAGTGGGTTTCCGCAAGAGAGTATTGTGAGTATATCACTTATAAGAGACTGAAACAGAAATTTGAAAAAACAGAAGTATGAAAAAAATTCATGATTTCATACGATTACGATTTTCGTTTTGTTATTTTTAATATAAAAACTTATGATGCAAACAGTAATACATAATGTTCAGAAAAAACCATTTATCTCTCAAGTAGACCAGTTCAAATATAATGAGTTATTACTTGACTTGAAGAATTTCTTCAGATATATGAAGCAAGATTTTAATAGACTCGAATGTATTGAAATTTTCGGACAAACGGATGGAATTCGATTATGGGACAAATATTCACAAACTTTCAAAAATGATGTCCTCTTGTTCTTCCTTGATCTGACGGAAACTGAACAACAGAAACTCATTAATAAATTTAAATTGTTATAAATGGAAACCAAAGTTGCAGTTTTTCATCCAATTGGAAAGTTAAATGAAATATCTGAATTAAAACGATTGTCAGTTAATATTCAAAAAGCAGTTGAGATTACAGGTATCGAAATTAATTCCAAAATAATCACTGATGAATTAAATAAGCGTGTTGAAGAATGGAAGAATAAATTTTCAGAAATCATAAATTATCTCTCGAATTTCTGGGGTAAATATGTACATATCAAATTTTATTATAATGCAAATTATAGTGATGATAGAGAAACCAATCCAAGATGGACTTGTGATTATGAAGTAAATGGTTTATTATACAAATTTGTTCCAGAAAATGACTGTTTGTTTGGTGTGTTTAATGAGTTAAATGACCCTTATTATACATCTTTAAAAGATAATAGTATCGACTTATTACAATATGTTGAAACACATCGTATGGAAATCAATGAAATAAGTCAAGAAGATTTTATTAAACAAGTACAAGAAGAAAATTTCAAAGTGTTAAAGAATATTCTTGATAAAATCGAGAGTGGAAATTATGAACTTACAGAGAATGGTTATCAAAGAAAGGATACAATTAGTAAATTGACACACATTAGCGACTTATTGCCGAAAGGTGAATAATGAATAATATTACTAATATGACAAGAGAAGAAATTAACAAGTTTTCAGGAGTAGAACCTTACTGCTTTGAAACAGATAGAGAAGAGGATTGGTATAAGATGGGTTGTATTGATGGTCTTGAAGCTGCAGATGCAGAACCTAATATTAGAAGACTATGGCACAATCCAAGCGAAGAACCGCAAGATGATTTAGAACTAATTATCTACAAATACAAAGATAATTTCTTGTTTACCAGAAAACAAAATATTATTAAATATCATAATAGTTGGAAGCACTTTATATCTGAAGAACAAATGATACTATGGGCTTACGTCAAAGACCTATTTCCGAAAGGAGGTGATAAATGAAAAAAGTAACAGGACATAAACACATGTGTGTCAATATTCGTGGTATGCTAAACCACTTCGGTAGAAAATCAATGGCAGGTCTTATTACTGACAAAGGTAGAGAGTTATCCGATGAAGAAGCACGTGACTATCTCTATGATCATATTGAAAAAGGTCATAAGGTACTACCTTTATGTGATGAAGATGAGTGTCCGGATTTTGACTATTTCGGTGGAGGTTGTCCCGGACATGATGTCAAATACTATGATGATGATGATAAAGAAATCACTAAAGAAGAATACGAACAGAAAGTAGGTAATGTATGAGAACAATTAAATTCAGAGGGAAATCAATATTAACTGATGAATGGTTTTACGGCGATTTGGTTCATTCAGCAGATAAGAAAAGAACTGCCATTTTGGTGAATGACAAAGATAGTTATGATGAATGTGAAGTTGTCCCTGAAACCATCGGACAATTCACTGGATTATATGATTGTGAAGGTAAGGAAATCTTTGAGGGAGATATACTGGACTTTAATGGACTTACAGTTGAAGTACGATTCGTACGAGGAGTGTTTGCATTATTAATCAATGGTAACCTTGATGACGAGTTAGGTGGTGATTGCAGAACTGATTTATTTGCTAAAGTAATTGGTAATGTATATGAAAATCCAGACATTCTGAAAGGAGGTAAGAAATGATAGATATGTTAATAATCTTACTAGCATTATCATTCAGTTGTATATTTCTATTGGTGAGATATATGAATTACTTAAAGAAACTTATTGATAAATTAGAGAAAAAGATTGACACCTTACAATATCAAACAGACGATGTTTTGCACGATATCAATATTGTAAATGAAAATGTGCGTAATGTTTATGGATTGTTGGGTAGAATGAAAGATAAAAATAATAATTATGACTGAAATTTTAAAAAACAAAAAAGTAATATTCTGCGATTTGGATGGAACACTCATCGAAACTATAAGTGGAGAAACATTTCCAAAAGGCATTTGGGATATGAGAATAAAGTTAGATGTTCTTGATGCTATCAAAAAACTAAATCCAGAATACGTATTGATAGTCTCAAACCAAGGTGGTATAGAAAGTGGGTTTGTAGATAAGCATGATTTTAATAGCAAGTGCGAATATATCACACGTGCAATAAGAGAATATTGTGGATGTGAATGTTATGCTATGTATTGTGATGCCAATGACAAATCAGACCCATATCGTAAACCAAATACTAAAATGCTTGAAACGTTGTTAGCGGATTATGTCGGAGATGATTTTGACTTCATTAAACAAAAATCTCTTATGATCGGCGATGCAAGTGGAAAAGAAGGACAATTTTCAGACAGTGATAAAAAGACTGCAGAAAACTTTGGTATAGATTATATTGATGTTAATGATTTTGTAAATGCTTTATTATGAATGAAAATTTGAATTTAGTAGAAATCCTAAAAGATTGTCCTAAAGGGACAAAATTGTATTCTACAATTTATGGGGATGTGGAATTAGGAGAAGTACGCATAAATGATAATGCATACCCAATCGAAATTAAAATCGGCGAAGGCAGTGACATGATTTGTGATACAACGAATGATGGAAGACTATTGGACGAATTCCCAGGTGAATGCACATTGTTCCCAAGCAAAGATCAGCGAGATTGGTCTAAATTTAATGTTAAGAAACATAGGTTTGACCCAAAGACATTTCAACCTTTCGATAAGGTGTTAGTGAAAAGGGGCGATGAAAATTATCATTTATGGTTTCCTGACTTCATTAGTTTTCCACCTAATGATGTTGATGAAACTGTTTTATGTATGACTACAGATGATGTAGATATGGTTATACCATACAATGAGGAAACTAAACGCCTTATAGAGACAAATGAAGACGCACCTGAATTTTACAGATATTGGGAGGATTGAGTTATGACAGTTGAAGAGAAAGCTTTGATATGGGCACGAAGACAAAAAGGTAATGTCCTTAACAATAAAAATGTTGATTGCTTTATAGCAGGATATAATACAGCCGATAAAGAGTATAAAGAGATTATTAACAAAGAACATAAAGAAATCTTAAAGGCAATCTTGACGGAATTACCTGATAAATTAGAAAAACAGATTGAAAATGAGAAAATAAGTCTTGTCCATAGTGGGTATATGTATTACTATCCAGATTCGTTTATTAAGAAAAAATCTGCATATATTGCATTACGTGAAGCTTTAAGACAATGTGAAGAATTTATTGATGACATAAAATTATTACTATAAAGATTATAAACATTAGGAGGATTAAGTTATGGAATATTTGATAAAAGACAATAAAAACGACAATATAATTAGTTCCGCATCATCTATTGAAGAATTATCAGATGGTTATCATACTTTTAATGAGTTGTATGATTTTAGAAGAGAATATAATGCAGCTCTTGTAAATACTGGAGTATGGAAAGCACATAAAAGTTATAGACATCACAATGGTGAACTATGTTTTGGTGGTGGTTGGTTCATTGTGATGATTGACACTCCATTTGGACAGATAAGTAATCATTATGAAAATAAGTACTGGGATGAATTCCATTGTGAGGAAAAAGAAGTTGCAGACGAATGGGATGGACATACTGATAAAGAAGTACTTAATAGACTATATTATTCCAATAAACATTGGGAGGATTGATTATGTATACATATTTCCAGCCAAGAATATCTGTCGAACAAGAAGAGGCAGATATAAAAGAAATGATTGATGAAGAATATGCACGAAGAGAACAAGAAAATCGTGATTATTATAAACAAATAGAAGAGGAATATTACAGATCTTTGGAGGATAGAAATTATGACGATTAAAATTGAAGATGGTATTGATGATTTAACAGCAATTAGTCTTGTAAAAAAGGTTATTGAACAAGGGAAAATAAGTGATGATGGTAATAGTTATTGTTATTTAACCTTCTTTGATAATATAGTTGTAGAAACCAGACAATATCGAAAATCTCCATGTTTCAGGGTATGTAAAAAATAAACTTCTTTAAATAGTGTATTTGAACAAGATGAGTTGTAATGATAGTCTTAAAATAGTAGATGCAGAAACAAATATTGAAAGTCTTTGGCACGATGCGAATGACGAACCACTATTAGAAGGAAAGGAAATTATCTTTCTAAACAATTATGATCTCGCATATATTACCGAAAGATCTGGTGGTACATTTTCAGATATGCTTGAGGATTATTCTTGGGAAAAATATGTAAATTTGTGTAAAATTACGAAATGGGCATATGTCAGTGACTTATTGCCGAAAGGAGGTCAGAAATGAATAATATTAATTTAGAACAGATATATTATAAAGTTGAGAACAAAGATAGCGACTTGTATAAGAGAGCAAATGAGTTTCTTGCAATGGAAGAGGAATTACGAGAAATACAGAAAAAAACTATTGAATCGAAACTCCCAAAGTTCTCAAAGTACAAAGGTGAAAAAGGCTTTAATCGCATCGTGCTATACACTGGCTTTGTCTTTGATGACAAAGAAAACATTGACCCTAAAGTATGGAAAACAAAAGAAGAAGATGGCGAAATGCTTTCGAAACCGAATCTACGCACAAAAGTCGGGAAAGCAATGAACGAGTTCTTGAGGTCATTTAAAAGGACAAACGTGTGGGATGTAGATAGGCTTTTGGCTATTGACGGGAAGAGTCTTTATGGTAGATTCTATACTGCAAATCTATTTGAGTTCAATGAGTGTATTTATATTATTATGGATTCGCGATACCGGGATGTATTTGAAAAGAATAATACGGATATTATTGAAATCACAAATGGAGAAATGACAAAAGCAATTGATGATTACAATAAAAGGTAATATAACTATTAAATAAAATGGCTGCAATTGATAAAATTTATGTAGACAGTTTTGAGAAATACAACCTTTTCAAAGATTGGTGTATGACTCAACCAAAACTTAAAGACAAATATGGAAAAGAAACATCATTGATTGATTATGTATTTAAGTATACAGAATGGAAAGATGGTGCAGTGCTTCCGATATGTAATAATCCTTATTATATTGACGCATATCTGATAAGGAATTGTCCGTTTGATTTTATACAAAAGGAACTTATGTCGTCATATGGGAAATGGACACAAGATGATATTGATGAGGCTTATGATATAGTAATGAAACGTGGTGGAAAAATTTGCGACAACGGCGAATTTCATTGGTTGTCCAAAGAAGATTTTAGTATTGTAGATGGAAAAATATATTTAGACCAAGGAGATACTGATTATGATTTAATCAAAGATGGTAAATTATATACGACACCACATACGAATAAAAAATACAAAGTTGGAAAATCTTTTAAAATAGTTAAATGTCCTCAACACAAATATAATAGACCACATAAACGTAAAAGATGGTTTGTTGATGTAGATACACCTGAAGAACTTGGTTTTTTATGGTATCATTCCAGTACTAACACTTGGGACTTCTCTGACGAATTTGTAATTAGTGAGTGGACTTCAAGCTGTTGTTCTGAATATAAAACAATAAAAGCGATTAAACGTGCGATACTTAAATGGAAATTGCCAGTCGGAACAACTGTTACTTGCACTGGAAGATATGGTAGTGATACTTATGAATTCGAAATTATTTGAGAGTTGATAAAAATTATTAGTAGGATTAAGTTATGACAAGAAAAGAACAAATATTGCAAGCTGCACGAGACTATGTTAGTGGTGTTACACTATCAAGTCCTTCAGATGTTATTCACTTTGAGTATGGAGCAAGATGGGCAGATGAACATCCAGTCAATGTGTGGCACGATATGAACGACGAACCTAATAACTACGAATATATCTTATTTGAATATATTAGCAAACAAAATGAACTAAAATATTTTACATACTATGTAACACCGTTTGGTAATGTATTACATGAATTTGAAAAGTTTGGTAAATGTAGATGGGCATACATATCCGACCTACTACCGAAAGGATGTGATTAATGTTTTTGATAACTATAATAATTGTAATTATAATAATTGTTGTATCTATTAGCCTTGCTTGTGAGAGTGGTTTTTATTTAGATGTCAGAGGACTTTGGTTTACATTTCTATTGTTGAATTTCGTATTATTAATTCTAATTCTTATTCAATTGCAGAAACCAACAGCAATGGATGTATATAAAGGTAAAACAACACTTGAAATAACATACAAAGACGGAACACCTATAGATTCCGTTGTTGTATGGAAAGATGTGAAAAAATATTAAAAAACCCTATTACAAGAGTAATTCACATAACATTTTGTTATATTTCTGATTAGTAATAACATTTAAATAATTACGATATGAACGAAAATTTGAATTTAGTAGAAATCCTAAAAGATTGCCCTAAAGGGACTAAATTGTACACCACGATTTATGGTGAGGTTGAGTTGGATAAGATTGATATTCATTCCGACTATCCTATACAGGTATTGTTCAAGTATGGAGGTGATAGTTTCACAAAAGATGGTAGAAGGTTTTTTCACTGTGATGGTGAATGTATACTATTTCCAAGCAAAGAGCAACGAGATTGGAGCAAATTCAAACCAAAGAACCCAAAGTTCGACCCGAAGACTTTGCAACCATTTGATAAGGTACTTGTAAGAAATTGTGATGCGGATAAATGGAAATGTGCACATTTCTCATATATGGAACCTTCTTTCAAGGGTACAATTTATGTAACTTCTATGTTATTTAGAGATCGTATTCATTACAATGATAATTGTATTCCATACAACGATGACACCAAACACCTCGTAGGAACAACTGATGAAGCACCTGAATTTTACAGATATTGGGAGGATTGATTATGGTAATACCAAAGAAAATTAGAATTGGTGGTCAGGATATTAGTGTTGTGAACAAGGAACGTCTTGACAATGATATTTTAGGAGAAATCTGTTTGGCAGAAGGTGTTCTACAGATTGCTGATACCTTTAGAAATATCAAACAAAGCGAAAGTTCTAAAATTAACACATTTATTCATGAGATTGTTCACGGGATACTTGATACTATGGGAGAATCTAAACTTTCAAAGAACGAAAGGTTTGTTTGTACATTTGCTTCATTATTAGTTGACCCCATTGAAGAGATAATTAAGGCTAATATGCCGAGGGAAGAAGACAATGAATAAAGATATAATACAAACTATCAATAAAAAATATATTCGATTTGGAGATATTCCTGAAAACGAAGTGTCAGGTATATGGTGCGATACGATTAAAGTTGGTGAAGAAAAAGGTGTTTCAGTCTATGACGCAGTTATGATAGAAGGTCAATGGCGTGTTTTATTGCCGTTCCCGATTAAGAAGGAAGTAGGTTTTGATTTATATAACTTTATTGGAGGAACAGAAAATGGAAATTTACCGATGTATCTGGTAGAAGGTGATTACGTAGGTAAAGGTACTACTAATGAACCTCTTTTGAAAAATATTAGAATTATTCAGAAATTGTTATGACAAGAGAAGAAGAAACAAAAGAAGCATACAAAGATTATATGAATAATGGTGGTATGTTTCAGTCAAATCCTTGGTTTTATTTTAAAGCAGGAACTGAATGGGCAGACAAACACCCAGTTAATGTGTGGCATGATACGAACGAAGAACCTAACATTAATGAAGATGTTGTTTTGTATGTTGGTTGTGGAAATTTTATTACAGAATTTTATGATGGTGATGTAACGTGGCACAATATTGTATTGTTTCACAAAGCAACTATGTGGGCATACAAAGATGACTTGTTGTTGAACAAATTAAATTAATAAACATTTATGAAAGATTTTATAAGAACAATTTTGCTTGCCGTGGCGATAGTTTCAGGAGCAATTGCTGCTCGTGAAGATGGTCATATCCATGGTGCTTTAATATGTGGTGTAGCATGCTCATTATTTATGATGATTAAAGATAATAAGAAAAAAGATTAAGATTATGAAATACGAAACCGCACTTGAAGCAGCGAACATATTATATAAAATTGAATCTTTAGATGATTTGATTGATGAATTAAAACAGATTCATTTAAATTTAGAAGATTCAGATGAGGGGAATATTATTCTTGAGGCAATCGAAAAGATTAATGCAAAACAAGAAGAGTTAAGAAAAAGGATTAAAGAATTATAATAAGATTACGAACTACGAAACATAACTTGAGTCAGTAAAAAATTTTATGAAAAAGATTTTATACATTATACTGTAGAAAAAAATTGTTTTTATTAATATTTTAATTAAATAAATTTTGTAATATGAAATAAATTGTTTAACTTTGCAATACCAAAAAATAAATAAATCATGTCAACAAAAGAACAACATTCAAAACTGATTCAAGGACTTCATGATTATTTGGACAACACCTCTCCTGAACAGCTTGAACAAGATTGGAAAGAACTTGAGAAATTCAATCAGTATGGTCCAGACATAGAAGAATGTTTGAATTTAGGAGAACAACATTGTATTGAAATGATGAAGGAAGAAGATGAATCATTGAAAGAAGGTTATGGAAAAAACAAAGAAACTTAAAGGATGGTTGGGTAGATTATTGTGTAAGCATGATTACCTATATTTAGGTAAACATACAAGAATTAAATATACATGTTCAGATTGGTATTATCATACAGTTGCTATGTATCAGTGCAACAAATGCGGTAATGTGAAGAAAAAAGTTATAAATTGGAAATAAGTTATGACAAATCATTATTTACATATAGAAAACGGTAAATTTAATTGGTCAGATTATGTGTTTAGTGGTATTGCTACACTTGCACAAGATAAGGTTTCAGTTTTTTGTCTTGAGAGAGCTGATGAAATGCGTAATTCTAATTTAAAAAATTATGATTATCTCACTACAGAACAACGCGAAAGACTTGCAAAACTCTGGGAATCCGCAATGAACCTTCCTGATGGTAATTATGAATACTATTTCAATCTTGAGGATAAAACAGAAGTATTCAAAAAATCCGTTCAGGAACTGGCGGAGAAGTTAGGTATAGATTATGAATTGATTATTAAAGAATAAGATTATGATTGACGCGGTAGAACATGTTATTAAGTTTTATATAATGATTATTTTGCCTCTTGCAATTATATTGTGGGTCATTGGAAGTAGATTTAAAGATCTTGATAAAAAAATTATAGAATTGGAAGACAAGATTAACAAACTTGAAAACCAAAAAGATTAAGATTATGAAATATATATTTAACATAATGAAAGATTTAATAAGAACAGTTTTTCTTACTATGGCAATTTATTGGGGAGCAATTGCCGCTAATTCAGATGATGTTAATATCTGGGCGACTGTAATATTTAGTGTATCAAGTTCAGGATTTGTGATGACTAAAGATAATAAGAAATAAGATTAACGTTATGAGAATTAAAGAATGTAAATTCACTGAAGATTATTGTTCTCAAGAAGTAGTTAAATTACTTAAAGACGAAATTGGTTCATCAGACATCAGTTACATATGGCAAGATAACAAAGTAACCCACCAAATGGCGATGAAGATTCTAAGAGATGTATATGATATACATATTAGTGTTAGTTGTTCATTGTTTGTTAATGATATAGACAACAAACAATACCTTGTTTATGTATGTACTAAAAAACATCATACATCTTATAATTCTTGGTGCGAATATCATAGTACTTATGAAGAAGCAGTTGAAGCTGCGTTAAAGTATGCACTTGAAAATTTAATTGGAGGTAGATCTAAAAATCTTGATGAAAAAATTATAGAATTGGAAGATAGGATTAACCAACTTGAAATTCGAAAAGATTAAGATTATGAATAATTTGATTGAAAGATTAAAAATTTGCTGGAATGTACTGACAAAACGAAATTATGTATATTTCGGAATTGGAAAGAATCCGTTTGTGTGGGATGAAAACGGAGATTATGTTGGTATCAAGGATGGAAAGTTTGCTGAATATGAGTATATTGATAATGTCAAATTTAATACTGATAATGGTTTGTCATCATTAAAGAAACTAATGTGGAGCTCTATTGAGGAGTATGCCAAAAATAGTTAGTCTATAGAACAAAAGAAATTAATGAATTATAATAGCCAAAGCTGAAGGTGAAAGTAATATTTCTTGATTTTGATGGTGTGATAACCTCACCTGATTCAAAATGGAAAATCGATATGCACAAGATTAATATCATCAATAATATCTGCGACAAAACAGACGCAAAGATTGTGGTGTCTTCTACTTGGAGAATGGGTTATCGTGGCGATGTGTCTGCATTTCATGAACGTTTGAAACAGTACTTCATCAAGCATAATTATTTAGATAATTTTAAGGATACATTTGATAAGTTCATCAATAATATTGTTGGAATGACGGAATGCATAGGTGGATTACGAGGCGACGAAATAAAGTCATATATGAATGAACATCCTGAAGTTGAGAACTATGTGATTATCGATGATGATTCCGATATGTGCGATTATCAGTTGTTCAATTTTGTTCAGACAGATACTTGTGATGGAATCACAGAACGCGATGCCAAGTTATGTGTTGATATATTGAACGGAATTAAAATACTAAATCCAATTCGTATGAATTACGAACTGAGGTTTAGATGGATGTTAATGTGTAAATATCCAGAAATCGAGAACAATATCGAAGAATTGTTGGAAAATTACGATAGCAAATTTTGAATTTTTAAATCATTAAAAACAATATGAAGTCTGTTAAGATATATGCAGTAGTGTCATCACAGGGATCTTATGATGACTATTGTGAATGTGTTGAGAAGTGTTTCACGAACATCGCTGATGCTGAAGAATACGCCAGAGTGATTGATGAGTCTCATGAATATAAATCTCGTGTTACTGATGACATGTATGTTGATATTGAGGGTCATTGGTATGACGATATGCATGATCCTGCAATAACAAAGTTCTGTAGAGATAATGGTATTCCAACTATAGAAGAACTGACAGATACATACGAGTGGCACGGTGGTCATACTAAAGAACAGAACAGAATGATTCGGGAATTTCTTGACAAAATTGAAGAACAACATGATGAATGGTGCATCAAGTATCTTACCGAGCATTATCCTGAATATACTGAACAAGATTATTGGGATTATATGGATGCACTTGAACATGCATATGATGATTGGCACGACTGCGAAATTAGGGAATTTGAATTGGTTGTTGATGATAACTTTAAAATAAAATGATTTTTTTATGAGAACACTTGAAGAAATTGAAAAAGACATCGAAAAAACCCGTAAGCATCTTCGGGAACTGTATGATGAAAATAATCTGGCATTACAACGGGAAGTCAATATTGACAAGAATAAGTATTATACTTTTCATAGTCCAGATGATAAGGACATTGTTTACACCGGGAAAGTGTTCAATTATTGGAGAGATAGCAAAGGTGAATATCAGTTTGAGGTCACAGGAATTCAGGAATGTTGGAGTGACATACAGGATAGTTGCTGGGCAGGATTTGATGCAATGCATATCATCGTCGTTTATAATGGAGAACTTGACAATTTTCTTGACGGTTTCACGGAAATCACAAAGGAAGAGTTTGACAAGAAAGTGAATGAAGTGTGTGTAAATATGAAGAAATGGATTAATTATTGGATTGAGTAATGAATTATCTGATGCAACCAACCCTTATAAAATAAATTTCTTACGAATACGATTTACGAAAAAAGTGGGGAAAATCACTTTTTTAAAAAAAAAGTTGTGGAAAATTTGGTCATGTCAGAAAAAAGTTATACCTTTGTAGTGTGAAAAAGAAATAACAACATTAAATTGTAATTATAATAATTATTTATTAATTTCAAAAAATTTAAGAAAGATGAAAAAGATTTTATTCGTTCTCGTGAGTTTAGTAATTTCAGTGTCAATGTTTGGACAAGGTAAATGGAGCGAAACAAAATTTGAAGCTGATGAGTTTAAAGGTACTAAAGAATACACAGCGTATTCATTTGAAAATGAAATTGGCGAATTTGTTTATTGGTCAAATAAAAATGGTCAATATCGTTTGATTTCATTTGTAGGAAATTTTAATTATGAAACAGGTTATTCTCAATACATTGGACATTGGTGTGGTATTACAGTAAAGGTTGGTTTATTTGATGAAAATGATAAAATTGTCGACAAATTTGATATGCCGCTTGAATGTGAATCTGGTGATGGACCTGTAAATACTGCACAAACATTTGACAAAGGAGGATTTTGGAATCCTACAGGACAAGGTAAAAAAGTTAAAAAGATTATGAAACATTTAAATGAAAAGAAAGGATATGTAAGATTTTTTGCAGATTTATATAATGCAAATGATTTCGATTTTAAAGTACAATGTAAAAATAATTAATCAATAGTTCCACAATCAATTCATAGAGACCCACATAAGCGTGGGTCTTTTATGTGTTAAAGAAAAGAAGGTTATGACTCAATATATACAAACAATTTAAAAAATTTACAATTATGTCTAAAGACATTACTAAACGCATTAAGACATTTGAGGATGCTTGTGAAGCACTTGGTAATGAACATCCCTATGTTAAAGAGTATTTGAGTACAGTAAATATTAATATTACACAAGACCTTATTTCTTATCTTAAACTTCGTATTATTACAGAAGCCCTGAATGAAGGATGGAAACCTACATTCGATAAAGGTGAGTATCGTTATTATCCTTGGTTCTATACATATACTAAAGAAGAATATGATGCACTTGATGAGGATAAAAAGAAAAAGTGTCGTATTCCTCTGATGTCTGAATGCAACCCATATGCAGTTGGAAATTTCATTTTTCAAAATAAGGTTGATGCTGGGTTGTACACGATTACGAGTTACGCCGTAAGGCTATTTTTAAAAACAGAAGAACTTGCAAAATATTGTGGTGAGCAATTTTTTGATATTTGGATTAACTTTTTATTTAAATAAGAAATATGATTAATAGTACAAAAATGGAATTTAAAGAAAAAGTTTTTGGCAGTCATAACACGATGACGTATTTAAGACCATCAAATTGGTTGTTATATTTAGGACATTTAATTATGTCAAAATGTCAGAGTAAAACATGGATAGAACAAATCAGTGATGGTGCCCGAGTATTAGATATTAGAGTGTTTCCTGAATATAATAAATCTCATAATGTAATTTGGAGATATGGACATGGTTTAGTGAAATTTTCTAAATCAAAGAGTCCAAATATTTATTTAATATCGAAAACTCTTAATGATAAAGCTAAATTGACACAGCAAGATTATTATATGAGAATTATTCTTGAAAAATGCAAATCTGAAACAGATGTGGAAAACTTCGTAATGCTTTGTGAAGGTTTAGAAAAGGAATTTCCTTATGTTAAATTCTTAGGAGGTAATAGAAAAAGTGATTGGAGAAAATGTTATACTTTTTTATCAGATATAACAGATAATAATGTCAATCAACCAGTATCATCTATGGCACCTGATGCCAGATGGTATGAGAAAGTTTGTCCTTGGATTTATGCGAAACGAAAGAATAAAGTTAATAAGGATAAAATGATAAATGGCATTAATCTCTTTGATTTTATTTAAGATGAAAAGTGATAAAATTCACCCTTTATTTTTAAACTTTATTTTTAGAATTTATGAGTACAAGACATTTTTTACCTGATATATTTGTATATATTAGGATTTTTTATTAACTTTGTTATGTCAAATAATAGACGAATGAGTTATCAACGAATTTTTTAAAATTAATACATTGATTATGACAAAAGAAAAAGCAAAACAAATTGCAGAAGTGCTTAATGCATATGCAGAAGGAAAACCAATCGAAGTTCTTCTTGCCGGTGAATGGTGTGAAATAATTCAAGATAAGTATGTTTTCAACATTGAAGACGAGTTTTATAGAATTAAGAAAGAACCAAAATACAGACCATTCAAAAATGCAAAAGAATGCTTTGAGGAGATGAAGAAGCATCAACCAATCGGGTGGTTGTATTGGAATAGTATTTTTGTACACATCACTGAAATTGGACTTGGATGTATTGAATTTGACAATTGCACTTATACTTTCGTAGAAACATTTAATAAAGGATTCACTTTCGTTGACGGTCAACCATTTGGAATTAAAGATTAAACAATAAAAGAATAGACATTATGAAACTAAAAATAATTAAAGACAACGAAGTGGTTGTTGATGTTAATGAATATACAAAGTTACTTTGCTTTGAGAACGCTTTCAAGTCTATGCAACGCAAAATCTTAGATGGTAAATTACCACGATTTACGACATGGAATGGTTATGATGGCGATTACATTGTATCTATGGAATTAAGTGGTTTTGTCACAGAAATCAAGCGATTCGATTCGGATGATGTAGAATACAACAGATTGTGTGCAGAAGAATTAGTCGAATTACTTAACCAAGAACAATGAAAAATGACATCAAAACAAGAACAATATTATACCAAAGTAATGAGAACTGTTAGTGATGTCTTTAAAATGATGTGCAATACAAAATGAACCATTACCATCAGTTGATGAGCAAGAAAAGGTGATTAAAATTATTCAAGATACAAAGGATAAAATTAACTCATTAATCGACAAGAAATGAACAAAGAAAATTTGAATTTAGTAGAAGTTGTAACAATTGACAAAAATAAACTATTAACGACATATCGCACGGCAAATAATGAACAAAAGGATATTCTTAAACAGTTGTATGGTGAACAGCTGTTCAGAGACTGGCGAGACATAACGAGTTACGAAAAAGCGTGTGAGGTACTTGGAATTCAACCAAGAGAATTTAAGGAGGTAGGTGACCGACCCCAATATATGAGAATGACAAATGCATTGCAGAAGCTGCTTGTTATTTGCGAAGCCATTAATGGTGATGATGGATGGTACGATAAAAACGGTTGTGGTTATTTTCCTGTATTTTTACTATATAGTAAACAGGAAATGGATAATATGGGCGAAGTTGAACGTGTGAGTAAAGGTATACAGACTTGTTATACGAATGATGCGGAGATTGTTGGTGTTCGATGTACATTTACGAATTATAGTAGCACGTATAAGACTGCGTATTATGGTTTCCCCCTGTGTCTTAACAGCAAAGAAAAAGCAAAATTTGTTGGCGAACAATTTTTTAAGCTTTGCTGTACCTGCTATGGTCTAACCCCCAAAAGGAAGAAGATTCGTCATTGAAATGAATTATTGAAAATAACTATTTAGATTATGAAATCATTAAAATACATATTAGAACATTCTAATACACGAATCACTCCAAAAGAAAATGAATTGAAGTTTTATGAGATTACTGATAAAACAGAATTAAAAGATATCATTAAAAAATCAGTTCCTCAAAAACCTAAAAATCCTCATAAGGATAGAGGTCATGGATTCTGGTTATTTGATGAAGCAATCAGGAAAGATGAAAATTATGCGGATATTGGTGCAGGACTTTGGAACATACATTATATAAAATGTGAATTCAAATCAGAAACATGTGGACTTATTTCATATTCATTAACTTATTGGAACGATCAAAAGAATAAGCCAATTAAAGGTAATATAATGCACATATTTGATATTCAAACATTAAGCACATATAAAGGTCTACTTGAATTCTATTTCAATAAACTTGAAGAAATTGCAAAGTCAAATAAATGTAAGGCAATCTCGTTAAGATTTTATGATAAAGGTTTGATTGATATATATAGCAAATATGGATTTGAGTCAGATAATAATGAAGAAAGATTAATGATTAAACGAATATAATAAAAACAATTCCTATATTAATTATAATATAAATTAATATGATAAAAGAACAAGCAAAGTATTTCCCTCAAACAAAAGAAGAGTTAAGAAATCTGATTAAACGTCGTATAAAAGACGAAGGAAATGAAGTGAATTTAAATGATATTGATGTATCTGCAATAACTGATATGTCTGAATTGTTTTTTAATTCATATTTTAATGGTGATATATCAGATTGGAATGTTTCAAATGTAACTAATATGAATGGCATGTTTTTGGGTTGCTATAGATTTAATCAAGATTTATCTAAATGGAATGCTTCAAAGGTTACTGATATGTCATTTATGTTTGATGGTTGTAAATCTTTCAATCGAGACATATCTAAATGGAATGTCTCAAAGGTTACTAATATGTCATATATGTTCTGTAATTGTCACTCTTTCAATCAAGATTTATCCAGATGGGATGTATCGAGTGTTACTGATATGAAATATATGTTTTATAATTGTCCAATAGCAGATGAATATAAACCAAAGTTTAAATAATTATGAAATCACCAAAAACATTTGACGAGTTAAGAAAGATCGTAGATGAGAGATATAATAAATTAGGACACGGAACAAAACAAAAACCTATTGACTTTAATGATATTGATGTTAGTAATCTTGATTCTTTTTGTAATAAAAATAGAGGAATATTTGAAGGAACAAAATTTAAATATATTGATATATCAGATTGGGATGTGTCTAATGTAACTGATATGTCATATATGTTTTTTATGTGTAAAGAATTAAAATCAGTTGGAGATATATCTGGTTGGGATGTATCGAGTGTAGAGAATATGTCAAATATGTTTTCTGATTGTAAAAAATTAAAGTCAGTTGTAGATATATCAAAATGGGATGTATCTAGTGTAACTAATATGGAATTTATGTTTTGTGACTGTAATAATTTTAATCAAGACTTATCTAATTGGGATGTATCTAGTGTAACTGATATGACATGCACATTTTGTAATTGTAAATCGTTCAATAAAGATATATCTAACTGGAATGTATCTAATGTAAGATATCACGCATATACGTTTTATAATTCTTCAATAAAAGACGAATATAAACCAAAGTTTGAAATAATAGATGAACCTCACATAGACATCAGATAAATATCTGATATCATCTGATAACAAGAACTCATATCAGACTTGAATCATATTAATCATTATAACCGTACATGTATCGAAATAATTCAGGTAGAAATCAAATGATACCGGAATGATATGAAGTCACCAACCCTTATAAAAGTTGGTGACTTTTTTACGAATACGATTTACGAAAAAATCACTTTTTTGAAAAAAGTTGTGGAAAATTTGGTTATGTCAGAAAAAAGTTGTACCTTTGTTGTGTAGATAAACTAACAGTAGAATTTGAATAATGAAAAATCATACAATTATGAACGAAAATTTAAATATGGAAAATAAATATTGGGTAGCAAGAGACCTTAGCGGTTCTCTTTTCTTAACTGATAATAAACCTAAACGATGTGATTTCGAGTATGGTCTGTGGATTTCAAAGGGGGAAAATATGATGCGAGTAAACGGTTTCCTGATCTCACTTGGAACGATGAACCATTAGAGGTTAAACTTCAGCCAGTAATAAATGATCTTGATATAAAAACGAACGAAACAACAATGGAAAAAGAATTGAAAATTGAAGTGCCACAAGGTTACGAGATTGACCGTCAAAAGTCAACATTCGAAAAAATTGTGTTTAAAAAGATTCAAGAGAACCCAAAAACTTGGGAAGATTATTGTAAATTAACAAAAGGAAGCTATTCAAATTATGCGAATGCTACCACAAATATTGTATATAAAGATAGATATACTGGTGCATACAATGAGTTCACAACCAAAGAGCGAGCCGAGCAGTTTATTGCACTTGGGAAACTCGTGCAACTTCGTGACTATTGGGTTAGAGAGTATAGTGAATTTAGATATGCTGTGTATGGAGATTGGCTTGGTGGGACAGCGATTTGTGATTGGCGAGAAAACATCACCCATTATCCACTCACATTCCCAACCAAGGAAATGGCGGAAGAATTTAAAAACTGCTTTTCAGACTTAATCGAACAGGCATATCCATTAGTGTAAAATACTCGAATATGAAAGAAAATAAATTAAAAATTAATATACCAAAAGGTTATGAAGTAGACAAGGAATTGTCTACGTTTGAAGAAATTTTCTTCAAGAAAATTGAATATAGTAAACTACCAAGAACTTGGAATGAATACAGAGAATTAACAGAAGGAGAAAAATGTTATACTCTTGATAGTGATGAAGGCACACGATTTGGGTGTATAGATGAATTTGACACAAAGAAAAGAGCAAAAGAATACGCTGCTATTGGTCAATTAATGCAACTCCGTGACTATTGGGTAAGAGGGTACAAAGAATTTAAGTATGCTCTACTTGTGACTAGAAATGAAAATATCCTTGTCTACGATTGGAATGGATACCGTACTCATCCACACATACTCACATTTCCAACTGAGAAAATGGCGGAGGATTTTAAAGAATGTTTTTCAGACCTAATCAAGAAAGCATTTCTATTAGAATGAAAGTAATCAACTTTTGCTTATGTAGAATTTGTTGGTGAAAAACATTTAATGAATTAAATTTTAAAGAAAACGATTAATTGGAATAAAATTAAAATAGGAATTTCTAATATTAGAAGCTGGTTTAAAATTTACACCTATTGAAGTAATTGATAATAATAAATAAAATATGGTAAAATTTTAATATCTTAATTATGACATATATTGATAAGACTTATTTTAACACTATTGAGCAATACAAAGAGGTTTGTGATTGGTGTCATTCTCAAGGTACAGTAACAGATGATTATGGAAATATTATTACTCCAGCAGAGTATCTACCACATAAAATCGAATATGATGATGAAAAAGAGGAATTCATTGACTATGGTGAATACTCGGTAGAAGATATTGAATGTTTTCTTAATGAAAATAAAGATGGTATGTTGCTTTGGAGTACTGATACTATTTTTGATGTCTATTTGATTAGATATTGTCCTGTTAAATTCATTCAAGATAGATTAAAAGAGCAATATTCAGAAGAATGTTATCAAAAGATTAAAGATAGAAAATATGTATATGACACATATAAGAGAAATGGTCTTAAAAATCCGAAACTGAAATTCAAATATTATGTTGATGCTTGTGATGATGTACCTGTATCACGCAGATATATTGGAAAATATGAACGTGATTGGTATATCTACATACGAAAATACGGTGGCCATAGATATCCTTATTCAGATGTTATGGATTATGATGATGTAGCAGACTATTGGTTCTCTTGGAAAGAGGCTTACATTCCTAAAGGTCTTGGTACATATAATTGCAAAGAATATTTTGGTACATTGTCTCAAAAGACTCTCGCACGAATGATTAGAAAATGGAATATTCCGAGTGGATATATGGTAGAATGCTTTGATAAATACGGAAATGAAATTAACGTTAGTGTTAAATAAACATAAATTATGGAAAAAAGAAATATTGATAAGACTTTAACTAGAGACCAGATTAGTTATTTAAGTTCACTTGGAGTTGAGTTTGAGTTACCTAGTCCATTTAGTGCACCTGGTCTAGATGTAGAATGTGATCTGCAAGATTTGCTTATGAGATTTCCAGTAAGGTCATCTGATAAATTAACTATCAACCGTGGTGTGAACTTACTATATTCTGTATATAAGAACAAATGGCTATGTGGATATTTAGGTGATGAGGAGTTAGATGGATATGGTGATACTCCATTAGAAGCTGTATATAATTGCTTTGTAAATTGTGTTAAATGTAAGGTAATTTCATAAAAAAAAATAAATTAAGGAGTATAAAAAATGAAACTAATTAAATTCCTTACAAAAAAGATTTAAAAAATTTAGTTATGGTAATTAATAATCTAGAACTAATAGCTCCTTTACTGCCAAAAGATAATCAAAAAGTATTTTGTCACATGCAAATAGTATGTAGAGCAAAAGATCATAAGGGTGAAAAAGTAAAGGAGGGAACTATTAAAACTTATTTCATAAAGAGTGAAGAACAACTCAGAGAATTAATGCCCGAAATAACTCTTCTTTGTGAGCACTATGGAGCAAGAGCATATATTAATGTAAGTCCAAAAAGCTTTGAAAGGTTACAGAAACTTATGTTAGTAAAGCTATCTTCATTAGTATGTGAAGGTAATATCCAGAATCCAAGAAAGACTCTTAACAGTGTAGCAGGAACATTAACTTCAAAGAATCCTGTATGGATTATAGATATTGATGATATGTCAACAAAAGACTCTATTTTAAAGTGGTTTGATGATTATTTTAAGATAGATTTTACACTACCATTCTACAATACTAGAGAGGAGTTCTATCTTATTGGCATTATACCAACAAAACAGGGTTGTCATTTACTCGTTAAACCTTTTAATCTTAAAGAATTTAATAATAAGTTTCCTGATATAGATGTTCATAAAAATTCTATGGGAACTTTATTATATTATCCTAATAGTATTTAATTATGTCTAAATCTTTAATCAATCTACGATTTAGAACAAATTAATTAATTAAATAATTAAATTAAGCAATTATGAATGAAATTTTAAAAAACAAAAACATATTATTCTGTGATTTAGATGGAACACTTATTGAAACCATAAGTGGAGATACATTTCCAAAAAGCATTTGGGATATGAAGTTGAGATTTGATGTTCTCGATGCCATCAAAAAACTAAATCCAGAATACGTATTGATAGTCTAAAACCAAGGCGGTATTGAAAGTGGGTTTGTAGATGCAAAGAAATTCAACACAAAATTAGTTTACATTGTAAAAGCAATTGGTGAGTATTGTGGATGTGAATGCTGTGCTATGTATTGTGATACAAATAACAAATCAGACCAATATCGCAAACCAAATACTAAAATGCTTGAAACATTATTAGAGGATTATGTTGGATATGATTTTGAATGTTTTAAGCATGAGATATTAATGATAGGAGACGCGAGTGGAAAAGAATGGCAGTTTTCGGATATTGATAAAAAGACTGCAGAAAACTTTTGTATAGATTATATGGATGTTAGTGATTTTGTTAATACTAATTGGGATGATTAATTATGACTGAAAACGAAATTTTTGAAAAACTAAAAGAAGCACTTGACTATAATTATATGTACGATAGTTTGGAGTGTGGCGAGGAAAGAAAAGAAGTAGATAACCTTGAAGACTATCTAAGAATAATTAAGCAAGAACGTGAAATAGAAAAAGACTTCAAAGATGACGAGTTGAATAGACTTAATACATACAAAGAGTTTATTCACTACCTTCACGACAAAGCCATAGGAAATCTTGATAGTATTATTGAGTGCTTTGAAAACAATCGTGTTAATATTTTCATTGGATACAAGCCCGTCACAAAAATGCTGATTGATGGTAAGTTATATCTCAAATTTGAAGTTAATGACACTAAATATAAGGCAGAGTGGCATGCAATTGATAATTACGCAGTATGGCAGACTTGTGGAGCATGTGGTGATGATTATAGTGGTTATCTATTATTCCCCACATATAAAGATAATGAGTATTTTGTTTTGTGGTATCAATGTTAGAATGAGGATTAAGATATGAACGAAAATTTAAATTTGGTAGAAATTCTTAAAGATTGCCCCGAAGGAACTAAATTATATTCACCTATTATCGGTGAGGTTGAGTTTAAGCGTATAAAATATAGTGAATATCCGATAGTTACGTGTAGTACGAATGGGAATCGTATATTATTATTTACTAAAGAGGGATTATTTTTCTCAGAAGGAGAATGTATTATGCTTTTTCCAAGCAAAGACCAAAGAGATTGGAGTAAATTCAAAATTAAGAAACAGAAGTTCGACCCAAAGACATTGCAACCTTTTGATAAGGTGTTGGTGAAGTATCTCAAAGACGATTATTGGTCATGTGATTTATTTTCAAATATCACAAAAGACGGGAAAATTTATCCTTATTTATGCGTTAGTGGCGTATATAAATATTGCATCCCATACAACGATGATACAAAGCACCTTGTGGC
>OBLI01000422.1_pt1 | contig 44597 bp, 36 predicted proteins | sample 1519701 | NCBI WGS metagenome assembly OBLI01 (sample SAMEA3663005, study PRJEB22513) | pig gut metagenome | biome: pig gut; feature: pig-associated habitat; material: faeces | place: France | collected 2012
CAAAGAACTTGGACATATTTAATAATATATACAAGCACCTCGACTTGATGTATGTGGATACCCTCAATCCCAAGGAGGTTATCGGCAACGGTATCAATGCCATGCTCAGGAGCCTTGACCCCTACACTGAGTATTATCCCGAGGACAAGACAAAGGACCTCAAGATGATGCTCACGGGTAAATATGCCGGTATCGGTGCCATCGTGCGATATCATCAGAAGCTGAAGCGAGTGGTGGTGGACGAACCGTATGAGGGAATGCCCGCTGCCGAGGTGGGACTGAAGAAGGGAGATATCATACTGAGTATCGACGACTCGACGATGACCGACAAGAACGTTAATTATGTGAGTGAGCATCTGCGAGGAGAGCCAGGGACAACCTTCGCCCTGAAGATAAAGCGACCCACTACGGGAAAGACGATGACCTTCAAGATAACGCGTCGCACAATCAAGATGCCCGACATACCATATTACGGAATGTTGGACGGCAACGTGGGATATATCAACTTCAACCAGTTTGTCGATGGTTCGGCAAAGAACATGCGCCGTGCCTACATCGACCTGAGAGAGAAGGGAGCGACATCGCTGCTGCTCGACTTGCGCTCGAATGGAGGCGGTTCGCTGGCCGAGGCTATTGATATAATAAATATGTGGGTGCCCAAGGGCGTGACCCTCGTTGAGACCAAGGGCAAACTGAAGCAGGCTTGCAAGGAATACACCACAAGGCTCGAACCGATTGACACCATCATGCCCATCGTGGTGCTCGTGAATGGCGAGACTGCCTCGGCAAGCGAGATTACCTGCGGTTCGATACAAGACCTCGACCGCGGAGTGGTGCTCGGAACAAGAACCTACGGCAAGGGACTCGTGCAAGTGCCGGTTGACATTCCATACAACGGCAACCTCAAGGTGACTACCAGTCACTACTACATCCCCAGCGGCCGTTGCGTGCAGGCCATCAACTACAAGCACAGTGGCGGAGGGTATAAGGAACATATCCCCGACAGTCTCACGCGCGTATATTATACAAGGAACGGGCGCGAGGTGAGAGACGGCGGCGGAATAAAGCCGGATATAGAGGTGAAACCCGACACGATGCCCAACATCGCGGTGTATCTCGACCGCATCGACTCGATGGAGGTGATGTTCGACTATGTGGTGGATTATATCGCCAAGCACCCCACGATAGCACCGGCAAGAGACTTCCGGCTTAGCGATGCCGAATACGAGGAATTCAAGCAAAGAGTGGTGGAGAGTGGATTCAACTACGACCCCGTCACCGAGAAGACTTTGGGCGAACTCGAGAAGTTGGCCAAGTTTGAGGGCTACTACGACGATGCCAAGGACGAGTTTGATGCCCTGCGCAAGAAACTCAAGCATAATGTGGCCAAGGACATGGACCACAGCAAGGAGACGATAAAGCAGATAATCGAGGGCGACATCGTTGCAGCCTACTATTATCAGGCGGGGGCATTGGAGAACGGACTGCATTATGACTCGCAGGTGAAAAAAGCCACCGAAGTGCTCCTCGACAAGTCAGAATATGACAGATTGCTATCCCCAAAGGGTAAATAATACGATTTTTATGCAAATAATTGCAGAAATATTTGGCTGTTTGGGGAAAAGTTCGTAACTTTGCACCCGTTCAGTGGAATGAGGGACTTCATCAAGAGTCCCTCATTTTATTTTAATAATGTGAAAAAGACGTATGATAGAAAGGAACACAGTAAAGACAGTAGTGGAAGAATGGTTGTCTGGTAACGACTATTTCCTCGTCGATGTGACATTCACTCCCGACGACCGTATCGTGGTGGAAATCGACCATGCCGACGGCGTGTGGATTGAGGATTGTGCCGAATTGAGCCGCTTTATGCAGGAGCGCCTTGGCGAAGAGCTTGGCGACTATGAGCTGGAGGTGGGCTCTGCCGGTATAGGTCAGCCCTTCAAGGTGGAGCAGCAGTATCTTAACCACATCGGCAAGGACGTGGAGGTGCTCGACGCCGAGGGCAAGAAGGTGCAGGGCGTGCTCAAGCAGGTGGATGGTCGCGACTTTGTGGTGACCGTCAAGGAGAAGCAGAAGCTTGAGGGTAAGAAGCGTCCGCAGCTTGTGGATGTCGATAAGACATTTAACATGGATAATATAAAATATACAAAATACTTATTAAGTTTCAAGTAAATTATAGCTATGGCAAAGAAAGAAGAGCAGGGTCCGAGCATGATTGAGACCTTCCAGGAGTTCAAGGAGACCAAGAACATCGACCGCACCACATTGGTGAGTGTTCTTGAGGAAAGTTTCCGCAACGTGATCGCCAAGATATTCGGCAGTGACGAGAATTTTGACGTGATCGTCAATCCCGACAAGGGCGACTTCGAGATACACCGCAACCGTGTCGTCGTTGCCGACGGCGAGGTGCAGGACGAGAACAAGGAGATCTCGCTTAAGGACGCACAGAAGATAGAACCCGACTATGAGGTAGGCGAGGAAGTGAGCGAAGAGGTGAACTTCAGCAAGTTCGGCCGTCGCGCCATTCTCAACCTTCGTCAGACATTGGCTTCGAAGATTCTCGAACTCGAGCACGACTCTCTGTATAATAAATATAAGGATCGCGTGGGACAGGTGATGAGTGCCGAGGTATATCAGGTGTGGAAGCGCGAGGTGCTGCTCGTCGATGACGAGGGCAACGAGCTCCATCTGCCCAAGAGCGAGCAGATACCTGCCGACAACTACCGCAAGGGAGAGACTGTCAAGGCCGTGGTGCTGCGTGTGGATAACGAGAACAGCAATCCGCGCATCATCTTGAGCCGTACAGCTCCTGTCTTCCTCGAAAGACTGCTTGAGGCTGAGGTGCCCGAGATTGCCGACGGACTCATCACTATCCGTCGTGTAGCACGCATGCCGGGAGACCGCGCCAAGGTGGCTGTCGAGAGCTACGACGACCGCATCGACCCCGTAGGAGCCTGCGTGGGTGTGAAGGGTAGCCGTGTGCACGGTATCGTGCGAGAGCTCTGCAACGAGAACATCGACGTCATCAACTACTCGAGCAATGTGCAGCTCTTCATCCAGCGTGCCCTCAGTCCCGCCAAGGTGTCGAGCATCACTATCGACGAGGAGAACCACAAGGCAGAGGTATATCTGCAGCCCGAGGAAGTGTCGCTTGCCATCGGACGTGGCGGTATGAACATCAAGTTGGCCAGTATGCTTACTGAATACACCATCGACGTGTTCCGCGTTGTAGGTGAGGGCGAGGCCGACGAGGATATCTATCTCGACGAGTTCTCCGACGAGATCGACCAGTGGGTTATCGATGCCATCAAGGCCATCGGTTTGGATACTGCCAAGGCTGTGCTCAATGCCCCGCGCGAAATGCTTATCGAGAAGGCCGACCTCGAGGAGGAGACCGTCGATAATGTTCTCGCAGTGCTGAGGGCCGAGTTTGAGCAGTAATGCCCTTTAATTTTTTAATCTTTTAATTTTTTAATTTTTTAATATTTGTAATCGTGAGCATCAGATTAAATAAAGTATTGACCGAATTAAATATAGGACTTCAGACGGCAGTTGATTTCCTGAAAAACAAGAAGAGCTTGGGCGAGATTAGGGATGACGCCAACGTCAACACCAAGATCTCCGACGAGCAGTATGGTGCCCTCGTGGCCCAGTTTAAGGGTGACAAGGACATCAAGAACGAGGCTGAGAAGATGTTCGCCAAGAAAGGCAAGGACAAGAAGGCCGAGAAGAAGTCTTCCTCTGCCAACGGCTTGGTGACACAGGTGCCCAAGTTTAAGCCCGTAGGTAAAATAGACCTCGACAATCTGGGCAAGCAGCAGGTCGCCAACAAGTCGGCTGCTCATGACGGTAATGCCGAGCAGAAGACTGCTGCCGTCAGTCAGTCTGCCGATAACAAACCCCAGCAGCCTTCTGCCCCGAAGCCTGCCGTTGAGCCTGTAGCTCCGAAGGCCGAGCAGAAACCAGTGCAGAAACCAGCAGCTGATGCTAAACCAGCTGTTGAGCCTAAGCCCGCGGCTGAACAGAAACCAGTTGTTGAGCAGAAACCAGCACCAAAGTCTGAGCCCGCCAACAAGCCAGAGCCAAAGCCGACGAAGCCAGTTGCCGAAACTCCCGTTGAGTCTCCGGCTAAGTCTGCCGAAGCGATAGCTCCTGCCAGTGCTGGTTCTTCCGACAGCGACAACAAGATATTCACTCTCAAGAGCGAAAAGAAGCTAGCTCCGAAGGTGAATGTGCTTGGCAAGATCGACCTCTCGTCGCTCAACCAGAGCACTCGTCCCAAGAAGAAGTCGAAGGAGGAGCGCAAGAAGGAGCGCGAGGAAAAGGCTGCACAGATGCATGGCGAGAAGAAGAAGCGCCAGCGCATCAATAAGGAGCGTGTTGACATCGAGGCTGCCGCCAACGAGGGTAACAACAATGGTGGCGGAAAGAAAAAGAAGAACAAGGGTGGCAACAACAATAATAACGGTGGTGGCAACAACAACAATAATGGCAACAACGGTAATAACGGTGGCGGAAAGAAGAACAAGAAGAATCGCCAACCAAAACCGATTGAGGTGAATGAGGAGGACGTTGCACGCCAGGTAAAGGAGACATTGGCTCGCCTCACCAACAAGAACCAGAACAAGAAGGGAGCCAAGTATCGACGCGAGAAGCGTGAGGCCGTTCAGGAACGACTTAACGAGGAGATGCAGGAGCAGGCAGCAGAGAGCAAGACACTGAAGCTCACTGAGTTTGTGACTGTCAGCGAACTTGCCACAATGATGAATGTGCCTGTCAACAAGGTTATCGGCACTTGCATGAGCGTGGGTATTATGGTGTCTATCAACCAGCGTCTCGATGCCGAGACCATCAATCTCGTTGCCGACGAGTTTGGATTCACCACCGAATATGTCAGTGCCGAGGTGAGCGAGGCTATACAGGAAGCCGAGGACGACGAGAACGACCTCGTTCCACGCGCCCCGATTGTTACCGTCATGGGACATGTTGACCACGGTAAGACATCATTGCTCGACTATGTGCGCAAGACTAATGTGATTGCCGGTGAGGCTGGTGGTATCACACAGCATATCGGTGCATACAACGTGAAGTTGAGCGACGGACGACGCATCACCTTCCTCGATACTCCAGGTCACGAGGCGTTCACCGCCATGCGTGCCCGAGGTACTCAGGTGACTGACATCGCCATCATCATCATCGCTGCCGACGACTCGATAATGCCTACCACCAAGGAGGCTATCGCCCATGCCCAGGCTGCCAATGTGCCTATGGTGTTCGCCATCAACAAGATAGACAAGCCGGGAGCTAATCCCGACAAGATACGTGAGGATCTCGCCAATATGAACTTGCTCGTAGAAGAGTGGGGTGGTAAGTACCAGTGTCAGGAAATCTCCGCCAAGAAGGGTATCGGAGTACACGAACTGATGGAAAAGGTGCTGCTTGAGGCAGAGATGCTCGACCTCAAGGCCAACCCCAACCGCAAGGCTACAGGTTCGGTGATTGAGTCATCGCTCGACAAGGGACGTGGATATATGTCAACAGTGCTCGTAAGCAACGGTACGCTCAAGCAGGGCGACATCGTGATTGCGGGAACAGCATGGGGACGCATCAAGGCCATGTTCAACGAGCGCAACCAGCGCGTGGAGAAGGCTGCTCCATCAGAGCCAGTCATCATCCTTGGATTGAACGGAGCACCTCAGGCTGGCGACTCGTTCCATATCATGGAGACTGAGCAGGAGGCTAAGGACATCGCCAACAAGCGTTTGCAGTTGCAGCGCGAGCAGAGTTTGCGCACTGCCACAACACTGTCGCTCGAGGAGATTGCCCACCGTGTGGCTCTCGGAGAGTTCCACGAACTCAACCTCGTGGTGAAGGCCGATACACAGGGTTCGGTCGAGGCTCTTTCGGATTCGTTCATCAAGATGTCAACCGAGAAGGTGCAGGTGAACGTGATCATGAAGGCTGTGGGACAGATTTCAGAGAACGACGTCATGCTCGCCTCTACTGCCGCCAACGGTATGATTGTGGGATTCCAGGTGCGTCCTTCAGCAGATGCCAAGCGACTGGCTGAGCGCGAGGGCGTGGAAATCAACACCTACTCTGTGATTTATGACGCCATCGATGATATCCACTCTGCTATGGAGGGAATGTTGGAGAAGGTGAAGAAAGAGGTTGCAACTGCCCAGGTGGAGGTGCGCGAGGTTTATCGTATCTCAAAGGTGGGTACGGTGGCTGGTGCCTTCGTCACCGAGGGAAAGGTGCACCGCACCGACAAGGCCCGACTCATCCGCGACGGTATCGTGGTGTTCACTGGTGCCATCAATGCCCTCAAGAGATATAAGGACGATGTCAAGGAGGTTGCCGCCAACTTCGAGTGCGGTATCTCGCTCGTCAACTACAATGATATCCAGCAGGGTGACATCATTGAGACATTCACCGAGATTGAGGTGGAGCAGAAACTCTAAATTTAATTAGGGATTAGGAATTAGGAATTAGGAATTAGGGATTAGGGATGACCGATAAAAACGCATTTGTACGTCAGGTGGCGGAGCAGAAATATGAATACGGCTTCACCACCGACGTGCATACCGAAATAATAGAAAAAGGTCTGAATGAGGATGTAGTCAGGTTGATATCCGCCAAGAAGGGTGAACCCCAGTGGATGCTTGACTTCCGACTGAAGGCTTTCCGCCACTGGGTTACCATGAAGGAACCGAAGTGGGGACATGTACATGTGCCTGAAATCGACTATCAGGCCATATCCTACTATGCCGACCCATTGGCGCAGAAAAAGAAACAGGAGAACAAGGAGATTGACCCAGAACTGATGAAGACGTTCGACAAACTGGGTATTCCCCTTGAGGAACGCCTTGCCCTCAGCGGTACGGCTGTGGATGCTATCATGGACTCGGTGTCGGTGAAGACCACCTTCAAGGAGAAACTTGCCGAGAAGGGCATCATCTTTTGTTCGATAGGTGATGCAGTGAAGGATTATCCCGACCTTGTCAAGGAGTATCTTGGCACTGTGGTGCCCTATCGTGACAATTTCTTTGCCGCCCTCAACAGTGCCGTGTTCAGCGACGGGTCGTTTGTATATATCCCCAAGGGAGTGCGCTGCCCGATGGAATTGAGCAGTTACTTCCGCATCAATGCCCGCAATACAGGACAGTTTGAGCGCACGCTCATCATTGCCGACGATGACTCGTATGTGTCTTATCTTGAGGGATGTACGGCTCCTATGCGCGACGAGAACCAGCTTCATGCAGCTATCGTCGAGATTATCGTCAACGACAATGCCGAGGTGAAGTATTCCACTGTGCAAAACTGGTATCCGGGTGATGAAAACGGAAAGGGCGGAGTGCTCAACCTTGTCACCAAGCGTGGCGACCTCCGTGGCAACAACAGTAAGTTGTCGTGGACACAGGTGGAGACAGGTTCTGCCATAACATGGAAATATCCGTCGTGCGTGCTGCGTGGCGACAACTCCGTGGCAGAGTTCTACAGTGTGGCTGTCACCAACAACTATCAGGAGGCAGACACTGGTACGAAGATGATTCATATCGGAAAGAACACTAAGAGCACGATCATATCTAAGGGTATATCAGCCGGACATAGTCAGAACTCCTACCGAGGACTTGTCAGGGCTACTGCCTCTGCCGAGAATGCCCGCAACTACTCGTCGTGCGACTCTCTGCTCCTGGGCAGCGACTGCGGTGCGCATACATTCCCATATATGGACATCCACAATGACACTGCCATCGTGGAGCATGAGGCTACGACGAGCAAGATTAGCGAAGACCAGCTCTTCTACTGCAACCAGCGTGGCATTCCCACCGAGCAGGCTGTGGGACTTATCGTCAACGGATATGCCAAGCAGGTGCTCAACAAACTGCCGATGGAGTTTGCTGTCGAGGCACAGAAGTTGCTGAGCGTGTCGCTTGAGGGAACAGTGGGGTAAATTGAAATTAGGAATGAGGAATTAGGAATTATGTTAGAAGTTAAGGATTTACATGCCAAGATTGGCAATAAGGAGATATTGAAAGGCATTAACCTCACCATCAAGGATGGAGAGACACATGCCATCATGGGACCTAACGGTTCGGGAAAGTCAACACTCAGTGCGGTGCTCGTGGGCAATCCATTATATGAGGTGACTGGAGGTACGGCTATGTTCAACGGTAAGGACCTTCTTGCCATGAAACCCGAAGACCGTGCTCACGAGGGATTGTTCCTCTCGTTCCAGTATCCAGTGGAGATTCCCGGTGTATCAATGACCAACTTCATGCGTGCCGCCATCAACGAAAAGCGCAAGTATGAGGGAAAGGAACCAATGAATGCCGCTGATTTCCTCAAACTGATGCGCGAGAAAAGGGCAATCGTCGAACTCGACTCCAAACTCGCCAACCGTTCGGTGAACGAGGGATTCTCGGGTGGAGAGAAGAAGCGCAACGAGATATTCCAGATGGCTATGCTCGAACCGAAACTGTCTATCCTCGACGAGACGGACTCTGGTCTTGACGTGGATGCCATGCGCATCGTGGCAGAGGGCGTCAACAAACTCGCCACTCCCCAAACCAGTTGCATTGTCATTACCCACTACGACCGTCTGCTTGATATGATCAAGCCCGATGTGGTGCATGTGCTCTATAAGGGACGTATCGTGAAGACCGCCGGCCCCGAACTCGCCAAGGAGATTCAGGAGAGAGGATACGACTGGATTAAGGAGGAGATTAGGAATTAGGAATGAGGGATTAGGAATGGCTGCGCGAACCGAACGCAGAGCCGAGCTTGCTCGAGCTATGCTGAGGTGAAGCCAGTCATCGACGAAGTCAATGAGGAATGAATAATCAATATACTGAATTATACGACGAATGTCGAGGGATGATTTGCAGTCATAGTGCAGAGGTGATTAATGCCGTGCGCGATGAGGCTTACGAGAACTTCAAGAGTCAGGGATTTCCCACAAAGAAGGTGGAGAGGTATAAATATACTGACATCGAGAAGCTCTTCGAACCCAACTATGGCTTGAATATCAACCGACTCGACATTCCCGTCAATCCATACGATGCTTTCCGTTGCGACGTACCAAATCTCAGTACGTCTCTCTATTTTGTGGTCAACGATGCCTTTTATAAGAAAAACTCACCCAAGGCTTCGCTGCCCGAGGGAGTTATCGTTGATTCACTAAGGAATCAGGCTGAGAAGAATCCAGATTTAATAGCAAAATATTACTCAAAGCTCGCCAAGACCGACGAGGATGCTGTCACTGCCCTCAATACTATGCTTGCACAGGACGGATTGCTTGTCTATGTGCCCAAGAATGTTGTTGTGGATAGGGCTATCCAGGTGATTAATATCCTTCGCTCGGATGTTGATCTGATGGTAAACAGACGAGTGCTTATTGTTGTGGAGGATGGCGCGGAAGCCAAACTGCTCTTCTGCGATCATGCTGCCGACGATCGCAACTTCCTTGCCACACAGGTGATTGAGGCATACGTAGGGCGCAATGCCTCGCTCGACCTCTATTGCCTTGAGGAGACGCATGCGAAGAACGTGCGCGTGAGCAACCTATATATCAATCAGGAGGCTGACTCCAGGGTGAATCACAATGTCATTACATTACATAATGGAGTGACACGCAACCGTGTCGATCTTGCTCTCTGTGGCAAGGGTGCCGAGTGTGTGCTCAATGGATGTGTCATTGCCGACAAGGAACAGCATGTGGATAACAATACCATAATCGATCATAAGGTGTCTCACTGCACAAGCAGTCAATTATATAAATATGTGCTCGACGAGAAGGCCACTGGAGCCTTCGCCGGAAAGGTGCTCGTGCGCCACGGTGCACAGAAGACCTCATCGGAGATGCGCAACCAGAATATCTGTGCCACTCGCGAGGCATGGATGTTCACTCAACCTATGCTCGAGATTTATGCCGACGACGTGAAGTGTAGTCATGGTTCGACAGTCGGCCAACTCAATGATGCTGCCATGTTCTATATGCAGCAACGTGGTATCTCGGAGAAGGAGGCAAAACTCTTGCTCGAGTTTGCATTTGTCAACGAGGTCATAGATACCATTAGGCTCGAGCCTTTGAGAGACCGACTCCATCATCTCGTGGAAAAGAGATTCCGTGGAGAGTTGAGCAAGTGCGAGGGATGTAAATTATGTAAATAAGGACATATGCTTGATATACAGAAGATAAGGGAGGATTTCCCCATACTGTCGAGAACGGTATATAACAAACCGCTGGTTTATCTCGACAATGCCGCCACCACACAGAAACCGCTCTGTGTGCTTGATGCCATGCGCGATGAGTATCTCAATGTGAATGCCAATGTGCATCGTGGCGTGCATTATCTCTCCCAACAGGCTACCGACCTTCATGAGGCTGCACGCGAGACGGTGCGTTGCTTCATTAATGCTGATTCTGTAAATGAAATAGTGTTCACGCGCGGTACTACTGAAGGCCTCAATCTTGTGGCTTCCTCCTTCTGCGATGAGTTCATGCACGAGGGCGACGAGGTGATTGTGTCGGTGATGGAGCATCACTCGAATATCGTGCCGTGGCAGTTGCAGGCTGCAAAGCGTGGCATTGCCATACGTGTCATCCCCATGAACGAGTGTGGTGACATCGATATGGATGCTTATAAGGCTATGCTCAACGAGCGAACCAAGTTGGTGAGCATTGCCCATGTGAGCAATGTTCTTGGTACGATAAATCCCGTGAAGGAAATCACCCGCATTGCTCATGAACATGGTGTCCCCGTGCTTGTGGATGGAGCGCAGAGCACTCCCCATTTCCGTGTTGATGTGCAGGACATCGACTGTGAGTTCTTTGTATTCAGCGGACATAAGATGTATGGCCCCACTGGTATCGGCGTGCTTTATGGCAAGGAGTCGTGGCTCGATAGACTGCCGCCGTATCAGGGTGGAGGAGAGATGATAGAGAGTGTGACATTCGAGAAGACGGTATTCGAAAAACTGCCGTTTAAGTTTGAGGCCGGCACTCCCGACTATGTTGCCACCCATGGTCTTGCCAAAGCTATCGAATATATCGAGTCCATTGGTCTCGACAATATCTCGGCACACGAGAGGGAACTCACCGACTATTGCATGCAGCGACTCTCCGAAATCGACGGAATGAGAATCTTCGGCACATCCAGTCATAAGGATGCCGTGGTGTCGTTCCTCGTAAGGGATATTCATCATCTCGACATGGGCACATTGCTCGACCGTCTTGGCATTGCCGTGCGCACAGGTCATCATTGCGCCCAACCGCTTATGGATCGCCTTGGCATACAAGGCACAGTGCGTGCCTCCTTTGCCCTCTATAATACAAAAGAGGAGATTGACATTCTCGCCAATGGTATCGCCCGAGTCTCACAAATGTTCTGATGTCTATGACTTCAATTCCCCGTCGTACCTCCAGCCCCCGTGCTCGTGCCGTCAGGTGCGAGTCTCCCTTGCTCCCCTTTTATCACCCCTCCCTAATAGAAGCTGGTTGCGATGAGGCTGGCCGCGGTTGTCTTGCCGGCAGTGTATATGCCGCAGCCGTCATCCTTCCTCCTGATTATCACAACGATCTTCTCAACGACTCCAAGCAGCTCACCGAGAAGCGCCGCTATGCCCTTCGCGAGGTAATCCAAAAAGATGCCATTGCATGGGCTCTTGGCATTGTCACTGCCGAGGAAATCGACAAGATAAACATTCTCAATGCCAGCATCCTCGCCATGCATCGTGCCCTCGATGCCTTGTCAGTTCGTCCCGAGGCAATCATTGTGGATGGCAATCGATTCAAACCATACAATAACTTGCCCTACGCCACAATAGTAAAGGGCGATGGCAAATATCTTTCCATAGCTGCCGCCAGCATCCTTGCCAAGACATATCGTGACGATTATATGAACGGTCTGGCCGAGGAATATCCCCAATACGATTGGCGGGGCAACAAGGGCTATCCCACAAAAAAGCATCGAGCTGCTATCAAGCAATATGGCGTCACTCCCTATCATCGCCATTCATTCAATCTCCTTGGCGACACTCAGTTGGAAATCCCTTTTGAATATTAAACATTCTCATGCAAATCTCCAATCACTATATACAATGAAATCACTAAGAGAATTATTCAGAATAGGCAAGGGACCGTCGAGCAGTCATACGATGGGACCGCAATATGCAGCAAAGATATTCCTGGAGCGCAAATCTTCGCCTCCTTCTCAGATGGCATACATCGTGTATCCTTCGACAAGGTCATCAATGTGATGAAGCAGACAGGACACGACCTCCACTCCCTCTATAAGGAGACAAGCGAAGGCGGTCTTGCTGCAATGAATGTTTAGAAAGAACAGCAATGAATGTTTAGTAAGAAGTGGAATACCTTTTGGCAGTAGGCATAACCTAATTTGCTAGTAGGCATAAGATCTTTTGATAGCTTGCAACATAATACAAAGATGACCATCCTGACATAACAAGGATGGTCATCTTTGTATCATCACAACGGTTATTAAGACAACATTAGAATAGTCATCCAGACACCGTAAGAACTATCGTTCTAAATACTTTTAAATCGCTCTGCCTGACTGCGGATGAGCTCGGCATCGTCGAAGTAGTTGATGCGCATAGCCTCGCGTACTTCAGCCATGGTTTGGGCAGCTGTCTCGCGAGCTTTCTCAGTTCCCTTACGCAGGATGTTGTAGATTTCGGGAATATCCTGCTCCAGTTCGTGGCGACGCTGGCGCATCGGTTCGAGCATGTTGTTGAGGATCGTGTTGAGGAACTTCTTGCAAGTGCCGTCACCGATTCCTCCGTGGACGTAGTGCTCTTTGAGATCCTCAAGGTTCTTGAACTCCGGCCAGTAGTTGGCGAAGTCCTCGTCGCAGCTGAATGCCTCAAGATAGGTGAACACGGCATTGCCCTCAAGGTTGCCCGGTTCGTCCATCGACATACGGGGAGCACCGTTGGACATCTTCTTAACCTTCTTCCATACCTCCTTCTCAGAGTCGCTGAGATAGATGCAGTTGCCCAGACTCTTGCTCATTTTCTCCTTGCCGTCGGTTCCGGGGAGTCGGCGGGCAGTGGCGTTCTCGGGAAGCATAATCTCCGGTTCCACAAGAACGGGAGCGTATGTCTGGTTGAATCGGCGCACCAGTTCGCGTGTCACCTCAAGCATTGGCTCCTGGTCTTCGCCCGCGGGAACGGTGGTAGCCTTGAAGAGGGTGATGTCGGCAGCCTGACTCACGGGATAGCAGAAGAAACCAAGAGGGATGTTTGCCTCGAAGTTGCGCATCTTTATCTCGGTCTTGACAGTGGGGTTGCGCTGCACGCGGCTCACCGTGATGAGGTTCATCAGATAGGTGGTGAGCTCTGCCAATTCTGGAATCTGACTTTGGATGAAGAGAGTGCATCTCTCGGGGTCGAGACCCGCAGCGAGATAGTCGAGAGCCACCTCGATGATGTTCTGGCGAATCTTCTCGGGGTTGTCGGCATTGTCGGTGAGAGCCTGCACATCAGCCATGAAGACGAACATCTTGCTGAAGTCGCCTTTGTTCTGCAGTTCTACGCGTCGTCTGAGCGAGCCGATGTAGTGTCCTAAGTGGAGTTTGCCCGTGGGGCGGTCTCCTGTTAGAATGATTTTTTCCATTTTTTATATTATATTTCTTCTTTACTTTCGGTTATTGTGGGTGCAAAGGTACAAAAAAAATCTTCAAGAGCGCTTAGAAAGTGAGAAAAGATACAAAAAAAGTGCATTTTATTTTGAAATATCGGTGATTTGCAGTAACTTTGCACCCCGAAAGAAGAATCATTTAAATAATTATATTTAAGACTATGGCAAAAAAAGCATTACTGATGATCCTCGATGGATGGGGAATCGGAAAGCATGGAAAGGGTGACGTTATCTATAATACGCCAACTCCTTACCTCGACTATCTTACAGCTGTTAGTGCCCACTCGCAGCTTGAGGCTTCCGGCGAAAACGTCGGTCTGCCTGACGGACAGATGGGTAACTCTGAGGTGGGTCACCTCAACATCGGTGCAGGACGCATCGTTTATCAGGACCTCGTGAAGATCAACCGTGCCTGCAAAGACGGTTCTATCTTGAAGAACGAGCAGGTGGTGAACGCTTATTCATACGCACAGAAGACAGGCAAGAAGGTTCACTTGATGGGTTTGGCTTCTGACGGTGGCGTGCACTCTTCACTCGAGCATTTCTTCAAGTTTATCGAGATAAGCAAGGAGTATGGACTGAAGAATACATACGTGCACTGCTTTATGGATGGTCGCGACACCGACCCGAAGAGTGGTGTGGGATTCATCCAGCAGCTCACTGACGTTTGCGCCAAGAACGACGCTAACATCGCAAGTATCATCGGACGTTTCTATGCCATGGACCGCGACAAGCGCTGGAACCGCGTGAAGGAGGCTTATGACCTGCTCGTAGAGGGTAAGGGTAAGCAGGCTGACGACATGGTGAAGGCTATGGAGGAAAGCTATGCCGAGGGCGTTACCGACGAGTTTGTCAAGGCTATCAACAACTCATCTGTTGACGGTACAATCCAGGAGGGTGATGTGGTTATCTTCATGAACTTCCGCAACGACCGTGCCAAGGAACTCACACAGGTGCTCACACAGCAGGATATGCCCGAGGAGGGAATGAAGACTATTCCCGGACTCCAGTATTACTGCATGACTCCGTACGACGCTTCATTCCAGGGAGTGAACATCATCTTCCCCAAGGAGAACGTTACAAATACTCTGGGCGAGTATATCAGTTCGAAGGGACTCAAGCAGCTCCACACTGCCGAGACGGAGAAGTATGCCCACGTTACATTCTTCTTCAACGGTGGTCGCGAGGCTCCGTATGAGAATGAGGACCGTATCCTCGTGCCCTCTCCGAAGGTTGCAACATACGACCTGAAGCCCGAGATGTCGGCATACGAGGTGAAGGAGAAGCTCGTGGGTGCCATCAACACTCAGGAGTATGACTTCATCGTGGTGAACTTCGCCAATGGCGACATGGTGGGACACACCGGCGTATATAACGCAATCGCCAAGGCTGTATGGGCTGTTGACAACTGCGTGAAGGAAGTGATTGAGGCTGCCAAGGCCAATGACTATGAGGCTATCATCATTGCCGACCACGGTAATGCTGACAATGCAGTGAACGAGGATGGTTCTCCAAATACCGCCCACTCGCTGAACCCCGTGCCCTTCATCTATGTCACCGACAACAACTCGGCTACAGTGAAGAACGGTCGCCTTGCCGACGTGGCTCCCTCTATCCTGCACATCATGGGATTGGAGCAGCCTGCCGACATGACCGGTGAGAATCTTATTGTGGATTAATCCTGAATAAAGATAAAGAATTAGGGGAACACCAATTGGCGTTCCCCTTTTTTTTATTTCTCCTTGTATATCACGTTGTTGGCTCCGCTGGTTATCTGCATAGCCTCGGGGTGATCCTTTATAAACGTGTCGATATGTCGCATTCGCTTGTCCTCGAGAATTTCATCAACGGCAATGAGGATACCAGTCTCCTCGACATCTCCGAAACCGTCGTTGATGGCAGTGCCGAAGAGTTTCATCGTGGGGCTCAAACCCATATAGGCGTTGACAAGTGGCGGGATGTTATATCCAAGCTTGCGTATCTCGCGGTTGAGAATCTTGTAGTCCTCCTTGAATGATTCCTCGCAGAAGAGAGCTTCGAGCTCTTTGGGGTCGGTCTCTATCTTCAAGGGATTCATTGGTAGGATAAGATTATCCTTGTCCTCGAAGTGCTTCTTAAGGAAATAAAGTATCATGTCGCGTCCCTTACGGATGTAAGAGGGATACATGGTCATCTTGCCAAAGAAATACTTGACATCGGGCTGGATGACAGTAAGAGCTCCAAGTCCGTCCCACAGATTGTCAAGGGCAAAGAGAGACTTCGACGGATTTTTCTGGGTGTTCTGGTATTCGAGGGTCACAAAACTGCGACCGAGTTCGATGGTCCAAGGCATATAATCCTTCATAAACCGCTCGGAGAAATGGAACATGTGACTTGTGGCAAGAATGGGTTGACCGTTCTTGTCGATGTCGATGTCCTTGCCAAGGATATACCTATAGCCACCAATAATCTCCTCGGCTTCGGGATTCCACACGATAAGCTGCTTGTAGCAGTTGTCCATAGTGTCGAATTCATCGAGGTCGAGAGCCTTGCCCGTTCCACCTCCGGCTTCACGGAATACTATCTCCCTAAGTCGTCCAATCTCATTAAGGGTGTTGGGCGCATTGTGAGCGTCGATAACGTAAATCTCGTTATGACTGCGGTTGGTCATTCTGAGCTGTCTCTCGGGGGTTAGCTCACTCTTAATCAGCTCCTTGTCAACGGGCTTAATAATCTCTTGTTCCATCTCTATGGGTACTTTTTGTACTTTGGTTGTAAATATTAGAGTTTGTAAACGATATCTTTAACATACTGTGCCCATTCAATGGCGGATTTCGATTTGTCGAATGTCTGCCAAGGTATGGGTTTTCCTATTTTCACCTCGAATGTCTTATGCACATTCTTGTACATTTCGTCAACGAGGAATAGCATGGCGATGTTCACCTTCTTGATATGTTTGTCGGAGAAATTGGCCAACTTATAGAAGAAGTCGGAATTTTGGCCTCCAAAATGAATAGGCACAACATCTCTTTGGTATTCAACACTTTTGGCAATGAATGTCTTGCTCCATTTTACGTCACGTATCTCTCCGTCGGGTTGCTTGCGTGAGCATATTCCCGCTGGATACATCAATATGTGGTTGTCGCTTTGGAATCCGGCCTCCACCATTGCGGGGAAGTTGCGCGACTGTTTACCTGTCTTGTTGATGGGAATGCAGAGGGGGGCCAATCCAGGAAGGTTCATGAGCAGGTCGTTGACGAGGTATTTGAACTTTCCGTCATATTGGCGACCGATGATTGAACCGAGAGCCACTCCGTCGGCTCCGCCAAGGGGATGGTTGCTGACAAAGGTGTAGAGTCGGCCATCGTCCTTGTCGGGCAGATTCTCCTTGCCGACAATTTTAAGTGTCATATCGAGATAGCGCACACACTCCTCGAGCCACTCGGTGCCAGTCTCATGACGACTTTCCCACAGGTAGCGGTTTACCTCGTCCTCATGTATTGTCTTCTTCAGCCACGACACAAGAAATCCAGGGACGAATTTTGCTTTCGTCCCAAGTTTACTTTTCAGTATCTTGTCTATGTCTATGGTTTTTTCCATAAATAAATTCTTTCTCTATTCTTAGTGCTTTTCGCACAATCGTTGGCAAAGGTAGTCTAAATATTTGGATTATCACTCTTTTTTAGAAGAAAAATAGTCAAAAAGTATAAAAATGACCATATTTTGTTTTATTTTAACGCAATACAGGGCATTTGAAGCATAAATGTATCAATGTCGTTATGGGTATGAAATGGATGTCAAGGAGTGCTCTTAACATTAATTATAATAAAAAAGTGGGGAAAAGTGGTGTAATGTGGGGAATTGTTAGTAACTTTGTCGCGGAATTCCAATTTTAATGATGTACGTATGAGATTTTTAGGCAATTTTGAAGCGCGTTGTGACGCCAAGGGCAGGGTTTTCCTGCCGGCAGTCTTCCGCAAGGTCCTTCAGGGGTCGGGCGATGAGAGGCTTGTGCTTAGGCGTGATGTGTTTCAATCTTGTCTTGTGCTTTATCCCGAAAGAGTATGGAACGAGCAGATGGATAGTTTGCGCGCGAAATTGAACCGATGGAACAACCAACAACAGCAGGTGTATCGCCAGTTTGTGTCGGAGGCCGAAATGGTACAGCTTGATGGCAACGGCAGATTCCTTATCTCTCGCCGTTGTATGAAGGCAGTGGAGATAGAAGCCGACGTGCGTTTTGTAGGAATGGGCGACACTATTGAGATATGGGCAGTGAAGAAGGCTGACGAAGCGTTGATGGACGAGAAGACGTTCGGCGAAGAACTGCAAAAACTAATGGATGAAGAATTAGGAATTAGGGATTAGGAATGGAAAACGGAGAATATCATATTCCAGTACTGCTGAAGCAGAGTGTTGACGGTCTTGACATAAAGCCCGGAGGCATATATGTGGATGTTACCTTTGGTGGTGGCGGTCACAGCAGGGAGATATTGTCAAGATTGTCGCCCGACGCTCATCTGTATAGTTTCGACCAAGATGCTGATGCAGAAGAGAATGCATCGAAGGGAGAGCAGAGATTGGCGGATGACAATCGCTTCACATTCGTGAGAAGCAACTTCCGTTATCTAAAGAATTGGATGAGATATTACAATGTTGATCATATCGACGGGCTATTGGCCGACCTTGGGGTGTCGAGCCATCATTTCGACGACGAGACGAGAGGCTTCTCATTCAGATTTGATGCTCCCATAGACATGAGGATGAACAAAAGGGCAGGGATGACTGCTGCCGATATACTAAATGAATGTGACGAGGAAGCCATTGCCAATATACTGTATCTCTACGGAGAACTTAAGACTTCACGCCGCCTTGCCGCTGCCATAGTGAGACAACGGGCCTCGAAGAAGATAGTGACAACAGGTGACCTGATGGAAGTGGTGGAGCCTATTATGCCAAGGGAACGTGCAAAGAAAGACATGGCAAAACTGTTCCAAGCATTGAGAATTGAGGTAAATCATGAGATGGACGCACTTAGTGACATGCTAAGATCGGCGGTGGATTGCCTGGGAGAAGGTGGCAGACTATCCGTAATCACTTATCACTCGCTTGAAGACAGAATAGTGAAGAACGTGATGAAGTCGGGAAATGCCGAGGGTAAGGTAGATAAGGATTTTTATGGACGAGTCAACACTCCACTGAAAATGGTGGGTAAGGTGATACTCCCAGATAATGACGAACAAAGAAACAATCCGAGAAGTCGTAGTGCAAAACTGCGAATAGCGGAGAAACAATAACAAGACGATGGCAGAAGAAGAAATCAAAAAAGAGGCTGTGAAGGAAGAAAAAAGTTCGGCTTTGCAGATGCTCAAGAATTCGGTGAGTGAGGAAGACAACAATCCTACCACCCAACTTAGTCTGAAGACGATACTTGGAGGCGATATACTCAACGCCGAACTGTTTCGTCGTCAGTTGTGGCTTATTGTCATCGTTGTGGTGTTTATTATTGTTTATGTGGCATCTCGATACCAATGTCAGCAGGATATCATTAAGATAGCTAACATGGAGACGGAATTGAAGGACGCAAAGTACAGGGCACTGTCGATATCAAGCAAACTCACCGAGCGTTGCCGCGAAAGTCATGTGCTCCAGTTGCTTAAGGCCAACAATGACAGTTTGCTGCAAGTGTCCGATCAGCCACCTTATATAATTAATGTGCCCGAGAGATAAGGGAGTTAAAGAAGATAAAGAAGTTAGAGAATGAGCAAGTTCGAGAATGACAAGGTAATGCCGCGGTATTTTATCTTAGCGGTGGTACTGACCATCATAGGGTTCGTCGTGGTGGGCAGGGCTGCCTATATCATGACTGCCAAAAAGGATTACTGGGAGCAAGTGGCATCGCGCCTGAAGCGCGACAGCGTAAGCGTGAAACCCAACCGAGGTAATATCCTCAGTTGCGACGGACAGCTCATGGCAAGCAGTATTCCTGAATACAAGATATACATGGACTTTGTGGCTGGTGGGGAGAAGAAGGACTCGCTGCTTACCGTAAAGATGGACTCCATCTGTATGGGGCTCAACCATATCTTCCCAAGCAAGAGTGCCGACGAATTTAGGAAACATCTTGAGGAAGGAAGAAAGAAACAGGCTCGCAACTGGCCAATATGGCCGAAACGTATCGACTATAACACATATTGCGAGGTGAAGGCGTTGCCAGTGTTCAAGCTGTCGTCATATAAGGGTGGATTCCATTGTGAGGAGTTTAATTCGCGCCGACGTCCGTTTGGTTCACTCGCACAGCGCACAGTGGGTGATATGTTTGGAGCCAAGGACACAGCGCGCTGTGGACTGGAATTGGCGTATGACTCCATATTGCGAGGCACTGAGGGCCTGACCCACCGTCGTAAGATTTTGAACAAGTATATGAATATCCCGGTGTTGGCTCCTGTTGACGGATGTGATATCATCACTACTATTGACGTGGGAATACAGGACCTTGCCGAGCGTGCACTTATTGAGGAACTGAAAGATCCACAGGTGCATGGTGATGCCGGTGTAGCTATCGTGATGGAGGTCGCCACCGGTGATGTGAAGGCCATGGTGAATATGACGAAGTGTCAGGACGGTGAGTATCGCGAGATTAAGAATCTTGCGGTGAGCAACCTTCTCGAACCGGGATCGGTGTTTAAGACGGCATCCATCATGGTGGCGCTTGACGACGGAGTGGTGGATACTTCATATACGGTAGATACAGGTTGTGGTATATGGAAGATGTACGGACGCGACATGAAAGACCACAACTGGCGCAGAGGTGGATATCAAGTTATCAATCTGCCACGAACGCTTGAGGTGAGTTCGAATATCGGTGTGAGCCGAATCATTGACGATCATTACCATAACAACCCCGAGAAGTTTGTTGAGGGTATCTATCGAACGGGATTAGCTTCCGACCTTCATCTGCCAATAGCAGGTTCTACGCCCCCACGAATCAGAATGCCCAAGAAGAACTCTCGTGGACAATATGTAAATTGGAGCAAAACCGCACTTGCATGGATGAGTATCGGTTATGAAACTCAGATACCGCCGATATCCACGGTGACATTTTATAATGCCATAGCAAATAATGGTAAGATGATGAAACCGAGATTCATCTCGAAGGTGATGAAGAACGGGGAGGTGGTGAAGGAGTTTCCGCCCGAGGTGATCAAACCGCAGATATGCAAGGAGAAGACCGTCAAACTGATGCAGGTCATATTGGAGCATGTGGTGAGTCAAGGATTGGGACGTAAGGCCGGTTCGAAATCGTTTAAGGTGGCAGGAAAGACTGGTACGGCACAGGTGTCACAAGGTGCAGGTGGCTATAAGACAGGAGTAACCAACTATCTGCTTAGCTTTGCCGGATATTTTCCTGCCGACAATCCACGATATTCATGTATAGTGTGCATCCAGAAGTCGGGATTGCCCGCCTCAGGTGGCGGTATGAGTGGAGTGGTGTTCCATCATATAGCCGAGGGCATAATGGCAAGACATCTTAAGTTGAGTGTGGAGGATGCAAGGGATTCTGCTTCGGTCTTCATACCCGACGTTAAGAACGGAAACATCCTCGCTGCCAACTATGTGCTTGAACATCTGGGAGTGAAGACCGAACGTCAGTGGGGCGGGTCGTATGTGAGTGGCGGTAATCCTATCTGGGGTAAGGCCCAAAGAAAGACAAACGACGTGGAACTCACCAAGATGAAGACATACAGCAATATTGTGCCCGACGTAATAGGAATGGGAGCAAGTGACGCCGTATATATACTCGAGAGCCGTGGACTGAAAACAGTTATCAAGGGTAGGGGCAAGGTGAAGAGCCAAAGCATACCTGCCGGTAGTGTTATCAAGAAAGGCCAGACGTGTGAGATTATAATGGAATAATAAAGTGTAATTAAAATAAGGAAACATGAAATTAAACGAGTTGTTAAGCAAAGTGAAGTCGGCTGACATCATAGGTGATGGAAACGTTGACATTACGGGAGTGAACATTGACTCCCGTCGCATTCAGCCCGGTCATCTCTTCGTAGCCGTAAGGGGTACGCAGGTTGACGGACATTCGTTTATCCCCAAGGCAATTGAACAAGGTGCCGTTGCTGTGCTTTGTGAGGATGTGCCTGCCGAACCAAGTGAGGGTGTTACTTTTGTGAAGGTGGCCTCCACCGAGGCTGCCGTGGGACCGGTGGCAACCATGTTCTATGGCGACCCATCAACAAAACTCCAACTGGTGGGAGTGACGGGCACTAACGGAAAGACAACCATCGCCACCTTATTATATAATATGTTCCGTAAATTTGGACATAAGTGCGGACTGTTGTCAACGGTGTGCAACTATATTGAGGATGAGGCTATACCTGCCGATCATACTACTCCCGACCCAATTGAGCTTAACCGACTGTTGGCTAAGATGGTAGAGGCAGGATGTGAGTATGCCTTTATGGAGTGCTCAAGTCATGCTATTGCCCAAAAGAGAATCGGCGGCCTGAAATTTGCGGGAGGATTGTTTACTAACCTCACCCGCGACCATCTCGACTATCACAAGACTTTTGAGAATTATCGCGATGCCAAGAAGGCTTTCTTCGATGGACTGCCAAAGACGGCTTTTGCCATTACTAATGCCGACGACAAGAACGGTATGGTGATGGTGCAGAATACTAAGGCTATTGTAAAGACATACTCAACACGTACAATGGCCGACTTTAAGGCCAAGATTATCGAGTGTCACTTCGAGGGAATGTATCTCGATATCAACGGACATGAGGTGGGAGTGCAGTTTATAGGTAAGTTTAATGTCAGCAACTTGCTTGCTGTGTATGGGGCTGCCGTGATGCTCGGAAAGAATCCAGAGGATATCCTTGTGATAATGAGTACATTGAAGAGTGTGAGTGGCCGACTCGAACCGATACGCTCAAACGATGGTGTGACAGCCATCGTGGATTATGCACATACTCCTGATGCTCTCGAGAATGTGCTTAACGCCATACATGAGGTGCTCGATGGTAAGGGTAAGGTGATAACTGTGTGTGGAGCCGGCGGTAATCGCGACAAGGGCAAGCGTCCGTTGATGGCACAGGAAGCGGTGAAGCAGAGTGACCGGGTGATAATAACAAGCGATAATCCTCGTTTTGAGGAACCGCAAGATATCATCAACGACATGCTTGCCGGATTGAACGCACAGCAGATGAAGAAGGTGGTGAGCATTGCCGACCGTCGAGAGGCTATACGCACAGCGGTGATGATGGCCGAGAAGGGTGATGTGATTCTCATTGCCGGAAAGGGACATGAGGACTATCAGGAGATTAAGGGCGTAAAGCATCATTTTGACGACCGTGAAGAGGTAAGGAAGGTTTTTTCATAAAAAGTAAATAAGATGTTATATTATCTGTTTAGATTTCTCGACCAGTATGATATTCCCGGTGCTCACATATGGGCATATATATCGTTCAGATCGCTTCTGACGCTTATCCTTTCGCTGGTTATCTCGGCATGGTTTGGCGAGAAGTTTATCAAGTACATGAAACGTCGCAACATATCCGAGGTGCAGCGCGACGCAAGTATCGACCCTTTTGGTGTCGAGAAAAAGGGAGTGCCCACTATGGGAGGTATTATCATAATGGTGGCAATACTCTTGCCGGTGTTGTTGCTTGGCCGTATGCGCAATATCTATCTGATACTCATGATAGTGACAACGGTATGGCTTGGATTCCTTGGGTTCCTCGACGACTATATCAAGATATTCCGTCGCAACAAGGAGGGATTGAAAGGTAAATACAAGATAGTGGGTCAGGTGTCCATTGGTCTTATTGTGGGTCTTGTATTGTATTTCAGTCCAGATGCAGTGATGCGCGAGAATGTGTCGATGGAGCGTCAAGGGCAGGAGATGGTGGTGAAACATAAGAGTAAAGTCGAGAAATCGTTAAAGACAACTATACCATTCCTCAAGAATCATAACCTCGACTATTCGGAGGTGATGTCGTTCTTCGGCGAACATAAGGTGGCTGCCGGTTGGGTCCTCTTTGTCGTGATGACGATCATTGTAGTGACAGCCGTGAGCAATGGAGCTAATCTCAACGATGGTATGGACGGAATGTGTGCCGGCAACTCTGCTGTGATTGGCGTGGCATTGGGAATATTGGCCTACGTGTCGAGTCACATCGAGTATGCCTCCTATCTGAATATCATGTATATACCAGGTAGTGAGGAACTTGTGGTGTTTATTTGCGCCTTTGTGGGAGCAATGATCGGATTCCTGTGGTATAACGCCTATCCTGCACAGGTGTTTATGGGTGATACCGGTTCGCTGACTATTGGTGGTATCATTGCCGTATGTGCCATCATTATTCATAAGGAACTGATGTTGCCTATTCTCTGTGGTATATTCTTCGTGGAGAGTCTGAGTGTTATCATCCAGACACAGTGGTTTAAGATACAAAAGCGCAAGGGACAACGTGTGCGTGTATTCCGTGCAACTCCTATTCACGACAATTTCCGCAAACTCGACTCGCAGTTGGACTCCACTAGCCGATATATACTGAAAGGTTGGCCACATCGTCCGTTCCACGAGTCGAAAATCACTATCCGTTTCTGGATTGTGACCATCATACTTGCAGCATTGACAATAATAACATTGAAGATAAGATAATAGAGATATGAGTAGAATAGTGATATTGGGAGCAGGCGAGAGTGGCGCTGGAGCCGCTGTGCTTGCCAAGAAAGAAGGCTTCGACGTGTTTGTTTCCGACATGTCGATGATAAAGGATAAGTATAAGAAGATGCTCGATGACCGCAACATCGAGTGGGAGGAAGGACAGCATACGGAGGAAAAAATCCTTAATGCCGACGAAATCATCAAGAGTCCGGGAATCCCCAATGAGGCTCTTATGATACAGAAGATTATCGCCAAGGGTATACATATTATCAGTGAGATTGAGTTTGCTGGACGCTATACCAATTCGAAGATGATATGTATCACGGGAAGTAATGGTAAGACAACGACAACATCGCTCATTTACCATATCTTCAAGGAGGCAGGATATGATGCAGGACTGGCAGGAAACATAGGAAACTCGTTGGCACTTCAGGTGGCCGAGGATCCGCATGAATACTATATCATCGAATTGAGTTCATTCCAACTCGACAATATGTATGATTTCCGCGCGAATATTGCCATTTTGCTGAATATCACTCCCGATCATCTTGACCGATATGGCAACTGCATGCAAAACTATGTGGATTCTAAGATGCGAATCATACAAAACCAAACTTCTCAGGACTCATTCATCTATTGGCATGACGACCCAATCATCAGCCGAGAACTGGAGAAATATGATATCAAGGCAGTGCAGTATCCATTCTCGGAATTAAAGGAGAAGGGTAGCATCGGTTATATCGAGAAGGGAGAATACGAGATAGAAAAGCCCACTCCGTTCAATATGGAGCAGGAGAGTTTGAGTCTCACCGGCAAGCATAATATATACAATAGTCTTGCAGCCGGTATTGCTTCCAATATCTCAGGTATCAAAAAAGAGGTGATACGCCAGAGCTTGGGCGACTTCCCCGGAGTGGAACATCGTTTGGAGAAGGTGGCAAAGGTGAATGGAGTAATGTATGTCAATGACTCCAAGGCCACAAATGTAGATGCATGCTGGTATGCATTGGAAAGCATGAAATCCAAGGTTGTGCTCATCCTCGGAGGAAAGGATAAAGGCAACGACTATAACGAGATAAAGGACCTTGTGAAGGAAAAGTGTTCAGCATTGGTATATCTCGGAGCTGATAATGCCAAACTGCATGCTTTCTTCGACGGATTAGGCATACCGGTGCGCGACACCCATTCCATGCCAGAGTGTGTGGCTGCATGTCATGAGTTGGCAAAACCTGGTGAGACAGTATTGTTGAGTCCCTGTTGTGCCAGTTTCGACCTCTTCAAGAATATGGAGGATCGTGGCGAGCAGTTTAAGACTCTTGTTAGGGGACTATAATCATAGAAAATAAAACGAGAAAGAATGAATAAGACCATAGGTAATATTTTCAAAGGCGACAAGGTCATTTGGATAGTGTTTTTTATGCTGTGTATGATCAGTTTGGTGGAGGTGTTCAGTGCTTCCAGTAATCTGACATACAAAAGCAATAACTTCATTATGCCTATTATGAAGCATGCCCTTATGCTTGCAGTCGGAGGATTTATTGCCGTGGTCATAACGAACATACCTTGTCGATATTTCAAATTGACAACACCCTTCCTTTTGTTTATCTCGTTATTCACCCTATTGTGGGTATTGTTTGCTGGCGAGTCGATAAATGGCGCCAACCGAGTGATAGAGGTGGCAGGACAAACCTTCCAACCCTCGGAAATAGCCAAGGGGTCGATAATTCTTGCTGAAGCACAGATTCTGTCAGCAATGCAGACGGAGAGAGGTGCCGACCGTAAGGCTTTTAAGTATATATTGTGGATTGCTTTGCCATTAATATTCCTAATAGGATTGGAAAACCTGTCCACGGCCTTGCTCTTGTTCTCAACAGTGTTCTTAGTGATGTTTATCGGTAGAGTGCCATGGATACAATTAGGCAAATTAGCTGGTATTTGTGTCGGACTTGCATTGATGGGAATCTTGTTGATTGAGATAGTTGGTGACGACAGTAAAGAGGAAGACCCCAAACTGACTAAGGTGGAGGAAGTGGCAAAACCGAAAAAGGAAAGGAATGCCATTGAAAAAATGTTCCACCGTGCTGACACATGGAAGGGACGTATCAATAAGTTTACCGACGACAAGGAGGTTTTACCTCAGGATTACGACCTTGACAAGGATGCACAGGTGGCACATGCCAATATCGCCATTGTGTCGAGCAACGTGATAGGAAAGGGGCCTGGCAACTCTGTTGAGCGTGACTTCTTGGCACAGGCATTCTCCGACTTTATCTATGCCATCATCATCGAGGAGATGGGAATTATGGGAGCCGCTTTGGTCGTTTTCCTGTATATCGTATTACTGTTCCGAACTGCAAGGATAGCCAATCGATGCGACAACAATTTCCCCGCATTCCTGTGTATGGGATTTGCCCTTATGCTTGTTATTCAGGCATCTGCAAATATGCTTGTGGCTGTGGGTATTGTTCCCGTTACGGGTCAACCTCTACCGCTTATCAGTAAGGGTGGAACATCCACAATTATCAACTGTGCCTATATCGGAGCAATATTAAGTGTGAGCAGAACAGCCAAGAAGAAACAGGCATTTGTGACTGAAAAAGTGGAAAATACAGACAATTAAGTCAAAAATTGAGCATAAATATGAAAAATATTCGCTCAAAATGTTGAATTAACAAAGATATTTATTAATTTTGCACAAAGATATGAAGGAAGAACTAAGAATAGTCATTAGTGGCGGAGGAACTGGTGGTCACATCTTTCCCGCAGTATCCATCGCCAATGCCATCAAGACATTGTGTCCTGATGCTAAGATTCTCTTTGTGGGTGCCCTTGGCCGAATGGAGATGACAAGGGTGCCAGCCGCCGGTTATGAGATAAAGGGGTTGCCCGTAAGAGGATTGATACGCCCCCTTTGGTCGCCAAAGAACATAGGTGTGCTCATTGATTATCTCAAAAGCAAGCGACAGGTAAGGGCCATTATCCGTGATTTCCGTCCAATGGTAGCCGTGGGTGTTGGTGGTTATGCCAGTGGAGCCACTCTCGACGCTGCTGCATCAATGGGAATCCCCTGTCTTATACAGGAACAAAATTCCTATGCAGGTATGACCAATAAGCATCTTGCAGCCAAGGCTGAGAAGATTTGTGTGGCATACGATGGTATGGAGCGTTTCTTCCCTGCCGACAAGATTGTAAAGACTGGTAATCCTGTGCGTCAGGCTCTCTTGGAGTCGAACATCACTCGTGAAGAGGCATTGGCTACATTCGGACTTGCCCCAGGGAAAAAGACCATACTCCTTGTGGGTGGTAGTCTTGGAGCTCGTACTGTCAATGAGAGTGTGCTCAGTCATCTCGACCTCGTGAGGGAGAGTGATGTGCAGTTTATATGGCAAACGGGTAAATACTATAATGCAAGTATAATGGAACGTCTTGCCAAGGAACCCAAGATGGACAATCTCGTGGTTTCAGATTTCATATCAGATATGGCAGCAGCATACAAGGCTGCGGATTTGGTTATCAGCCGTGCAGGAGCAAGCAGTATATCTGAGTTTTGTCTTATCGGCAAACCGATCGTTCTCGTTCCGTCGCCTAATGTGGCAGAAGATCATCAGACAAAGAATGCCATGGCTCTCGTCAATCGAGATGCGGCTATTCTTGTAAAAGATGCAGATGCTGCCGAGAGTCTTTTGCCGTTGGCAGTCAAGACAGTGAATGATGAGGCTCGATTGAAGAGTCTGAGTGAAAATATCCTCAAACTCGCATTGCCCGATTCCGCTGTTATCATAGCCAAGGAAGTTATTCGAATGGCGGAAAGGTTGAAGGTTGAAGATTGAAGGTTGAAGATTGAAGGTTGAAGATTGAAAGTTGAATTAGAATGGATATTAAAGATATAAAAGCAGTATATTTCGTTGGTGCCGGAGGCATTGGAATGAGTGCCATTGCCCGATATTTCATCAACAAGGGTGTTGTGGTAGGCGGTTATGACAAGACTCCATCACAGCTCACCAAACAGTTGGAAGTAGAAGGAGCACTGATTCATTACGATGAGAACGTGGATGAGATTCCGCAGGCTTGTCGCGACAACAAGTCGTGTCTCGTTATCTATACTCCGGCTATACCAAATGACCATAAGGAACTGGTATTTTTCCGTGAAGGAGGTTTCGAGATACAGAAGAGGGCACAAGTGCTCGGTACTCTCACCAAGGCACACAAGGGATTGTGCTTTGCCGGAACACATGGTAAGACAACTACTTCTACAATGTGTGCCCACATAATGCACCAGAGTCATCTCGACTGCAATGCTTTCCTTGGAGGAATATCCAAGAACTATGGTACAAACTATATTTTGAGCGAAAGTGACTATGTGGTGATAGAAGCTGATGAGTTCGACCGCTCTTTCCATTGGCTTTCGCCATGGATGTCGGTAATCACAGCCACCGATCCCGATCACCTCGACATATATGGCACCAAAGAGGCTTATCTCGAAAGTTTTCGCCATTACTCCTCATTGATACAACCGGGGGGAGCACTCATCATCCACGAGGGTTTGGAGATGAAAGACCAACTGCAGTCGGGTGTGCGTCGATATACATATAGTCGTGACAGTGGTGACTTCCATGCTGAGAATATCCGCATTGCCAATGGTGGCATCACTTTTGACTTCGTGTCACCAATAGAGAATGTGAAGGATGTGGAACTCGGTCAGCCAGTGCCCATCAATATCGACAATGGTATTGCAGCTATGGCTATGGCACAACTGAATGGTTGTACTGCCGAGGAACTGAAATATGGAATGAAGACCTACGGAGGAGTTGACCGTCGTTTCGACTTCAAGATAAAGAGCGACAAACTGGTGTTCCTCAGCGACTATGCCCATCATCCTCAGGAGATATACCAGAGTGCGAAGAGCATTCGCGAACTGTATAGCAACCGCAAGATTACGGCAATGTTCCAACCACATCTCTATACTCGCACACGTGATTTCTATAAGGATTTCGCTGATAGTCTGAGTCTTCTCGATCGAGTGGTGTTGTGTGACATATATCCCGCTCGCGAGGAACCTATTCCTGGAGTTACCTCCAAACTCATCTACGACAATCTCAAGGATGGGGTGGAGAAAGAGATGATACACAAGGAAGACGTACTTGAATACGTTAAGACTCACGACTTCGATGTATTGGTAGTCCTTGGAGCAGGCGACCTCGACAATATGGTGCCTGAGATAGCTAAGGAACTTGAGAAGAAGATTTGAAAAAGAATAGATAAAAGAATGAAGCATTGGATTTACAACTGGAAGAAGACACTCCTCGTGGTAGTCAATTTCCTATTGGCAGTATATCTGTTCTTTGCCGTCACCTCGTTCAACCAACCGGTTGATGGCGATGAACTCGTGTGCAGTCAGGTGAAAATTGACATAAAGGATGCCGTTGTTGACGGATTCCTCAATGCCAATGAGATAAAGCTGATCTTGCAGAAGGCAAAGATATATCCGCTGGCAAAGCCGATGGATAGAATTGATGTTCGCGAGATAGAGGATGTCCTCAAAAGTAGTCCCTTTGTAAATGATGCCCAGTGCTATAAGACACAGGCTGGGTTGGTGTGCATACAACTCACCCAACGCACTCCTGTAATGCGAGTTAAGGCTGACAATGGTGACGACTACTATGTGGATAATCACGGGGGTGTAATGCCTAACACGAAATATTGTTCGGAGATAATGATTGCCACAGGCAAGGTCAATAGACAGTATGCGTGCAAGGTGCTCACCAAACTTGGCAATACCATTGTCAACGACAAGTTTTGGCGCAACCAGATAGTGCAGGTGAATGTGCTTGCCGACGGTACAGTGGAACTCGTTCCTCGTGTAGGTGAACATATTATATATATAGGTTATCCAAATGGTCTTAACGAAAAGTTGGCACGATTGGAGAAATTCTATCGCTATGGACTTTCCGAGGCCGGATGGAATAAATACTCATATATTAATCTCGCATTTGAGAATCAGATAATTTGCAAAAAGAAACAAAATATTAATATATAATGGCAGCAAAGGATTTTATCGTAGCAATTGAACTTGGTTCATCCAAGGTGACAGGTATCGCCGGTCGCAAGAACCTGGACGGTAGCATAAGTGTATTGGCTGTTGTCAAGGAGGAATCGTCCTCATTCATTCGCAAGGGCGTAGTCTATAACATTGACAAAACAGCCTTGTGCATATCTAGTATTATAAAGAAGCTGACCAACCAACTCAAGACTGAAATAACTCAGGTATATGTAGGTGTGGGTGGTCAGTCGATACGCAGTGTAAGAAACGTAATCGCCAAGGAATTGCCACCAGCTACAAAGGTCACTCAGGAGATGATAATCGACCTTATGGATGCAAATAGGGCGATGAAATATCCTGAGCAGGAGATTCTTGATGTTGCCCAACAGGAATATAAGGTTGATTCACAATATCAGACCGACCCTGTAGGAATACAGTGTTCTCATATAGAAGGCAATTTCCTCAATATTCTTCAGCGCAACACCTTCTATAAGAATCTCAACAAGTGCTTTGAGACCATCAATTTGAATGTTGCCGAGATGTATATCTCTCCGATAGCACTTGCCGACAGTGTTCTTACCGAGGCTGAGAAACGCTCTGGTTGTGCATTGGTGGATATGGGTGCTGACACAACAACAGTGTCGGTGTATAGTAAGAATATCTTGCGCCATTTGGCTGTCATTCCTCTTGGAAGTAATAATATCACCAAGGATATCGCCTCTCTGCAGATGGAGGAGGCTGATGCAGAGAAGATGAAACTGAAGTATGCCTCGGCATATACTGAAAATGCTGATATTGACAATAACCTGCAATTGCCTATTGACAGTGACCGCAGTGTAGATTTGCGCAAGTTTGTCGAGATTGTGGAAAGCCGTTTGGAGGAGATTGTTGCCAATGTATGGTATCAGGTGCCTGCTGAGTATAGCGATAAACTGCTTGGAGGAATAATCCTCACCGGTGGTGGTTCAAACATGAAAAACATCGACAAGGCATTCATCAATCACACTCATATCGATAAGATTCGTATTGCAAAGTTTGTCACTCATACAGTGACATCATCCAATGCCGACATCAATGCCAAGAACGCTATGATGAACACAATCCTTGGACTTCTTATCAAGGGCGACTGCAATTGCGCAGGTGGGGAGGTGGATCCCAATAACCTCTTCTCTCAGAAACCGGAAGACGACATTGCAGCTGCACTTGGTCGTACGGATATGCCAAAGAAGCAAGGCGTTGTGCCTACTGAAGCCGAGAAGCGTCAGCAGGAAGAGGAGTTGCGTCGCAAGAAAGAGGAAGAAGAACGTATTGAACGTGAGCGTCAGGAAGAGGAAGAACGCCGACTAGCCCAGGAGAGAAAGGAGAACAGCCCGCTTAACAAGGGCTTGAAGTGGTTTAAGAAAATGACAAAGAAACTTACAGAAGAAGAATAAAAACATTTAAGATATGGCAGACAACAATATTCCAATAGTTGACTTTGGAGTTCCTGAAAAGGAGCATAGTATTATCAAGGTCATTGGTGTTGGCGGTGGTGGCGGTAATGCTGTCAACCATATGTATCGCGAGGGAATACACGATGTGTCCTTCGTGTTGTGCAACACCGACAATCAGGCTCTTAACGATTCTCCCGTGCCTGTGCATCTGCAGTTGGGCAAGGAGGGACTTGGAGCAGGAAACAAACCGGAGAAAGCCCGTCAGGCCGCTGAGGAAAGTCTTGAAGATATCAAGAATATGCTCGACGACGGTACTCGAATGACCTTCATCACAGCAGGTATGGGTGGTGGAACCGGTACTGGTGCTGCTCCTGTCATTGCCCGTGTGTCAAAGGAGATGGGCATTCTGACAGTGGGAATTGTCACTATTCCTTTCCGCTTTGAGGGCGACCGCAAGATTGATCAGGCTCTCGATGGAGTGGAGGAAATGTCGAAGCATGTTGACGCCTTGCTCGTCATCAACAATGAGCGTTTGCGCGAGATATATCCCAACCTCACCGTTCTCGATGCCTTTGGCAAAGCCGACGACACATTGAGCGTCGCAGCAAAGAGTATTGCTGAGATTATTACCGTCCACGGACTTATCAATCTCGACTTCAACGATGTCAAGACAGTGCTAAAGGATGGTGGAGTGGCTATTATGTCAACAGGATATGGTGAGGGAGAAGGTCGTGTGAAGAAGGCCATCGACGATGCCCTCAACTCTCCGTTGCTCAATGATAACGACGTGTTCAATTCCAAGAAGATACTTCTCTCTATCTCCTTCTGCGGCCAGAAGGATGGAAAGGATAGTCTGATGATGGAAGAGATGAACGACGTCAACGACTTTATGGCAAAGTTCGGGGATTTCGAAATAAAATGGGGACTTGCCACCGACCCAGAGCTTGGCAAGAAGGTGAAGGTTACTATCCTTGCCACTGGTTTCGGTATTGAGAATATCGACATTATGCATGGTCATGCCCGTCGTCACACTCAGGAAGAGGCAAAGCGTATTGCCGAGGAGCAGGAGAAAGAGGCTGAGCGTCAGGAGCGTCGTCAGCGCTACTATGGCAATGAGGGCAACAACCTCAAATATAAGCGTCCTGCTCATATCTACCTCTTCCATGCCGAGGATCTCGATAATGACAATGTCATCGCCAAGGTAGAGACATCACCAACCTATAAGCGTACAAAGGAGATACTCGAGAGTATTCACAACCAAAGTGTTGGTGTGGAGAACTCTGAGGACAAGACAAGTGACGAAAAGTCGAATGAGGAAATACAAGGAACAATAAAATTTGCATAAGTATTATGGAACTATTTGAAAAGGTTAGTAAGGACATTGTTGCAGCCATGAAAGCCAAGGACAAGGTTACCTTGGAGGCATTGCGCAACATCAAGAAAGTGTTTATCGAAGCAAAGACGGCACCGGGAGCCAACGATACTCTCGATGATGCTGCGGCACTCAAGATACTGCAGAAACTCGCCAAGCAAGGACATGATTCAGCTGACTTGTATTCACAGCAGAATCGTCCCGACCTTGCAGAGGCTGAGATGGCACAGGTGAAGGTGATAGAAAGCTATCTGCCCAAAGCCATGTCGGCCGAGGAGATAGAGGCTGCAGTAAAGGAGATAATCGCCCAGACGGGTGCTACAAGCATCAAGGAAATGGGTAAGGTGATGGGTGTTGCCAGTAAGCAACTTGCGGGCAAGGCCGATGGAAAAGCCATCTCTGATGTGGTGAAGAAACTCCTTGCTTAGAATTTCTTCAACAGAAAATTGAAATTTATTCTCATATAAACGCCGAGGGCCCAGCTCACGGCGTTTTCTTTTATATTATTGAATACATCACCGTGTATTCCCCATGCATATCCCTTGCCAAGATTTTGCGAATAGCCCATGTGGACATTTATCATCTTGGGTTTGTCGAGCAGATATGACTTGTCTTCGATTCCCATCGCACCATAAAGAGGATTGCCAAGAATGCTGATAAAGTCCTTACACCACCAGTATCCACCGCTGACGTCAAATTTCCATAGTCTCATTGAAGCTGTACCCAGGAATCCATATCCCTTGTCGAATGGAAGCATGTCGCCAGCCACTTGTTTGTAATACACTCCACAAGCCTCAATGTTTATCCATGGCACAATACTGTTGAGGGTGTTAAGAGTGAGTCCCATTCCTCCTGCTGCATTCATCCATGTCTTCACCTGACGTTCCTCAGCCTCGGTATTGATTTCCCCGCCTCTATGCTGGAATATCGACTGTAGGGGGAAATAAACGTGCATAGGAGCATCACTGCTATTGGCAAGCAGTCGGAGTGATGTTCCGAAAGAAAAGCTCTCCTGATGTGTGTCGTTGCGATAAATAAAGCTCTCCCAGTTTATCCAAGTGTCCAATTTCAGTCGAGGTGCATCCCATAGAACTTGGAAACCGGTTTCAGGGTCACCCGAGAGTCCCATCTCATAGTTGTAGAGTGGGGCGATGAGATTATGGTTGTTGTGGTCATACAATGTTCCGAGAATAAGACTCAGACGCTTTGTAGGGTCGATTTGCACTCTGAAGAAGGGCAGGATATGAAATCCCTTTTGATATTGTTCACCATGCCACTCTGGCATGTCGCTATAGTTGAAGTTGGGATATTTGGTGGCACCCCAATAGTGAATCAGGTATGCTCCCACATCCACTTTGAGGTTTTTCAGTGGTTGATAGCTCACCGATGGTTTCACCCAAAATCCCGGAAGAGTATATCCTTTTACTATATTACTCTCGTATTCGTTGTTTTTAAAGAAGTTAAGGTTGTCAACATGAATCCTAAGGTCTCCTATTTCGGTTGTGTCAATGGTATGATTATCCTCAAAGAGAATGGAGTCCCTTTGAGCTGAAGAGGTCACGGCAAGTGACATAAGCACTGCCGTGACCATCAGTTTGAATATAATTACTCTGGATAGTGTCATTTATAGCAACTCCATAGTATCTGTGGCAATCATCAGTTCCTCGTCTGTTGGAATGACGCAAACAGTCACCTTAGAATCAGCGGTAGAAATGATTTTCTCAACACCACGAAGTCCCTTGTTCACTTCCTTGTCAATCTTCACGCCAAGGAACTCGAGTCCCTCGCATGCATCCTGACGAGTGCCCCACTGGTTTTCACCTACACCAGCAGTGAAGACGATGATGTCAACACCACCCATTGCAGCAGCATAAGCACCGATATACTTCTTGATGCGGTAGTTGTACATGTTCATTGCCAAAACAGCCTTTGGCTCACCCTTTTCGCATGCAGCCTCTACCTCACGCATGTCAGAAGAGAGTTCGGTGATACCGAGCACACCGCTCTTCTTGTTAAGCAGGTCGGAGATACCGTCAGCATCGAGGTTGAGTTTCTTCTGAAGGAATGCTACAGCGCCACCGTCGATGTCTCCCGAGCGAGTACCCATCATAACACCTTCGAGAGGAGTAAGACCCATTGAAGTGTCGATACACTTACCACCGTCAACGGCAGCAATCGAAGCACCATTACCGATGTGGCATGTGATGATCTTCTTGTCTTCGGGCTTCACTCCGAGGAAGTCGCACACGCGCTTTGCCACATATCTGTGACTTGTGCCGTGGAAACCATATCTACGGATGCCATATTTCTCATACAGTTCGTAGGGGATTGCATACATATATGCATAGTCGGGCATTGTCTGATGGAATGCAGTGTCGAACACTCCCACCTGTGGCAATCCAGGCATCAGTTCACTTACGGCCTTCACGCCCTTGAGGTTGGCAGGATTGTGAAGTGGTGCAAGGTCGCTGCACTCCTCAAACACCTTGAGCACCTCGTCAGTGAGTTTAACGCTCTTGTTAAACTTCTCACCTCCGTGCACCATACGATGACCGACGGCATCAATCTCCTTTAAATCCTTGATAACACCTATTTCGGGGTCGGTCAGCAGAGAAAAGATAAACTTCACACCCTCAGTATGTTCGGGGATGTCGTGCATTATCTGCTTCTTTTCTCCGTTAGCCAGTTTAACCTTGACGAATGCACCGTCCAATCCTACTCTCTCTGCACCTCCGGAGGTCATTACCTCCTTGGTGTCCATGTTGTAGAGCGCATACTTGATTGATGAGCTTCCACAGTTGAGCACTAAAATCTTCATAAATGAATAGTGAACTTTAATATTTTATTTTTCAATCTATCAATCTTTTAATTCTTCTTCGCGTCCATTGCCTGACAAGCCGTGATTGCCACCATCTTGTAGATGTCATCTACCGAGCAACCTCTCGACAGGTCGTTCACCGGACGTGCGATACCCTGGAGGATTGGTCCGAGGGCAGTGGCACCACCAAGACGCTCTACCAGTTTGTATGAGATGTTACCCACCTCAAGGCAAGGCACAACCAATACGTTGGCATGACCTGCAATCTTGCTTCCGGGAGCCTTCTTCTCGCCAACAGAAGGAACGAGTGACGCGTCAGCCTGAAGTTCACCGTCGATCTGCAATGTCGGGTCGAGTTCCTTGGCAAGGCGAGTAGCCTCCACCACCTTATCTACCACCTCGTGACTGGCACTTCCCTTGGTAGAGAAACTCAGCATAGCGACGCGAGGCTCTTCGAAACCGGCAACGCTTTTTGCTGTCTGTGCTGTACATACGGCAATCTGTGCCAACTGAGAAGCATCCGGCATAGGAGTAACGGCAACGTCACCCATGACGAGGATACCCTCCTCACCATATTGTGGTTTGTCGGTGATGAGCAGCATCGCACCGCTCACACAAGAGATGCCCGGAGCACACTTGATAATCTGCAATGCAGGACGCAGAGTGTCACCCGTAGTGCTCAACGCACCACTGATCTGTCCGTCAGCACCTTCGGTCTTTATAATCATACATCCCAGGTAGAGCGGGTTCTTCACCAACTCTCGTGCCTGTTCGATGGTCATGCCCTTCTTCTTGCGCAGTTCTGCGAGCAATGTGGCATATTCCTCGGCCTTGGGATTGTTTTCGGGGTCGATTAGTGTTGCCTTGTCGATATTGGTCAGTCCCCATTCCTTGGCCAATTTATGCACCTCGTCGGGATTACCGATGAGGATAAGGTCGGCCACCTCGTCAGCCAGAACTCTGTCTGCTGCTCTTAACGTGCGCTCCTCGGTGGCTTCGGGGAGTACGATGCGCTGCTTGTTGCTTTTAGCGCGCTCGATGATTTTCTGAACTAAATCCATAGTTTGTTTCTTTAATGTATATGTTTTGTAATCTTGACTTTGCAATTTCACGTTGCAAAAGTAAGAAAAAAAAATGAGATATAGGAATAATTGCTAATTTTTTTATGATTTTTATATATTGCAGCTAATTCTTTTAGTATTCAGTTCAAGGAGTTCAAGGAGTTCAGGGAGTTTAATGGAGTTCAAGACAATAGTCTTTTCGCACTATTTTGGAGTACTCAAGTTCCAGGCATATGTCTTTTATTTGCTTCACTTTGACTTCGTCGATGGCAGGCTTCACTCTTCGTTTATATACACTATATATTCCAAATTTACATTGTGAAACCTTAAAAAATATAAAATTATTCCTATAATATAAGGTGGTAGAAAGTTTTTTGCTTACTTTTGCACCCAAATTTTAAAACGTACATAGGATTATGCAGAAAAATCTTGTAATAGTAGAGTCTCCTGCCAAGGCGAAGACGATAGAAAAGTTTCTGGGCGATGACTTTAAGGTCATGTCGAGCTATGGTCATATCCGGGACTTGAAGAAAAAGGAAATCAGTATAGATATGGACACCTTGCAGCCCTCCTACGAGATACCCGAGGAGAAGGTGAAGGTGGTGAAGGAATTGAAAGCAAATGCCAAGAGTGCCGAAAAGGTATGGTTGGCATCCGATGAGGACCGTGAGGGAGAATCTATCTCATGGCATCTCTGTGAGGTGCTCGGTCTCGACGAGAAGAAGACGAGCCGCATCGTGTTCCATGAAATCACCAAGCCCGCTATATTGGAGGCCATCAAGAATCCGAGACATATTGATATGAATCTTGTCAATGCCCAACAGGCACGTCGTGTTCTCGACCGTATTGTGGGATTCAAGTTGTCTCCCGTGTTGTGGCGCAAGGTAAAGCCCGCTCTCTCGGCCGGACGCGTGCAGAGTGTTGCCGTACGTCTTATCGTTGAGCGCGAAAGGGAAATCCAGAATTTCAAGAGTGAGTCATATTACAGGGTGAGTGCCATCTTTGCCATTGAGGACAAGGAGGGAGCCATGTCCGAGGTGAAGGCCGAGTTGCCAGTGCGATTCAAGAGTCGCGATGAGGTGTTGGCTTTCCTCGAGAAATGTGAGAAGGCTGAGTTCAAGGCCGATTCAGTGAGCAAGAAACCGCTGAAGCGTTCTCCCGCACCTCCTTTCACCACCTCCACACTTCAGCAGGAGGCAGCCCGCAAGTTGGGGTTCACCGTATCTCAGACGATGACCATTGCACAGCATTTGTACGAAAACGGAAAGATCACCTACATGCGTACCGACTCTGTCAACCTTTCAGCCTTGTGTATCAATGGCAGTAAGGAGGAAATATGCAATCTGTGGGGAGAGAAATATAGCAAACCTCGCCAGTTCCACACCCAGTCGAAGGGTGCTCAGGAGGCTCACGAAGCCATCCGTCCTACGGATATGTCAGCCACAACCATCGAGGGCCGCTCACAGGAGAAACGTCTCTACGAACTGATTTGGAAGCGCACCATAGCCAGTCAGATGGCTGATGCCGAGATTGAGAAGACAACAGTAAATATCTCGGGCACAGGACTCGACGAGCAGTTTGTGGCCAATGGTGAGGTGGTGAAGTTTGACGGATTCATCAAGGTATATCATGAGTCAACGGATGACGACGATCAGTTGGATGCAGAAGGCTCACGCATGCTTCCCCCGATTTCCGAGGGTCAGCCGCTTCTGCGTCGTGAGATATCAGCATTGCAGCGCTACACCCAGAGTCCGATGCGCTACACCGAGGCCAGTCTGGTGCACAAGCTCGAGGAACTCGGCATCGGTCGCCCATCTACCTATGCTCCCACCATCAGCACCATCCAGCAACGCGAATATGTGCACAAGGGCGACAAGAAGGGCGAGGAACGCCAGTTTGAGTCGATTGTGCTCAAGGGCAAGCAAGTGAGCGAGAAGACCCGCACCGAGATTACCGGTGGCGACAAGGGCAAACTCATGCCTACCGACATTGGTATTGTGGTGAATGATTTCCTCTTGCAGTATTTCCCCGGTATCATGGACTATAACTTCACTGCCAAGGTGGAGCAGAGGTTTGACGAGATAGCCGAGGGCAATGAGAAATGGACCGACATGATGCATGATTTCTATCGCGACTTCGAACCCGTTGTCGAGAACACGATGAACATAAGGGCAGAGCACAAGGCCGGAGAACGCCAATTGGGTGTTGACCCCAAGAGCGGCAAACCGGTATATGTGAAAATCGGACGCTTCGGACCAGTGGTTCAGATAGGTGATGCCGAGGACAAGGAGAAACCGAAGTTTGCCCAGTTGCCTTCGGAATTCAGTATGGAGAGTATCACTCTCGACGAGGCCTTGGAACTGTTCAAGCTCCCACGCGACCTTGGAAGATTCGAGGGAAAGACCGTGACTGTCGGTGCAGGCCGTTTCGGACCCTATATCCTTCACGACAAGAAATACGTTTCCATCCCCAAGGAAATGGACGCATTGACCCTCACCCTCGAAGATGCCATGGCACTCATCAACGGTAAACGTCAGCAGGAGCAACAACGCCATATCAAGGGATTCGACGAAGATCCCAAGATGGAGGTGCTCAACGGTAGGTATGGCCCATATATCCAGTATGACGGCACCAACTATCGTCTGCCAAAGAACATGCACGACAGAGCCGCCGAACTGACCTACGAGGAATGTAAGAATATTGTAGATTCAACCCCCGTAAAGAAGAAATGAGAAGAATAATCCTCATTGGCTACATGGGAGCCGGCAAGACCACCGTGGGCAAGGCATTGTCAAAGGCTATGGGACTGCAGTTCTACGACCTCGACTGGTATATTGAGAGCCGTATGCGCAAAACCGTTGCTCAGATATTTGCCGAACGAGGTGAAGAGGGATTTCGCTTGATAGAGCGCAACATGCTTCACGAGGTGGCTGAATTTGAAGATGTCATCGTCAGTTGCGGTGGAGGCACTCCCTGTTTCTTCGATAATATGGATTATATGAACGGACAGGGCGACGTGATTTATCTGAAGGCCGACCCCGAGGTGCTCTACAAGCATCTGCTCATGGGCAAGACCGAGCGTCCGCTGCTCAAGAACAAGACACCCGAGCAACTGATAGCCTTCATCAAGGAGCAATTGGAAAAACGCGAACCATTCTACTCCAAGGCCAAGCATGTGCTCGACGTCAGTTTAATGGACAATTATGAGAAAATACAAATATCAGTAAATAAAATATTAGATCTTATCGGACAAGAATGAAAAAGTGGACTATAGAAGACTCGAAAGAGCTCTACAACATCAATGGTTGGGGCACCTCCTATTTTGGTATTAATGAAGAAGGTGATGTCTATGTCACACCTTGTAAGAACAAGACCCAAATCGACATCCGCGAAGTGATGGACGAATTAGCCCTTCGTGACGTCACTACACCCGTGCTTTTGAGATTCCCCGATATTCTCGACAATCGTATCGAGAAGACGAGCAGCTGTTTCAAGAAGGCTGCCGAGGAATATGAATACAAGGCTGAAAACTTTATAATCTATCCGATTAAGACCAATCAGATACAACCTGTGGTCGAGGAGATTATCAGCCATGGCCGCAAGTTTAATCTCGGTCTTGAGGCCGGATCCAAACCTGAGCTTCATGCCGTTATTGCCGTTCAGTGTCAGAGCGACTCGCTCATCATCTGCAACGGCTACAAGGACCAGAGCTACATCGAACTCGCTCTCCTCGCTCAGAAGATGGGCAAGAGGATATTCATTGTGGTGGAGAAACCAAATGAACTGGAGCTGATTGCCCGTGAGGCTAAGAAACTCAACGTGAGGCCAAATCTCGGTATCCGCATCAAACTAGCCTCTTCGGGCAGTGGCAAGTGGGAGGAAAGCGGTGGCGATGCAAGTAAGTTTGGACTCACCAGTACCGAACTCCTTGAGGCCCTCGAACTGCTCGACAAGAAGGGTATGCGCGACTGCCTCCGTCTGATACATTTCCACATCGGCAGTCAGATCACCAAGATACGTCGTATTCAGGCTGCATTGCGCGAGGCTTCGATGTTCTATGTGCAGCTGCATAAGATGGGATATAACGTGGATTTCGTGGATTGCGGTGGCGGACTCGGTGTTGACTATGATGGCACCCGCTCGCCCAGTAGCGAGAGCTCTGTCAACTATTCCATCCAGGAGTATGTCAACGACTGTATATATACCTTCGTGGATGCCGCCAACAAGCACGACCTTCCCCATCCCAACCTTATCACCGAGAGCGGACGCTCACTTACCGCCCATCACTCGGTGCTCGTCATCGACGTACTCGAAACGGCCTCCCTTCCCGAGATGCCCGAGGAGTATGAGCCCGACGAGAACAGCCATCAGTTGGTGAAAGACCTCTACGACATCTGGGACAACCTCAACCCTCGCTCCATGCTCGAGGACTGGCATGATGCCGAACAGATACGTGAGGAATGTCTCGACCTCTTCACCCACGGACTCGTGGATCTCAAGACGCGTGCCGAGATCGAGAGTATGTATTGGAGCGTGTGTCACGAGATAAATATCCTGGCAAAACATCTGAAGCATACACCCGAGGAATTGATGAATCTCGACAAACTGCTTGCCGACAAGTATTTCTGCAATTTCTCGCTCTTCCAGTCGCTTCCCGACTCATGGGCCATCGACCAACTATTCCCGATAATGCCCATCCAGCGACTCAACGAGCGTCCCACACGCAGTGCCACACTTCAGGACATCACTTGCGACAGCGACGGAAAGATAGCCAATTTCGTCACCAACCGCAACAACTCGCACATCCTGCCGGTTCACTCCCTTCGCAAGAACGAGCCGTATTATCTCGGAGTGTTCCTCGTGGGAGCCTATCAGGAGATTCTCGGAGATATGCACAACCTCTTTGGCGACACCACTGCGGTGCATATCAGTGTGAAGGACGACCGATATCACATCGACCAAGTGATTGATGGCGAGACGGTGGCCGAGGTGCTCGACTATGTGCAGTACGACCCCAAGAAGCTCGTGCGCCAGTTGGAGATATGGGTTACGAAGAGTGTAAAGGCCGGAAAGATTACACTTGAGGAGGGCAAGGAGTTCCTCTCCAATTATCGTTCGGGGCTTTATGGATATACATATCTTGAATAGTTGACGAGGTAACAGGTAACAAGGTAACATTTTCACAGGTTATTTTAGTATATATAATATGTATATGAAGAAAGACTCCATAAATATAATTAAGGTAGGAGGGGCAGTTGTCGAAGATGAAGCGCAACTGTCCCGTCTTCTTGCCGACTTCTCTTCGATTGAGGGCAAGAAGGTGTTGGTGCATGGTGGTGGACGTCGTGCCACCAAGGTAGCCGCAGAACTCGGTATTGAGACCAAGATGGTGAATGGCCGTCGTATCACTGATGCCGACATGCTCGAAGTGGTTACAATGGTGTATGGCGGTCTCGTCAACAAGAATGTGGTGGCCAAGCTTCAGGCTGTGGGAGTGAATGCCCTCGGTCTGACGGGTGCCGACGTGGATGTCATCCGCTCGCATAAGCGCCCTATGAAGAATGGCATTGACTATGGTTTTGTGGGCGATGTGGATAAGGCCGACGGACGTATGCTCTCCACACTCGTCGAGGCTGGTATCACCCCCGTGATGGCTCCTCTGACCCACGATGGACAGGGCAATATCCTCAACACCAATGCCGACACCATTGCTGCCGAAACAGCCAAGGCTCTCGCTCCCTATTATGACGTCACCCTCACCTTCTGTTTCGAGAAGAAGGGCGTATTGTCTAATCCCGACGACGACGATAGTGTCATCCCTGTTATCACACGCGATGATTTCAATCGCTATGTTGCCGACGGCACTATTGCCGGTGGCATGATTCCCAAGATTGAGAACGCTCTCGATGCCATCTCGGCTGGAGTGAAACGAGTGGTAATCACCAAGGCCGATGCCCTCGGGCAAGAGGGAGGCACAGTTATAATATAATGCAGTCCCCCCCATAAAAATAGATAGCAGCCCCACCATAAAATTAGATAGCAGCTCCCGTGCCTGCAACGTCAGTTGCAGGCCATTAATATCTTTTAACACAACTCGCTGTAACATATCCCCTTTTTAATCGTCTTCAAAATAGAGAGATGGAAAAAATCAGCTTTCGCAACGATATCCTGCCACTAAAGAACAAACTCTTTCGGTTGGCTCTCCGCATCACTCTCAACAACGCGGATGCAGAGGATATTGTGCAGGAAACACTGATTAAGGTGTGGAAAAAGCGGGAGTCATGGGATGAGATAGAATCCATTGAGGCTTTCTGCTACTCCATCTGCCGAAATCTCGCTCTCGATCGTACACGACGGGCCGACAAATTCAACGAGAGTCTCGACGAAACGCAAAACACTGCAGTCGATACATCCTACTCGGCGAATCCGGAAGAAAGGGTGCAGCAAGGAGATAGGATGAGGCTCGTGAAGGAACTTATCGACCATCTGCCCGAAAAGCAAAGAAGCGTCATTCAGCTACGCGACTTCGAAGGCAAGAGTTATAAGGAAATTGCCGACATTATGCAGATGACCGACGAACAGGTGAAGGTCACTTTGTTCAGGGCTCGGCAAACGATTAAAAAGAAATTTTTGGAAACAGAAGATTATGGACTATAAGTATATTGAACAGTTGCTCGAACGCTATTGGGATTGCGAGACCACCAATGAGGAGGAATCCATCCTGCGCACCTTCTTCAGTCAGAAGGATGTGCCTGCGCGACTTCTCAAATACCGCAGTCTGTTTGAATATCAGAAACAGGCAGCCAGCGAGGCACCTCTCGGAGATGATTTCGACCAGAAGGTGCTTGCAGCCATCTATGAGGACATCGAGGATAGTCCCAAGGTGGTGAAGGCCAAGGTGGTGTCCTTCGGGTCCTACCTCAAACCGCTCTTCAAGGCTGCTGCAGTGGTGGCTATGGTGCTCACCATCGGTGATGCCGCTCAATGGTCGATGGGCTACACTTCTCAAGAGCCTTCTGCCCAGCAGATGATGGCTGCCGACACTGCAACTATCGACAACGGAATGGTGACGGCTGGAGTAGATCAGACCATTGCCGACTCGGTGGCTGTAAAGAGTCTCAAGACAATGTCCGACTCGATAAAGCCCGAGATTGCCGTTGATCATAACATTAGATAATTTCTATGCTTTCTCTATAATATTAAATCATGTTTAATAAAACAAAGAAACTGTGAAGTTTCTGTTCTCTCAAATTTTTCATAACATACTAACATTGTTTATAGGGGTCGCCAAGTCAGCGACCCCTCTTTTTTGTCCATATATTCAACTGGAACAATGCCGGAATGAAGATGCACAGCGAGAACACCACACTCATCACTACTGCCGTCTCGTTGCCACCGAAGATGTCCACCAGTTTCATGTCGTCACCGGGATATGCCACCGATATGAGATATGCCACTGTGTTGTTCGACCAATGGAACACCACTCCGGGCACGATGCTCCCCGTCCTCATATACAGCCATCCCATCAGCCATCCCATCAGAAA
>OBLI01000424.1_pt1 | contig 44542 bp, 40 predicted proteins | sample 1519701 | NCBI WGS metagenome assembly OBLI01 (sample SAMEA3663005, study PRJEB22513) | pig gut metagenome | biome: pig gut; feature: pig-associated habitat; material: faeces | place: France | collected 2012
GCCACCCTGCTCAACATACCCTGCCACAGCAGACATACCTGCTATGCTTTTCAGCCTGTTGGTAGCAATAATTACCCCCTGGCATTTGTTGTCAATCGCCACTGGCTGATAAAAAGGTATGGTCTGAACAGTTTTTTTCTGGTCACGAATAATTTTCTCTACAATATGCCTGCTTAGCACACTTTGCACATCTGCCGGATCATAAATCAGCAAATAATTCTCCTTGGCAGCCTTTGAGTTTTCCATATCCTGCCAAATATTTCCTGCCTGAATATTGTTCTGCCAGGAATTAAGATGCAAGAAGGCATCCATTCTATTAATCTGAAAAAATACCCCCAGCAGGGCGGTGATAATAAATACACTCCAGATTTCTTTCTTAAAATTATCCATGGGAAATACCTCCCCAATAACGCACCAACTCTAATGCGTGCAATGATAATTCTCCCGGAATAGCCTTTAATTCATTGAGCTTTTCCTCCATTTTAGCCGGCTGCCGCATATGGAAATATAATTTTATGTATTCCAAATAAGGCTCCTCCCGGTCTGGATAAGCCTGCTGAAAACTTTCACAGGCTTCCTGAGCCTTGGTATAATTTTCCAATATTATCTCCTTGCGGATTTTTTCCTGCAAAAATTCCACTTCATCAGGATATGCCTGCAAAAGACGATCCAGTAGGGCTACATATTGCTCAGTACGATTCTTTTTGGTAATATTATCCACAAATTCCTGTTCCAGATAATCCTTTAGCAGATAGGCATACTCTCTCTGCAGCTCCATATTATCCTTATCCTGAAGCAGCTTACCTTCCACCTTGCTGATTTTATTTTCCAGCTCCTCAATATGACCAGAAATCATGGACACGGCATAATAAGCAATTTCCCGATCCTGATCATAGGTAGCCATTTTCAGAACTCTTGGATTTTCCAAAACATTCTGCTTAACTGCATCCAAAAAAACCTTGCGCTTAGCACTAACATCATCTACCAAGTAGGTGTCATGCAAGGGAATAACATTTTCATCATAGCTAATCATATTGGTAAATACATTGTTTTGGTTCATTAGCTTGTGAGGATCTATATGACACTGAAAGGGCTTTATTCCCTTGATAACTCTTGCTCCCACTACCAGCACAAAGCCTGCCACTGGCATAAGGAATACTATCAAGGCCTCCGTAGCTCCCTGAATAGCATCCCCTTGTCTGCGAGCGTACAAATAGGCAGCCAGCACCATAATCAGATGGCACCCTGCCATTGGCCAAAGCCATCCATCCATCCTAAACCAGCTCCCTAGTATCCTTGATTTCTATACCACGATGCTGCAAACGCTGCTTAACCAGCTGCAAGCCATATTCGTCTGTATCATGCAGCAGCAGATAGACATTGCCATCCATAATGCCCACTGTATCCTCCTGACGAATAGAGCCACTAAGACGATTATCCAGCTCCTGATAATTAACATTTTCTGTTCCCAGCTCCAGCAGTACATTATGCACATCATGCTGCAGCTGTGCTCTTTCCTTAATGCCAGCCAGATGTCTGGCAAATTCTTCCTCCTGCATAATTCTGGTATCTGCCACAAATCTCTTACTCTGAATACCATTCTCATAGACATAGGCTTTTCCCATAGCCATGGAAATCAAGCGAGCCGTTACAGACAACAGATTTTGCTGATAAATACTCCACTGGTCAAAATCCATACCATAAATCTCAATAATGGCAATAACCTGACCGTTATAAATAATAGGTGCGGCCAAATCAGGCAGATTCAGCTGCAGACCATGATTGACGAAAAGATGGTGATTCTCCAGCATATTTCCAATATAGGCATTTTCCTCAGTCTTACGGGAATGAGGCAATTGTCTGGTTTTATCTCCCAAACGCACCTTTTGGCGCAAATAGTATTGATCCTTGCCCATAACATATATGGCAATATTATTGGCTCCCATAATCTTGCTGGTAATAACTGCCGCCTGGGTAAAGATATTCTCCACCTGTACTGTATCCAACTGTTGAATAATACCGTATAGCCAGCCAATACTATCATCAGAATTAACAATCTGATAATAAAGCTTGTCCTTAATCTCAATAGATTTTTCATAATTTTTCTGCAGGAAGCCATAGCGCTGATACATATGGTCCAGCTTATATCCCATAGATTCCAGCTTTCCCTGCCAGCTATCTGCCACATAGCCGGTGAAAACACCTAAAAACAGATAGGTGGAATAATGAAAAAGATTCTCTGGAATATATAATATGCTGGCAATTTCCCCATGACTATTCAAAAAGCCCCAGGTAAGCAATGCTATACAGGGCAATACTGCTGGCATAGACTGCTTTTTGCCATAGATAATGCCCATGATAATAATGTAAATATAGCAAATATCCAAGCCTGTAGCCTGATTAACCGGAGTGCCTCCCTGCAAAATGCTAATAAACAGCACTACCAGAAAAAGGCCTATATTTTCTAAATAAGGCCTGATTTTAGGTAAGTATTTAGTTTTCCAGCTCTCCTCCGCATGTTCAACAGTCTCTGCCGAGCCAGCAATACTTTTGTAAACCGGCTTTAGCATTTCCAGCACAGGATATTTGGTCTTTAGAACAAAATAGTAAGTATTTTCCTCATCTGCCTGCCAGCTGTTGGCAACAAAGAAATCCTCTCCTTTGCCAGCCACTTCTATCTGAGGCAATTGAGCAAAGCCGTTTACAGTCAACACAATCTGGGTAAAGCTGACTTTTTCCTGAGATTCCACCACAATACGGCTGTTATTTATTTTTTTCTGCAAAATGGAAAACAAGGCATAAGCCGCATCCTTGGCATAAAGCACCGAGGCAGGCTCTGTATCTGAACCAGCCAAATAAAAATCTTTCTTTTCCCAAGCTGCCGTCAGTAATCTGGCAATAGTGCCTTCCTCTGGCTGCTGTCCCTGACCAAATACCTCTGGCATATGAACTACGCTAACATTTTGCTGATGGGTTTTGCCCCATGCCAACACAAAATCCTCGTAGCATCTCTGAACTGACAATCCTCTAGTAACATAAAGGAAATGCTCTATCTTGTGGGTTCTTATATCCTCCAATACCCTGGAAAGATCCCCCTCCTCCTTGCCATATGAGAAATACATTACGGCACTAGGATTGTAGAGATTGAAGCTCTCCTCCTGATAATCAGAGGTATCCCATCCCTCCTTGTTCAGGCAGTTTCGCAAAAAATCCGCAAGAAAACCAGGCCTGCCGGCCATAAGGACATTCTTCCTAAACTGTTTTATATTTTTCTCCATAATCATACCCTAACCCATATAAAAAATTCACTCACACTTTAATTGTAATATTATTTCTCTATCAGATAAATAGGACTATAGATGGAGAATATTGTCACAATTGTAGCAAATAGATTTATCTCCACCACAAAAAAGCAAGGAGCCGTGAAAATACATTCACAGCTCCTTGCCGGAGGAAGGGAAAAAAGTAATACTCAAAATTGAGTAAGGAAAGGGCTATTTAATTACTGGATATCAACCATCTCAATGCCAAACATGGTGGCCAAATCCACAATCTGCTGCTGAGTAATGGTAAAGCTCAATACAGTATGATGCTCACCGCCAGCCTTAATCCACTCAGTAGAGCCTTTCTTCAGACCACACTTAGGAGTCCAAAGCTGCTTAGCTACTGGCAGATGTGGAGTCTCAGCCTCTGGCTTGCGGCAATCAACTGGATAGCTAATCAGACGGAAGCCATCTCTGAAATCTGCAATGGTAACATCAATACCATCACCTTCGGCACCGGTAAATACCAAACGGGCAGGATCATCCTTGTCACCAATGCCCAATGGATGAACCTCTACTCTAGGCTTATCGCTGGCAATAGTAGGATCTACCTCCAGCATATGGGCACCCAGAATTGCTTCATGGCCTTTACGCAAATCCAGAGTATAGTCCTCCATGAATACAGTACGGTCATTATGAGACATAACCTTCAGCAATCTGGTCAAGGCAGCCAGCTTCCAATCGCCCTCGGCGCCAAAGCCATAGCCATCACGCATTAACAGCTGAGCAGCCAAGCCTGGCAGCTCCTCCAAGCCCAACAAGGTCTGGAAATTGGTGCAGAAAGCATTGTAGCCATTATCCTCCAGGAACTTCTTAATGGCAATATACTCTCTCAGCTGATAACGGACACAGTGCTCAAAATGCTCCTGAGTATTGTGGCCTGGATTCAGGGTATATGCCTCTGCCAGCTTGGCATATTCTGCATCAATATCAGCTTCAGCCACAGCGTCCACATAAGCATCCAAATCCCCTACAGGATAATAATCTACAGTCCAGCCCAGCTTAATCTGAGCCTCTACCTTGTCACCCTCAGTGCAGGCCACATCACGCATAGTATCACCAAAGCGACAAACACGAATATTAAAGCTTTCGTTGTAGGCTACAGCCACATCCTGCCAAGCAGCGATTTCAGCAGTAGTCTCCTCATCCTGCCAATGACCATAAACAATCTTGTTGTTCAGCTTCAATCTGGAATTGATATAGCCGTATTCTCTGTCACCATGAGCACTCTGGTGGAGATTCATATAATCAAAATCTATGGTGTCATAAGGAATCTTATTCAGGTACTGAGTAGCCAAGTGGAGCAAAGGCTTCTGCAGCAGCTTGGTACCACGAATCCAGTTTTTAGCTGGGGAGAAGGTATGAGCCCAAACCATGACACCAGCTACATTGTCATTGTAATTCGCATCCTTCATGAACTGAGTAATACCGTCGGCAGTGGTCATAACCCCTTTGAATACGATTTTGTAAGGCAGCTTGCCAGTGCCATTGAGATAATCAGCAATTTCCTTGGTGTTCTTCTCTACAGCCTTCAATGCTTCCTCACCATAAAGATGCTGACTTCCTGCTACAAACCAAAACTCATAATCCTTTACATTTAACATTTTGTTTTCGCCCCTTTGTTTCTACGAATTTTTCCTTTATTTTTAACTGTAAAATTTGTTAACAGATTTTATTCATCTACAAATGCTTTGCCAGCAGCATTCTCTACCTCAATACCAGCCTGGAACCGCTTGATAAAGCTGCGGCATCCCTCTACCCCCTCTGGCTGTGGTGCCAAGGTAGTAGCAGAAGCATCCTTAAATACCTTTTCATCCAGGAAATCTGCCAAAGCCACGGTGTCATCACAGAATTTGGTATATACAGCCAATACAGCCATACCCCAAGGACCACCCTCGCCAGCGCTATCCATAATGGTAATAGGAATTTCCAAGGCATTAGCCAATACCTGCTGACCAATAACCGGAGTTTTGAACAAGCCACCCTGAGCCAGCATGACATCAGTCTTGACATGCTCCTCATTAATCAGCACATCCATACCTATTTTCAAGGTAGCAAAGGCTGAATAAAGCTGAGCCAACATGAAATTGCCCAGATTCATTTTGCTATGAGGAGTGCGAACAAACATAGGCCGTCCAGCCTGAGTATCTGTAATATTCTCACCAGACAGGAAGCTATAGTTTACCAAGCCCCCAGCATCAGCAGCTGCTTCCTTAACCTGATTGAACAACACGCTATACAGAGTATCTGGTGCTACCTCTACCCCCAATGCCTTGGCAAATTCACCAAACAAGCCTGCCCAGGCATTAATATCTGAGGAACAATTGTTAACGTGCACCATAGCTACTGGTGCACCGTCAGGTGTGGTAACAATATCAATATCTCTGTGTACTGCCTTTAATGGCTCCTCCAAAACATTCATGGAGAAAGCAGATGTACCTACAGAAATATTACCAGTGCGTTTTCTTACACTGTTGGTGCCTACCATACCTGTACCTGCATCACCCTCTGGTGGTGCCATAGTTGCTCCAGCCTCCAACACACCAGTTGGATCCAACAGCCTTGCACCAGCTTCAGTCAAGATACCGGCAACCTTGCCTGCTGGCAAAACTGCTGGCAAAATATTCTCCAGCTTCCAAGGCAGATTACGGATATTTTCCAATTCATCAAATTTCTTTAACATATCCTTATCGTAGGAAGCAATATTTTCATCTATGGGAAACATACCAGAAGCATCGCCAATACCCAATACCTTCTCACCGCACAGCTGCCAATGAATATAACCAGCCAAGGTTGTGAAGAACTTGATTTCAGGTACATGAGGCTCCTTGTTCAGCACAGCCTGATAAATATGAGCCACACTCCATCTCTGAGGAATGTTGAATTCCAAAGCCTTGGTCAGGTAATCTGCTGCTTCGCCAGTAATATTGTTGCGCCAGGTTCTAAATGGCACCAGCAGCTCATCCTTGGCATCAAAAGCCAGATAGCCATGCATCATGGCACTAATGCCGATGGAGCCGATTCTCTTTAGCTCCACATCATATTTGGTCTTTACCTCCTGAGCCAGATTGGCAAAGCAGGTCTGCACACCTTTCCAGGCCTCAGCCAAATCATAGGTCCATACCCCATTCTCCAGCTTGTTCTCCCAGCCATAGCTGCCTACGGCAATGGTTTCAATCTCTGAGGTTAACAGCACTCCCTTAATACGAGTAGAGCCTAACTCTATGCCCAGGGCTGTTTCTCCGTTAACGATTTTTTCCCTGATATTTTCTACTGTCAAGATAGTCCCCTCCTTACCTTGCTTGCAAAATTACTTTTTCTTTTGACCATAATAAGCATTAGGGCCGTGCTTCCGCATAAAATGCTTGTCTAACAAAACCTGTGGCATAGCATCCCTATCCCCTGTTAACATCTGGGTGTGGAAAGCCATCATAGCTACCTCCTCCAGGACTACCGCATTGTGTACGGCGTTAAAAGGATCCGTACCCCAGGTAAATGGACCATGATTCTTTACCAGCACAGCAGGTACATGATCTGGATCGATACCATACTTCTTGAATCTTTCCACAATCACTCTGCCAGTTTCATATTCATATTCACCCTGAATCTCCTCTGGTGTCATATCTCTGGTACATGGAATCTCTCCATAGAAATAATCTGCCTGAGTGGTGCCATAAGCCCGCACACCCTGACCAGCCTGGGCAAAGGTAGTAGCCCAACGGGAATGAGTGTGAACCACGCCGCCAATATTAGGAAATTCCTTATAAAGAACTCTGTGAGTTTCTGTATCGGAAGAAGGATTCAGTTCCCCTTCAACCTTGTTGCCATCCAAATCTACAACCACCATATCCTCTGGCTTCATAACATCGTATTCCACCCCAGATGGCTTAATGACAAACAAGCCTGACTCCCGGTCAATACCGGAAACATTGCCCCATGTAAAGGTAATCAGTCCATGCTTTGGCAGCAGCATATTTGCTTCATAGACCTTTTGCTTCAATTCTTCTAACACAGTTGTTTCCTCCTTCTATACAAAAACCATTTTTAACTATTTTCTTCCAAGGAGCTCTTAGCTGTAAGCTTGCTCTTGTGCTCGGTAATGAAGGCCTGCATGATAATGAATACACACAGCAGAGCACCTACCACAATCTTGGTCCACCAAGCAGACAGGGTTCCCTGAAAACTGATAAAGGTCAGGATAACGCCCTGAATCAATACACCAAATAGTGCGCCTGGAATAAAACCTACACCGCCAGTCAACAATGTGCCGCCAATAACAGAAGAAGCAATTGCATCCATTTCCATGCCCATACCATGCAGATTATAGCCAGTCAACATCATCAGAGCATAAGCTATACCACCAAGAGCGGAACAAAAACCACTAATGGTATATACACTTACCTTAGTTTTAAATACGGGCAGGCCCATCAGTGAAGCTGAAGACTCGCTGCCACCTAGTGCGTAAATATTACGGCCAAATCTTGTAAAGCCCAGTACCACCGCTGCCACAATCAAAGCAATAATGGCAATAATAACACCCATAGATACAAATCCTGCTCCCACTGACAGTCTAAAATCTGCCATAGCCACAAAGGTAGGATTTGTAATATTGATAGTTTCTCTGGATATAACCGCTGTCATACCTCGACAGAACAACATACCAGCCAAGGTGATAATAAAGGGCTGCAAATCGAATTTAGCGATTAGATATCCCTGAATTGCCCCAAAGGCTGTTCCCATTAATAGCACCAAGGCTATAGCAGCAAATACTGATATGCCAGTGTTTGCCAAAAGCCAAGCCAATACCATACAGGTCAAAGCCAGCACTGCACCTACAGACAGGTCAATACCGCCTATTAACAGAGTGAAGGTAATACCGATGGTTACAATAATCAAGGCTGCATTATCAATAAAGAGATTCAAAAATACCTGTGGCTTCATAAATCCCTTATACATACCAATACCTACGCCATAAAGAATGGCAAAAAGTATTACGGTTACAAAAAAGGAAAAATACTTGGAAGCAATCAACTCACTTATCTTCTTTTTCATGCCTTGTTCACCGCCTTTGCATCAGCTGTCACAGCCTTGGCACTGCGGCCGCTCTTCCACTTATCAAACAAATCTCTAGCCTTTTTAGACTGAATCAGGCAGATAGCAATAACCGCAATTGCCTTAACTACTGGCAGCTGGTCAGCAGATACGCCCAAGGCATACAGGGTTGTAGTCAAGGTCTGAATTGTAACAGCACCTATAACTGAACCACCCAGATAGAATTTACCACCGGAAAGCAAAGTACCACCCAAAGCAACAGCCAGAATGGCATCCATTTCCATATTCAAGCCTGCGTTATTGGCATCAGCTGCCTTTATCAAAGAGCTTTCAATCAAACCAGTTACACCAGCACAGAAACCAGAGAAAGCATATACCAGAAACAGAACCAAAGTTACATTGATACCTACATATTTAGCTGCTGTAGGGTTGATACCTACAGACTGGATAAACAAGCCAATACTGGTTTTCTTCATAACGAAAACCACCAGCAATACCATAGCCAAAGCAATGAACACATTAGTTGGCAATGGCATACCAGGAATTACACCGGCAATGGAAGCAAAGGGCTTGTAATAAACCGTTACAATCTGTCCTTCTGTCAAAAGCTGAGCAATACCACGGCCAGCCGTCATCAGAATCAAAGTCGCAACAACTGCCTGAATCTTAAATTTGGCTACCAGAATACCATTCCAAATACCACACAAAATACCAATTCCCACAGAAGCCAGCATAGCCAAAGCCATAGGAGTTTCTGCTGCACCATCGCCACGGCCACCAATCAAGGTACAAACAACAGCAGCTGAGATAGCCACCACTGCACCTACAGAAATATCAATGCCGCTGGTAGCAATAACCAAGGTCATACCTAGAGATAGGATAACCAGAGAGCTGGAACGGGTAAGAATATCAATAACACGGCCAAAAAGTCGGCCATCCTCGGTAATCTGTATATCAAAGAAACCTTCTACAAAAATGCCATTAAAAATCAACAGTACCGCCAGAGCCACAATCGGCAAAAACAGGGAACTGGAGGTAAAACTCTTTAACTTATCCATTATTTTTCACCTCCGGCAATTGCTTCCATAACACCCTCAGAGCTTATCTGATCTCCTGTTAATTCTGCCACCTTTTTCCGGTCTCGCATTACTACCAGCTTGGAGCAGGTACGTACCATTTCATCCATTTCACTGGAGATAAAGGCTACGGACATGCCTTCATTCTTAGCCAGCTCCACTGCCATTTTCTGAATTTCGGTCTTGGTGCCTACATCAATACCTCTAGTAGGCTCATCCAATATCAGGAATCTAGGCTGGGTAGCCAGCCAGCGGGCAATAATAACTTTCTGCTGATTGCCACCAGACAGATTCTTTATCAGCTGATCCCGATCTGATACCTTTATCCGCAATTTGTCAATGAATTTATCTGCCAGTTCCACCTGCTTGCTATAGGGAATATGCGTAAACATACCATCCATAGCCTGCAAGGCCAAAATGATATTTTCCCGTACAGTAAGATCTCCAATAATACCGGACAGCTTCCGATCCTCCGGGCAAAAGGCAATTTTTTCCTTCATAGCTGCCATAGGATTGGAGAGTTTTTCCTCTTTGCCATTAATTTTCAAGCTGCCGCCAGTAACCTCCTTGAGGCCAAACATCATCTCGGCAGTTTCGGTGCGGCCAGAACCTAAAAGACCTGCCAGACCTATAACCTCACCCTTGTGTATCTGCAAGGACACATCCTTAATCTGCCCTGTGCTGGCAGCATGATTTGTTTCAATAAATACCTCATCAGACGGCACGCTTTTCTCTGCCATCTTATCCATATCCTTAACGTCATTCAGGTTCTTGCCAACCATCTTGGCGATGAGTTCCAATCTTGGCAATTTTGCTACTTCATAGGAGCCAACCAGCTCACCATTGCGCAAAATAGTTATATGATCGCACAGCTCATAAATCTGCTCCAAGAAATGAGATATAAAGATAATTCCCATTCCCTGCTTCTGTAACTGCCGCACAATCCTAAAGAGCCGCTCAGTTTCCACCTCATTCAGAGACGATGTTGGCTCATCCAATATCAAAATCTTAGCGTCTACATCTACAGCTCTGGCAATAGCCACCATCTGCTGAATAGCCACTGGATAATTGTCCAGTGTCTTGCTTACATCAATGTCTACATCTAATTTCTTAAGAAGTTCTATAGATCTTCTATTTACTTCCTTCCAATCAATAAAGCCAAATCTTCTTGGCTCCCGACCAATAAAAATATTCTCTGCTACAGTTAGGTTAGGACAAAGGTTTACTTCCTGATAAACAGTAGAAATACCTTCCTCCTGAGCCTCCTTTGGTGTTTTAGGATAAATTTCCTTACCATTCAAATGTATGGTACCACCATCCTTGGGGTAAACCCCTGTCAACACCTTGACCAGAGTTGATTTGCCTGCGCCATTTTCTCCCATCAAGGAATGTATTTCTCCGGCATGCAAGGTAAAATCTACATTTGACAAGGCCTTAACGCCTGGAAATACTTTATCTATATGGCGCATTTCCAACAATGCAGCTGCCATAAAAATCCTCTCCCTTATCAAAAATACCCTATTATAGGGTATAAAAAACCACGCCCAGACTCCAAGAGCCGGGGCGCGGCTCATTTTAACTACAGCTAACCTAGGCCACAGCCCCGATTAGTATTTGCGGGATGGCAGGGTTTTCTCTGCTACGTCAGCAGGGAATACGCCTTCATCTACATAAACAATCTTGTCAACTTTCTCGCCTTTCAGAATCTTCTTGGCAGTTTCCATCAAAAGCTCGCCCTGCAGTGGGTTGCACTCAACAGTACAATTGCTCTTGCCTTCAATCATAGCCTGGAAGATACCCTTAACGCCATCAAAGGAAAGAATGGTAATATCCTTGCCTGGCTTCAAACCAGCAGCTTCAATAGCCTGAATAGCACCCAGAGCCATATCATCGTTCTGAGCTACCAGAATATCAATCTTGTTACCATAGGACTTCAGGAAAGACTCCATAACTTCCTGGCCCTTCTGACGGGTGAACTCACCAGTCTGGGAAGCCAGAATATTGAACTTATCCTTATCTGGAGATGCAGCCATAGCATCATTAAAGCCCTTGGTCCGGCCCAAAGCAGCAGTAGATCCTACAGTGCCTTCCAGAACAACAATGTTCAGCTTGTTGCCACCATCACGAGGCTTCAACTGCTTCTCATTGGCATATTTTGCCAACCACTCAAAGCCCTTCTGGCCCTCAGTCAGCATATTAGTACCAATCTTGGCAACATAGAGGGAATCATCCTCTACCTTCAAGTCACGGTCTACAATAATAACAGGAATCTTGGCATCCTTAGCTTCTTTCAGAACAGTATCCCAGCCAGTCTCTACGATTGGCACAAAAGCGATAACATCAACGCCCTGGGCAATAAAGGAACGAATAGCCTTAATCTGATTCTCCTGCTTCTGCTGAGCATCAGAGAACTGAAGCTCAATGCCAGCATCCTTGGCAGCCTGTTTTACAGATTCAGTGTTGGCAGTTCTCCACTCAGATTCTGCACCAATCTGAGAGAAACCCATTGTTATTTTGTCGCCGTCCTTCTTAGACTGCTCTTCACCGCCGCCACAGCCAACAGCCAATAGCAGCATCATCATGGAGACAACCAATGCGATAATTTTCTTCATTTAGAAATCCTCTCCTTCTTTTAAGCGAGTTACCAACTCTAAGACTCAGATAACACCCCTGTTTCTGAGCAGCTACTTCCTCTTCCCTCCTCTGCTTTAAAATCCTGCAGTCCAGTCAGTTGCATTCCCCAGCAATAACCGGCCAGTCCTAAACAAAAGATTCTGAAAATACTACATTTTCACAGTATTTTTTCGTCTTTTATCCTTATGCTTCTATACTACACTTTATGGAATCCATTGTCAATGATTTTTTGTGTCCGTGCACATTTTATTTTTTATCATCTCTCTTTTCAGAGCCAGGCAATTGGATGCAACTTTGACATAAACAGCCTGTAATGTTATAGTAACAATGAGGTTTTTCCATGATGGCTTTTATCTCTGTTACCTGCCATCATAGAGAAGTAATTCGTAAAATTATACATTTTAAAAGGGGTTTTTATTATGGCATCAATCTCAAAAAAAGAATTTGGCCGTCTCAGCAACGGCTCCCTGGTATATAGCTATACCTTGGAAAATCGTGCTGGTGCAAAAGCTACTATTATCACCTATGGCGCAAGAATCCAGAGCTTTTTAGTTCCTGATAAGGAGGGTAATTTCAGGGATATCGTTCTAGGCTTTGATACTGCCAAGGGCTACGAGGAAGAAACCTTTTACATGGGAGCTATTGTAGGTCCTCATGCCAACCGTATTCAGAATGCAGAATTTACCATTAATAATACTACCTATTACCTGGAATGCAATGATGGCGCTAACCACACCAATAGCCTTCACAGTGGCAGAACCGGCTTCCATGACAAAATCTGGGGTGCAGAAATCAACAATGGCAAACTGCTGATGTATCAGTTCCGTCCAGATGGAGAGGGTGGCTTCCCTGGTACTCTTACCGCTCAGGTTACCTATGACCTTACTGAGGACAATGCTCTAAAGATTGACTATCAGGTAACCTGCGATAGCGATACCATTTGCAATATGACCAACCACAGCTACTTTAATCTAAATGGCATCGGCGGCGGTACCATTCTCAACCACAAGCTGCAGATTATGGCAGATAGCCTTACTGAATCCGATGCTGAGGCTTTGCCAAACGGCAAAATCTATCAGGCCGAGGGAACTCCTATGGACTTCCGTCAACTGACTCCTATTGGAGAAAGAATTGACGATGACTTCCAGCAGCTTATCTGGGGTGCCGGCTATGATCACAACTGGATTCTCAGTGGCCCTGTAAAGGATGGCCTGAGACAGGCTGCCTTTGCTGTTTCTGAGGAAAGCGGCATTACACTTTCCGTATATACTGATATGCCTGGTATGCAGTTCTACAGTGGCAACTTCCTGGATGGCACCCCTGGCAAAAAGGATATTCCTTGTAAGCGCCGCAGTGGCTTTGCCCTGGAAACTCAGTATTTCCCTAACTCTCCTATGCATCCAGAATTTCCACAGCCTGTGTTAAAACGAGGCAACACCTGGAACTCCACCACCATCTTTAAAGCTGGTTTAGCAGAATAACATGATTAAGGGATCGTTTCATTAAATTTACCAAAAATGAAGCGGTTCCTTTTCTTATGCTACTATTGTCCCTTTTCTTTTTTATTGATTTTATGGTAGGATATTATATATACTTAGTAATGTAATTTGTTTGAAATTAATTTTATTATATAAACGGCGTAAAGGAGATTGGACAGTATGAAGGCTATCAGCGTAGACAAGCTGCAGCCGGGTATGGAGCTGGCCCGCACAGTCGTAAATGACGACATGGTGGTAATTCTTTCAGAAAATACCCTGCTCACCAAGGCACATATTACCAGACTGGGATTTTTGAAGATTCCATCCGTATACATCAAGGACGAATACGAGCTAAGCCCTAATTATCAATCTGTAATGGCACTTTTCAATCGAGGCAATGCCTTTGCCTCTGAGTACAAGGAGGTACTCCGGAAAGTAAATTCCATTATTGAGGCTACTACCCAGACTGGAAAGATTCCTGTAGACAAAAGCAAAAATCTTGTACATAGCTCCCTGGCTCCTATGTCCAAGCAAAGCGGTGTTATTGACTATCTCTACGAGTTAAATCACATGGCTGATGATCTTTACAACCATTCCATGCGAGTGGCTATCCTAACAGGTGTGATTGGCAAATGGCTGTACAAAAAGCCTAGTGAAATAAATGACCTGATTCTAGCTGGCTTCCTCCACGATATTGGTAAAACCAAATTTCCTGACCGTCTCCAATCCCGCCGGGTAGAAACCCTAAAAGGAGAAGATTTTGAACGGTATATGCAGCACACCATTGATGGCTCCCATCTTATTAATGAGTATCCCCATCTGGCGGATGGCATCAAGCTGGCTGCCCTCCAGCATCACGAATATATGGATGGCAGTGGCTTCCCATTTGGCACCAAGGGTGAGGAAATTCACGAATACGCCAGAATCATTGCCATTGCTGACCTATATGACAATATTACCACTGAGCGGGAGGGCTTTGTGCGGCAGACTCCTTTTGATGCTATTGCCAAAATAACTGAGGATATGTATTCCAAACTGGATCCAACCATTAGCGTTACCATCCTCAAAAGAATCAAGGATGCCTTCCTAGGCTCCAAGGTTATGCTAAGCAACGGCCTTGAGGGAACCATTGTCAACTATCCTAATGATTTTGCCCAGCACCCTCTGGTTCGCATAGACCAGGAAAATGTGGTGGATCTGAATCAGCACAAGGATATCAAAATAATCGAATACAATCAGAAATAGAATATCTTATTAACTATTTACGAAAGGTGATGATATGCTCAATCCACTTGACATATAATCATCTTTTTTATTGATGCATCTTTTAAAATACTCTAACACGTTGTTTTCTCCCTAAAAACAAGATATATTTCTTCCACAACAACCTCCAAAGCAATTTTTCTAAAGAATTCTTAATTGAGTGAAAATTTCAACTTGACAAAATAACTATATCAGTCTACAATAACAATAAGAACTGTGCACGAGCACTAACAATTGACGGTACAAGATGTAATGTGTATTACCTAGTCTAGCAATACGGCAAGGTCTTAGGGGCGATAGACCATAGCTGAAAATAGGACAGGAGCACAGTCAATATAGTGTCAAACAGTTTTGCAAGCAGTTATTACTGTAATGTCATCAAAGATTATTTAAGGAGGAGAGGATTTAGTAACGAAGCTAGCTTCTTGTTTAGCTTCAAAGGAGAGCTTTGACAGCTTAAGAAATTACTTAACAGGGAAAAGCAAAGCTCGGAATTATCAATCTAGGAAAGAAGGGGTATAACAATGAAGAAAATTATATGTGTGTTAACCTGTGTGCTCATGTTTACCTTAATGCTGGTAGGCTGTGGTGGCGGAGACAAACAGGCTGCAAAATCCGCCGATGGTAAAATAAAAATCGGTGTTTCCATTTGGAGCTCCACTGACGTATTAGGATCCCAGTGCAAGCGCATCATTGATGCAGCTGCAGATGCTTTGAACGTAGAGGTTCAGTATGTCGACCAGGGCCATGTATCCGAGAAAGTCACTGCTTCTGTTGAATCTTTGGTAGCAGCCGGCTGCCAGGGTATCATCATCTGCAACTCCTCTGATACTGAGATGGCTTCCGCTATCAAGACCTGTAACGACAATGGTGTATATCTTGCTCAGTTCTTCCGTGTTATTGACAAGAACAAGAACGCTGATATCTATGAGCAGGCTGTAAAGTCCCCTTATTACATTGGTGCTGTGCACGAGAATGAAGTTGAGAACGGCAAGAAGCTGGTTCAGATTCTCATTGACAAGAAGTGCCGCAACATCGGCCTCATTGGCTGGGAGCAGGGCGATGCTACCTGGTTAGGCAGATGGGAAGGCTACAAGGCTGGTGTTGAGGAGTGGAATGCTGCTCATCCATCCGATCAGGTTAAGCTGTCCGATCCTCAGTATGCTGGTACTTCCTCCGAAGGTGGCGCAAAGGCTGCCGAGGCTCTCATGAGCGCAGATCCTACTTTGGATGCTTTGATTCCTGCTGGTGGCGGCGGCGACCCTCTCCAGGGCGCTATTGCAGCTGTAGAGCGTGCTGGCAAGACTCAGTCCATCAAAATCGTTTCCACCGACTTCCTGCCTGACTTGGGCGAAAGACTGGAGAATGGTTCCATCGCTGGTGAGTCCGGCGGTCACTTCTGCGACCCTCTCTATGCCTTCATGATGGTTTACAACGCAATCAAGGGCAACTACACTGGTATTGAGAACAACTTCATTGATGTTCAGTTCCCTTATCTGTATGTATCCTCCTCCAAGGACTATGGCGAGTATGACAAGTACTTTGTAAAGCAGCTTCCTTACACCAAAGACGAGTTGGTTGAGATGGCTAAGCTGCCACTGGATCAGCTGAAGGAAGCAGCTTCCAAGCTGTCTATCGAAGATGCAGCTGCACGTTCAGCTAAATAATTTATTTCCAAAGCTGAAATAAACACTGCAATGGAAGGTAGCCGGCATCAAAACCGATGCCGGCTATTTTTGTAGGGATTTATCCCAGAAGGAGACGACATGGATTCAACTAAGAATGCTGTGGGCGGGAAAAAAATGTCTGCCAAGGTAAAGGGCTATCTTATCCTTTTCGCTTTGGTATTTGTATCCTGGCTCATATTCAAGATTTTAACTCCGGATAACTTCGGTTCTCCAGAAAATATGCTCAGCTATTTTCAGGCAAGTCTCATTGCCTCAGCTGGTGCCGTAGGCTTTTACTTCGTTCTCGTTATGGGAATGTTCGATTTCTCCATTGGTGCCGCCATTATCCTGGCCTCCATTATCGGCTGTAAGCTGGCCGCTTCTATGGGCCTTGGCTATATGGGCCTTATTGGTGGCTGTCTGATTGCAGGCGCCATTATCGGTATTCTCAATGGTGTTTTCTACATCAAGCTTCGTATTCCATCTATGATTGTAACTACTGGTCTGGCTCTGATTTATGAGGCTACTGCCAATATTATTGCTGGCGGTGTAGAGCAGACTCTCCCCTCCGATCTGCGCATGTTTGGTCAGATGCCTGGCAACTTAATTCTTGCCCTGCTTACCTTTGCCGCAGCATATTTCATTTTGAACTACACCAAGATTGGTACTTATACCTATGCAATAGGCAGCAACGAGTTCATTGCCAAAAATATGGGTATCAATGTTAACAAGTACAAGATTCTGGCCTTTGTTATCAGTGGTATTTTCTTCGGTATTATGTCTATTCTCACTATCAGCTATGGTTCATCTATGGTGGCTGTAACCGGTATGGCTTCCATGAGCCGCAACTTTATTCCTACTATGGGATGCTTCTTCGGCGTTGCCTTCAAAAAATACGGCATGCCTATTCAGGCCATTATTTTAGGCGAGTTTATGATTAATATCATCTTCTATGGCTTCGTTGCACTAGGTGCACCAACCGCTATTCAGGACGTAATTACCGGCTTTGCACTGTTGATTATCATTACCCTTACCACTAAAATCAACAAGGGTGAAATCGTAAAATAAGGAGGAGAGCATAGATGAGTGAAATAAGATTACAGGTTCAGAATCTGTGTAAATCCTTTGGTATCACCAAGGCAGTGCAGAATGTTTCCTTCAATATCAACAAAGGCGAGGTTCATGCCCTCATAGGAGAAAACGGTTCTGGTAAATCTACCCTGACTAATATGCTGACAGGTATTTACACAATTGGCAGTGGCAAATTTATTCTGGATGGCAAGGAAGTTCATCCTAAGAATCAGGTAGAGGCCAACCTGGAGGGTATTTCCATTATTGTACAGGAGCTAGGCACTTTGTCTGGCCTGACTGTAGCAGAGAATATCTTCTTAGGCCATGAGGATCAGTTTGTAAAGCATGGCATCAAAAACAGAGAGGCTATTAACCGCAAGGCCAACGAACTGCTGCAGCAATATGGCTTCAAGCATATCAAGGCTGAGCATCAAATTGATGAATACAATTTTGAGGATCGCAAGTTGGTGGAAATCGTAAAGGCCACCTACTTCCATCCCAAAATTGTAGTTATTGATGAAACCACTACCGCCCTTTCCCAGGAAGGCCGTGAAGAGCTGTACAAGCATATGGACCGCATCCGCAAGGAAGGCAATACGGTTATCTTTATCTCTCATGACCTGCCAGAGATTCTGGACAAATCTGATACCATTACCATCATGCGTGATGGTGTCTACATTGATACGGTAAAAAGTGCCGATGTAACAGAGGACGATTTGAAGCGTCTCATGGTTGGCCGTGAGGTTACTGGTGATTATTATCGCCCAGACTATGGCGAAAAGGTTTCTGATGAAGTTGTACTTTCTGTCCGTAATGTTTCTGTACCAAATGTGCTGGAGGATGTTTCCTTTGACTTACACAAAGGCGAGATTTTAGGCTTTGGCGGTCTGTCTGAATCTGGTATGCACGAAATCGGCAAGGCCATCTTTGGTGCTTCCTATGACCGTACTGGTACTGTTACTTTGGCAGACGGCACTGAAATCAATGATATTCCTACTGCTATCAAACATAGCATTGCCTATACCTCCAAGGATCGTGATAATGAATCCATTATTATGAACCAGAGCATTGGTGATAATATTACCCTCCCTTCCCTGGATGATTTAGCTGGCAAATGCAAGCTGCTTAGCGACAAGAAGCTCAGCGATTTTGCCAACAAGTTTGCTGCTCAGATGTCTGTTAAGATGCAGAATATTGATCAGTTTGTTTCTGATTTGTCCGGTGGTAACAAGCAGAAGGTTGTATTGGCTCGCTGGATTGGCAAGGATTCTGATATTCTGGTGCTGGATTCTCCAACCCGTGGTATTGATATCAAGGTTAAGCAGGATATTTATCAGTTAATGGATACCATGCGCAAGCACAACAAATCCATTATTATGATTTCTGAGGAGCTAATGGAGCTTATTGGTATGTGCGACCGTATCATTATTATGAAGGACGGCAAGCTAAACGGTGAGCTGCCAAGAAGCAGAGATTTGGATGAGAACCTGCTCATTTCCAAGATGGTATAAGGAGAAAGTTATGGCTGACAAAGAAAAAATATTATCCAAAGAGGAAGAACTGGCCAAGGCTTCCCGTATGAATAAAATCCGGACCTATCTGCCGGTAGTTGGCCTGGTGGCAATATTTGCCCTGTTCAACTTCCTTACCGATGGAGGTATGAGCAGTCAAAGAAATCTGACCTTGCTTTTGAATCAGATTTATGTAGGTATGATTGCAGCAACTGGTGTATTCTTTATCATGACTATGGGAGGCTTGGATTTCTCCCAAGGCTCTATTCTGGGTATTGCCTCCATTGCTGTATGTATTCTTTCCCAATATGGTATTGGTATTGCCATTGCCGGTGGCGTAGTGGCTGGTGCGGTGATTGGTGCGATTAACGGCTATTTCTATGTAAACCGCAAAATTGCTTCCTTCATAGTTACAATCTGTACCATGTTCCTGTTCCGTGGCTTCATCAAGTATATGGCTTCCGACTCCCCTATCCGGGCCAGCATGGATGTGTACAATTTTGACCACATTGAAATTAAGCTGCCTTTGATGCTGTTGATTATTGCTATTTCCTTTGTAGCCTTCCGCTACACCAAATTCGGTACTTATTTGAAGGCTATTGGTGCTGGTGAAAAGGGTGCTATGTTTGCTGGTATCCGTACTGACCGCATGAAATTCTTGATTTACACCTTGGCTGGTGCTATGACTGGTTTGGCAGCCTTTATCAATATTGCCAAAAACGGCTCTGCTACAGCTAATGTAGGTAATCAGCTGGAAACCCAGATTCTGATTGCTTTGGTTCTGGGCGGTATGCCTATTTCCGGCGGTGCCAAGGTTCGCTTCTCTAATATTATTGTTGGTACTCTGCTGTACTATGTACTCTACAGCGGTTTGACCATGATGGGCTTGACTACTCAGACCATGCAGCTGATTCAGGGCGTTATCTTCCTGATTTTCGTAGCTGTCTTTGCTGATCGCCAGTCCCTGAAGGTAATTAAATAATCCTATCCACCTCTCCCTGAGATTTACTATACCTTATCCCCCATATTCATAATCGGACTTACAAAATGAGACTATCGCCAGGTAGTCTCATTTTATTTGGCTAATATATTCTCCTATCTATTTATACCACGCAAAAAATATAGAAGCATTTTCTTGGGCCAGTTTAGGTGCTATAATGACAAATAGTTAAATCTTAACCCTAGGAGATGTATTCATGAATATTTTTTTGCTTCTTGTAATTTCCATGACAATTATTATACTCTTAATGCGGCGGCATATCTATGTGGGCCTTTGTATGCTGGCTGGTGGTGGCTTTATCTGGCTAATGCGGTCTGGACAGCCTCTGGATTTGCTAACCGCTCTACAGCAAACTATGATGATGGGACGCACCTACGATTTGGTATTTTCCCTCTATCTGGTTATGTGTCTAGAAATTGCCCTGCGTACCAGTGGCACTCTTAGCAAAATGGTAATGGCCCTGCAAAGGCTGTTTTCCAGTGCCAAGGTTACTTTGGCTATTATGCCAGGCTTTCTAGGTCTGCTGCCCTCTCTCGGTGGAGCAAGATTCTCGGCTCCTATTGTGGAGGAAGCCTGCGGCAAGCTGGAGGCTACGCCAGAGGACAGGGCGGCTATTAATTTCTGGTTCCGTCATCCCTATGAATTTTCCAATCCCATTATTCCTGGCATGATTATGGCCTGCAGCATTGCTCAGGTACCCTATGCTCACTTTGTGGGCCAGACTGCCTGGGTATCCCTGTTATGCTTTATGGTAGGCTGGCTGGTGCTCTTAACACCTTTGCGAATGAAAAGCTCTGCCAAAGTAGAGATGCAGAATAAAAGCCGTACATCATCCGGCTCCTATTTGGATATTCTACTGGCTATCCTTCCTATTGGCTTTACCTTTTTGTTGGTAGTTTTTGCTAGTCTTAATGCATCTGTAGCTATGGGAATTACTACCTTGCTGCTTTATGGCATTCTGAAAGCCCTGGGCCGTCAGGTTTCCCTAAAGGAAATGATTACTGGCTCTATTGATAAAAAGATGTTTATCAATGTTCTTTGCATTCTCTATTTCATTCAGATCTTGACTGTTACCAACACTCTGGCAGAGCTGGTAACAGCCTTTCAGGCAGCCCCTCTGCCTATTCCGGTAATTATCGCTGGCATTTCTCTGGTGGTGGGTATGCTTACAGGCATGAGCCAGGCTCATGTAGCCATTGTTATGCCCATTGTAGCAGCTATGCATACTGGCAGCCTTACTCTGGCGGCTATAGCTATGGTATATGGCGTAGCTGGCCAGATGATAACCCCAACCCATGTCTGCTTCACGGTAACCACTGATTATTTCAAAGCAGATTTCTTTGCCGTATTGAAAAAAATGGTTATGATAGAGATTATTGTGCTGACAATATTCTCTATCATAACCTATTGGGTGTATTAATTCTTTTAAGAGCAAAAGTCGTTATGACCGCAGGCTGTATTTCAGAAACCTTTGACATAACGACTTTAATTTACAATATTTGAGTAGATAGCCAATTCGGCAAAGCAGAATTTGCACCGCCTACAAATCCATTACCCCATAATGCACCTTGGAATACTTTCCCCCCATAATTTTCTCAAACCCTAATCTGCCAAATTCCTCACTGCCATTGGCTTCCTTCATCACAACTCTGCTTCTGGCCACCCGTTTGGCTTCCTCCACCGCCTCCACCGACAAGGCTGCATGATTGGCCACACTGCGCAATGGAGAGATTCCATTACTGGCAGTTAGGGGCTTGCGAAACATGGGATCAAAATACACCACATCATAGGCATTATCCGGCTGTTGCCGCAAATAGTCCAAATAATCCATATTAACCACTTCTATACGGCGCATAGCCCCATAAAGGGGATAATTTCCCGGCAGAAAATGCTGCAAACCATGACCAGTAACCGCTGCAATCAAAGGACTGCTTTCTACTCCAACCACACGGCCCTTTTCCCCCACGCCAAAGCTGGCTACAATAGCATCTGCCCCAAAGCCCAAAGTACAATCCAGGACAGACATCCCCTCCTGCAGCCCCATAGCCTCTGACATATGGTCCTTTTCCCCCTTGCGGAGATTCTTTACCCGCAGTTGGGACATATTGGGGTGAAAAAACATTTCCCCAGAACTGCTATTCAGCTTCAGCTCCTGAGGATACGCCACCAGCACTGCCTCCACAGCATATTTCTCCATCAGCTTGCCCACAGATTCCTTATGCCGTTCCACATAATCTATCTGAAGCCTTGCTGATAGCTCCTGAGCCAAAGCCACACTTTCCTCGCGACATTTTCTTTCCGTTGTAACAATTGCTTTCACCAACCAGCAAAGCCCCCTTCTCCTTGGCTAAAATCCTGTTCTTTTAAACATTTTGGCCAGCTCATCACTGCTAAATTTAATAATCGTAGGCCTGCCATGAGGACAGGTATAAGGCATAGCTGTATCATTCAGCTCCTGCAGCAATATTTCCATCTGACGATAATTCAGCTTGAAGCCAGCCTTAATAGCTGCCTTACAGGCTGTAGTAGCCAAAACAGCCTGTCTTAGCTCTGCTGCCGTAGGTCTGTGCAACTCCTCCATGGAAGCCAGCACCTCTCGAATAAATTCCTCTGCCTGACTACTAGGCACATCAGCAGGTACCTCCATTAAACGGAATTGATTAGGACCGCTAGGCTCCAGACCAAAGCCAAGACCAGCTAGCAGCTCCAGATTTTCCTCAATAATCTGACTTTCATGGGTACTAAAATCCAAAATCAAATGCACCAGCAGCTGCTGACTAGGAATATGCTCCGCCTGAGCAGAAAATCTATCAAAAAGCACCCTTTCATGTGCTGCATGCTGATCCACAATATAGAGGCTATCTCCGTCCTGAGCAATAATATAGGTATCATCCACCTGACCAATAGGAATCATACCTGCTGTTGGCAATTTTTCCTCTTCATCAACTACTGATTGTACCGATTTTACTGATTTATCCTGAGCCAGAGCTATCGTCCCCTCCTGCCAGGTCATAGCAGGCTTTTCTTCCCTAAGAGGGAAGTTCATAACTGGCTGACCAAAATTTAGTTCCTGTAGTCCCTTTTCCACATGCTGCTGTACATGGTCGGCCTGGGCAGCTAGCTGACCTAGCTGTCCCACCTGTCCCTTAGGCCGTACTGCATCCAGCACAGCCTTGTACACCGCCTTAAAAATCCTGCTCTCATCTTCGAATTTCATTTCCGTCTTTTGCGGATGAACATTAACATCAATAGTGTGCTGAGGCACCTCTATATTAAGTGCTATCAAAGGATAACCGCTCTTGGGAATCAAGGCGTGATAGGCATTATCTATAGCCTTAGCAATAGCCCGGCTGGCAATAATTCGTCCATTTACAATAAATGTCTGCCAACTGCGGCTGCTGCGAATAGCTGATGGCTTGGATACAAAGCCCCACAGCTTAATATCCTCATCCTCAAATTCCAAAGGCAAGAGAGACTGGCCTACAGAAGCCCCATAAAGACTTTGCAGGGTTTCTTTCAAATCCCCCCGCCCAGGGGTAGCAAGAGAAGATTTATTATTATTTATCAGCTTAAAGGCAATCTCTGGATGAGAAATCGCCAGCTTAATAATAAATTCATTAATCCTGCCAGATTCAGTATTGTTGGTTTTCAGGAATTTTTTGCGAGCTGGAGTATTGAAAAACAAATCCTCCACTCGAATGGTAGTGCCAAGATTACAGCCTGCCACTCCTATCTCTGTGGTTTTGCCACCAGTGATTTTTATTTCCGTCCCCAGCTCTGCTCCAGCCTGTCTGGTCTGAAGGTTAAATCTGGAAACAGAGGCAATGCTGGGCAAAGCCTCTCCACGAAAGCCCAGGGTGGCAATAGCCTGCAAATCATCTACCTGAACAATTTTGCTGGTAGCATGACGCAAAATAGCCTTTTCCGCATCCTCCCGGCTCATGCCGATACCATTGTCTGACACCCGCATAAAGCTGGTGCCCCCAGCCATAATCTCCACCTCAATACGATCGGCTTTGGCATCAATAGCATTTTCCACCAGTTCCTTAATTACAGAAGCAGGCCGTTCTACTACCTCGCCAGCGGCGATTTTGTTAATGGTATTATCATCCAAGACATGAACAAAGCTCATCCCAGACCAGCCTCCTTCTTCGCCTGCTGCTGCAGCTTGTACAGCTCATTCATAGCCTCCAATGGCGTCATGGTCATAACATCCAGTTTAAGCAAATCCTCGGTGAGAGTATTGCCAAAAAGGGAGCCCATGCCATTTTCCTGCTCCTGAGCAGGGTGATCTTTTTCCTGCTGTACTCTTGCAACCTCTGCCACAGTATCCAAGCCGTTTTCCTCCAAGCTGGCCAAAATCTTTTCAGCCCTGTTGGTAACAGCCTTGGGCAGTCCAGCCAAACGAGCCACATGAATACCATAGGATTTGTCTGCTGCCCCAGCAATAATCCGCCGCAGGAAGGTAATATCTCCCCCCTTATCCTTAACAGCAATACAGAAATTCTTGATTTTTTCATTTTCCAAATCTGTCAGCTCATGATAATGGGTAGCAAAAAGAGTTTTGGCATGAATCTTGGCCTCCATATGCTCAATAACGGCTCTGGCAATGCTCATACCATCAAAGGTACTGGTTCCACGACCTATTTCATCCAAAATAACCAGACTATTGGAGGTAGCGTATTTGAGAATCTGAGCCACCTCGTTCATCTCCACCATAAAGGTACTTTGACCACTAACCAAATCATCACTGGCACCTATGCGGGTAAAAATCCTGTCCACAGGAGAAATATAGGCCTCCCTGGCAGGTACAAAGCTGCCAATCTGAGCCATAAGCACCAGCAAAGCAGTCTGCCGCATATAGGTAGATTTACCAGCCATATTAGGGCCGGTAATCAGCATAATCTCGCAATCATTGTGATTCAATTTGGTATCGTTAGGTACAAACAGCTCCCGCTGAAGCAGCCGCTCCACCAAAGGATGCCGTCCTTCTCGAATATCAATCTGTCCATTAGCCGTCAAAACTGGACGGACATAATTATAATTATCTGCCGCCTCCGCCAAGGCTGTAAGCACATCCAATACAGCTATCTGACGGGCAGTATTCTGTATATCTCCTAGCTGAGCCTTGATGGTATCCCGCAGCTCCACAAAAAGATTATACTCTATGGTAACAATTTTTTCCTGGGCCCCCAGAATCTTGGTTTCAAATTCCTTTAGCTCCTGGGTAATATACCGCTCTGCATTGGCCAAGGTCTGCTTGCGGACATAATGCTCCGGCACCTTGTCTGTACCGCTGTTACGCACCTCAATATAGTAGCCAAATACCTTGTTGTAGCCAATCTTCAAATAGCGGATACCAGTTTTTTCCTTTTCCTGCTCCTCCATAGCCTGCAATAACTGCTTGCTGTTGTGGGCAATTTGACGGTATTGATCCAGCTCCTCATTGTAGCCATCCTTAATAATGCCACCCTCCCGAATAGTCAGGGCTGGATCATCTACAATGGCCTGTTCCAACAAATCAGCCAATTCATCATAAAGATGTATCTCCCTATGACAACCTTGCAAAAGGCCAGCTTGACACTGCTCCAAGCTGCTGCGGATAGCTGGCAAGGCCTGAAAGGAGCTGCGGAGAGCTACCAAATCTCTAGCGTTGGCACTGCCTACCTCTATGCGGGTAAGGAGGCGTTCAAAATCATAGATATTTTTGCAAGCCTCCTGCAGCTGCTGGCGCAGGAGGAAATTTTCCTTTAGCTCCCCCACAGCATCCAAGCGTTTGTTAATGGAAGCTATATTCATCAAAGGATATTCCAGCCATTTTCTTAGCAATCGAGTCCCCATGGCAGTATGAGTAAAATCCAATACCGCAAAGAGAGTGCCCTTTTTGCCTCCATCCCGCAGATTCCTGGTAATTTCCAGATTTCGCAGGGTATAGGTATCCACCACCAGATTGTCTGCATAATCCAGCTTGGTAAGCTGAGAAAGCTGGGACAAATCCGTCATAACCGTGTTGTGGAGATATTCCAACAGGGTAGCTACCGCAATTTCCCCAGCCCCCTTTTCGGGCCGATTATTAATATCAAAATGTTGAACAATAAGATTGTCAATCTCCTTGGCTGGTTCAGCAATTTCCGTAAAAATACAATGTTCCAGCCTTAGCTTGACAAATTTCTCCAACTCCTGCCTCTGGCTAAGCTGGCCCAAAATCAGAATCTCTGGCAGCATTAATCTATACAGCTCGTCGCAAAGAACCTGCAGGCTGTCACTGCCCTTGTAGATACCATAAAAACACTCACCAGTGGAAATATCTGCCCCAGCCAGCACCAGCTCCTTGTCCTGCTCATAGATCAGGGCAATATAATTATTCTGAGCTGCTTTCAAGGCTCCCTCCTCCAAAATGGTGCCGGGAGTAACTACCTTGACTACCTCTCTTTTGGTTAAGCCCTTGGCCTTGGGATCTCCTATCTGCTCTGCTATAGCCACTCGATAGCCCTTGGCTACCAGCTTGGCCAGGTAGCCATCTACAGCGTGATAGGGTACACCACACATGGGATTTTTATTTACATCTCCACTTCGGCTAGTGAGAGTCAGCCCCAACTCTCGAGAAACCACCGCTGCATCCTCAAAGAACATTTCATAGAAATCACCCAAACGAAAGAAAAGAATCTCCTTGGGATGCTTCTGCTTGATTTCCATGTATTGCTTTTGCATAGGGGTAAGTTCCATAATATCTCCTATTCTATCTGAATCTATTTTCAGGCCTCCAAAGCACCCTTCAATATCCAGGTCTGGGCCTGCTGTATCTTTACCTTAACCAAATCTCCCGGCCTTTCCTTGCCAGTATACTGCCAAAGCACCAGCTTGTTGGTATCTGTACGGCCATTCCACACCCTTTCATCCGTATGACTTGGCCCCTCTACCATAACCTCCAGAGTCCGGCCCACCAACTGCTGGTTGATTTCCAGACTAATGCTGTTCTGCAGCTCCATAAGGCGGTTCAAACGCTGATGCTTAACTGCATCCTCCACCTGATTGTCCATTTCTGCTGCTGGTGTACCAGACCGCTTAGAATAAATAAAGGTGTAGGCCTGATCATAACGAATTTCCTCAATAAAGGTCATAAGCTGCTGGAAATCCTCTTCGGTTTCCCCTGGAAAACCTACGATTAAATCCGTAGTAAGACTGGACTCTGGCACAGCAGCCCGGATACGAGAGACCAAATCCCGATACTGCTCCACCGTATAAACTCGATTCATAGCCTTGAGAATCCGATTACTGCCGTACTGCACTGGCAAATGAAAATGTCGGCAGATATGCTTGCTGTTTTTGATGACCTCAATAACCTCATTGCTAAGATCCTTTGGATGGGAAGTCATATAGCGTACCCGCTGAATGCCCTCTACCTTGTCTACCATCTCCAAAAGCTGGGCAAAGGTTGCCTTTTTATGATCTTTGCCATAGGAGTTTACATTCTGTCCCAGCAAAGTAACCTCCTTGTAGCCCTGAGCCACAGCCTCCTGTACCTCCCGCACAATATCCTCTGGCAGTCTGCTGCGCTCCCGGCCTCTTACATAAGGAACTATGCAATAGGTGCAAAAGTTGTTACAGCCATACATAATAGGAATCCAGGCGGAAAGGGCTGTATTACGTTGAATGGCCACATCCTCTGGCATTTCGCTTTCCCGCAGCTCTGTGTCCACCACATGCTTTACATTGGCAGTCTCCAGCTTCTGGATAGTGCTAACCACCTCATGAATTTTATTGGTACCCAGTACGAAATCAATATGGGGTGCACGCTTGATTAGCTTTTCCCCTTCCTTCTGAGCCATACAGCCGGTAATGCCTAAAATCAAATCCGGATTACGGCGCTTTAGAGCCTTGATTTCTCCGATTTTGCCATATACCTTATCCTCTGCTGTTTCCCGAACGCAGCAGGTATTAATAATAATTAAATCCGCCTGGTCCATCTCTTCCACAGACTGATAGCCTAGCTTGGCCAGCTCTCCCTCCATGCGCTCTGCATCACTGAAGTTCATCTGACAGCCGTAGGTTAAAAATTTTACGTGTTTTTTGCTCATTTATCCTTTGCTCATCCTTTATATTTGTTGTACATTATATTTAAAGCTGATATACTATTTTACACTAAAAAGGGCAAAAATGGAATACCAGAACAAGGGGGAATTGGCTTATGACAACAGGGATAATTGCAGAATACAACCCATTTCACAATGGACATAAATATATGCTAAAACAAATCAGGGAGCAATTCCCCCAGGAACCAATTATTATTTGTCTTAGCGGCAGCATTACCCAGCGGGGAGAAATGGCTCTACTGGACAAATGGACCAGGGCCAAATTGGCTGTTCTGGGAGGAGCCAATCTGGTTATTGAACTGCCTGCTGTTTTTGCCTGTCGTAGTGCCGAAGCCTTTGGGCAGGGAGGGACTGCATTACTAACTGCCACAGGTGTAGTGGATAGACTGGCCTTTGGCACAGAATACCCTGATTTAGTCCAGCTGGAAAAGGCAGCTTCCTTTGAGCCAGATGTATATTCTGGAGAACTGCAACAACTGTTACAACAGGGCTTGTCCTATGGAGCTGCTATTACCACTCTAATGAGTGAAAAACTCCATTTGCCAGAAGCCATGCTTTATGAACCTAATACTATCTTGGCCTTGGAATATCTGCGAAGCCTTGGAAAACTGCAAAAGCAGAGACAGCCTGTCCCTAAGCCTTGGGCTGTTAGACGGCAAGGGGCAGGGCATGGAGATACTCTCCCCAAAGGGAAATTTGCCAGCGGTACTACTCTGAGACAAATGACCGCTAATAGCCCGGACAAAAATTCTCTAAAGAAAGACCTTGAACCTCTAGTGCCTCCTGCTGTATGTCAGGCTATTGTATCCTGTACAAGCTATCCAGACAAGGCAAAAATCTATCAGTTGCTACGATACAAACTGCTTAGTACCGCTCCCCAGGGGCTTCAACAAATCCTTGGCATAAGCGAAGGATTAGAGCAAGCCATGTTACAAGCCATCAATTTCCCTAGTTATGATGAATTTGTCCATCACCTAACCAGTCGTCGTTATCCCTCCACCAGAATCCAGCGCTTGATTAGCCATTTACTGCTATCTATGAACAAGGAGCTAGTGGAAAAAATGGATAATGCTGGCCCTCTCTATCTGCGGGTTTTGGCTATGGACAGCACTGGACGACAATTATTACGGCAAATAAAAAACAGAGGCAGATTGCCTCTGTTAAATAAAGTAACTTCTCTAGTAAATCGCCGTGATTTGCTTCATCCAGAAGCTATGAACCTGGCCCAGCAAATGCTGTCAATGGATATAGCTGCCACCAATCTACGCAGTCTTGCTCTTGGCGAAACAGCCTCCCTATATGAGGACTATCTCCACTCTCCCTGCTATATAGAAAATTGAATCTTCCCATACCTAATAGGAGATTCTAACTTCAATCCACCGGCACTTATCCAGCGTAAAAATTCAAGGTAAATTTGCTGGATAATCCCTCTGGCTGCTGCTTTAGCTCCATATTACCAATTTGTACCAAGGGAGCCCCCTTATCCAGCTGTCGAAGAAATTCCAACAGAGGAAAATAATCTCCCTGCAATCTTACCTTAACGGGCTGTATTTGCAGCTTGCCTAAAGGCTTGCTATCCATAGGCATTAGCTCCTGCAATTCCAGCCCGGAATTTCTCGCTGTCTGCTGTACATAGGCTAACAGCTCTGCCATTTGAATATTCTTTGGCAAAAGCTTTTCTGCCATTTGCCGCTGCTTGGCTACCTCCATTTGATAAACCTCCAAATTGGTATGATCCATTTGCAGCTGATTCAAGGCCGCTACTCGTGTAGTGGCTTTTTCTATGGCCTGCCTTTGCTCCTGATAGGCTTCCATCTGTTGATGACCATACCAGATACCCATCCCCAAGAGGAAAGCTAGGAAAATCGTGGAGGCCATAAATATCCGCCATGCTCTTAACATTTATAACATCCTCCCCTTTAGCTGAAAATCCACCATGCCATCCTGACCTCTGTCCGCTGTATCCAAAACCATGGCTTGCTCCCCTTGCTGTGCTTCCTCTTCTCCTTTTGGGGACAATTTATCCAGCAGTTGGGAAATCTGATTATAGGCAGCCGCCCGGCCCTGCAGCTGAACCTGTCCATCCTCCTGCAGCTTCACGCCTGTTAACCAAATACCTTCCTCCATACTACTGCCCAATCTTACCAGCACACTATAAGCAGGTTTGCCGCTGCCATGAATATTTGCCAGCAGCTTGTTCCGCCCCGCAATAGCTTCCTTATCAGCCTCTATGGCCTCCTGCCGCTTAGCCACATCCTCCAACAGCTGAAGCTCATGGACCTTCACGGCCAACTCTTCCTTAGCCTGATAATCAATATACCACCCCAGAGTCAAGGCAAATACACCAACCCCAGCGACTGCTCCCCACAGCAGCTTAGCTACCTTAAGCCAATGCCATTGATATTTATAGGTGTCTATATCCCCTAGAATCAACCCTTGCTTATGTAAGCCACAAATAGCAGCATAAAATGCCTCCTGCATACCTGTAGGCCAGCTTTTCCATTCCTCTGGCAATGCTACATTATCTGGCACTTCCCCCGGACAAATCAATATCCCCTGAACAATGTCAAAAAATTCCCGGCAGACCTTTGATTTCTTTGCCATAGCTTTTTTGCTAATGCCACCTATACGCATATTACCATCAGCCAGCTCTGTATAGCTCCACCAATAAGGCTCCTGCCAAGCAGTAGCAGAAACAAAATCCAATTTTACAGCCTGAGCCAATTCCTTGGCCTCCAACTCAGGAAAGAATTTTTCATAAAAATATACATCCTGCTGGGACAGGCCCAGACAACAAATAACATTTCTCTGCTGACTGCTATCAGCCAAAAGGCAGGCCTTTTCCAGCAATTCCTCCTGAGCTATATCTTCTGTTATTTGATTTTGCCAGATTATTTCATAGTCCTCTCCCTCTTTTTCTGCCACCATAATCATATAAACACTATTTTCTCTTTGTTGTATGCCTAAATAAGCTATATCCTGCCTGCGGAACCAATTCCCTATTTTTGCCATGCCCATTTTAACCAATTCCCTCCAAGATTACCTTTTCCTTTGCTTCATCTATATGAAGCCGCCATCTTAGACCAAAAACATTCTCCATTCTTACATCTTGGCTGTTGCGAATTTCCCCCAGAAGCCAAAGACTGTTATTGCGGGAAATATACTGCACCTGATAATGCCAAGGCCCCATATCTCCTTCGTCCATAAGCTCTGGATACTCATTAACCCTATGGTATAACTCCCTGGCTCTAGGAAAATCCCCTTGCAGCTGCAGCAGCTCCCTATCCATAAGCCCCTCTGTTAGCAGCTGCATTTTGTAGCCCTGTCGTTCCACCACGCTAACCTCGGTTTCCTTGTTGCTAAAGATATACAGCATGGCTGATACAAACAGCATAATACTTAGCATCCAGATACCCAACAAGGTCATACTGCCTCTTTCCCAATCCTGCATTATACCGTTGCACCTTCCTCCTCCACTATAGGTGTCAAGCCATAACCATAGCTATAAAATACCCTTTCCAAAGCAAATCTATGACCTGTTTTTTGATTGAGGCCGGCAATAGATACCTTTACCCGTTTTTCGTCTAACAGCTTGATGGACAAGTGCTCCAGATATACATCTGTTAAGTCTGTAGCACCAATCATGGGCTGGGTATTTTTGTTAATCCAATAACTTCCATCCTGGCGACGGCGTATTCTATACCTTTGCCAATAATCCTCATGATTATATTGCTCCATTCGCAGATAATGACGGCGTATGTAGAAGGTATAATCATCCTCATTATCCTGCTCCAGCCTCCATTCACCACTATAACGGATGTCCCGGCCGATTTCCTCCATAGGAATCCTCACCTGCTGGATAAGCTCCCAATCCCCCAAGAAATCATAATAGCGGCTAGCTGCCATAGCAAAGAGATTCAGCATAGCTGCAGTTAGCAGCAGCATCAGAGGCAGAGTCACCATCAGCTCCAGCATGGAAAAACCAGCTTCATATTTCTGTGGCCGGCATATCCTTTGCAAATTCAATCTCCTGCTGCCCCCTTCTATTCTGCCATTGCACCTTTACCTTATAATGCACAAGTAAATCATTATCTCCCTGCTGTCTTTGGGAAATAATGGTATATTCATGCTGGTTAGCTGTTACCTGCCGTGTATTTAGTCTGGCCGGATTGTCCTCCAGACAGATAATATCCAACTGTTCTCTAGCCAATAAATCTGCTGTAATATTCCCCTCCAAATCAGACATATAGGTACTTTGCACCTGTATGTACAGCAGCACCCCAGCCAGCGCAGCCATAACAGCCATAGCTCCTAGCAGGTCAAAGAAAAAATATCCCTTTTCATCTACACTCATCCAGTTTCCACCCTGGCCCTTCCTACTGTATCAATAATGATTCTCTCCTCATAGTCACCCTTCCAAATTCTTATGGTGGCCCCCACAGATTGTCCTCGGCGATTAAATCTAATATACCTTTGATTACTTTTGATTCTTACCTGATGACCTGCATTGTAGGGATGCCATGTGTGATAGCTGGTTTTAATATTATAACGATTAGTTGCCATATAAAGCCTAGGTGCATGTTCCCGAATAGCATTGGTATAATCCCATTGGTGGGCCCAGGTCTGGGTATAACGTATAGTATTCATTAAACGCAAGGTTTCATATTTCACATACAGCTTATCCATATTAACCAGCTTAGGCAGAGCCACACTGCATATTATCATCATAATCCCAGTACATACCAAAAGCTCCAGCATACTATGACCTGCTTCATCTAAAACATCCTTATATACCACCCTATCAGCTCCTGTCCCCAAAGCAGCGTTATATATGCCCCGCAGGCCATAAATGGACCTAAAGGCAGTATGTGCCGCCGCCATTTTCCATAAATAAAATAATATAGATATTCTCTCAAAGCTGCTGCCAAGCCTAGTGCAAAGGTTAGAACAAAGGTCAGCAATGCTCCCTGACAACCTAGAAAGATTCCCAAGGCTGCCCCATAGCAAACATCCCCAAAACCAATTTGACCAGTGGCAATATACAACAAAAAAAACATCCCTCCTAGACAAATCATTCCCCCAAAAGCCTGATACCAATGATAATCTGGCAAAAATATTGCCAATCCCACAGTCAGCAGGCCTCCCCATATAATCATAGATATGGTAAGCCTATGATAAAGCTTGCCATATCTACCATCCAGATAGGCTGCTGGCACCATAGCCATAACTCCTCCCAGGGCCATATAGATTCTATTATCCCCCCACAATACCACTGTTGCTCCCACCACAGCTATGATTATAAGGGACAATATTCTATATTTATCCAGCCTTAGCTGCTCTCCTATGATTTCCCAATCTGTGCCCATCCACAGCCTCCCCTTATTTTTAACTTAGGATGCCTTGGCATCTCCCTTACCAAATTTATCCAAGGTATGTCCTTGCAGCTCCGCCTCATCTCCTGAATCAGCTATGGTATATTCCGTAGCTGTAATAGCTTCTATACCGCTATCCTTTAATATACATTTGCCAGTAGGAGGTTTAAGCTGATCAGAATGAGTTATGTATTCTGACAAATCATTGGCAATATCATCAGGATTACTGCCGTTTTGTAGCTGATACATGGTAATGGCTGCATCTATGGCCTGTAAATCAGCTTGAATTTTGGCCGTATTGGCCATGGCTACAGCATTGTTATACTTAGGCACGGCAAAGGAAACAATTACCCCCACAATTCCCACATAAATCAACAGCTCCAGCATGGAAAAGCCTTCCTCTGCTTTTCTTAACCAAAATAAATACTTCTTCATTTTATTACCTCCCCTAAAACAATGTCATCATATCCAAGATAGGCAAAATCGTACTCATAACAATTCCTCCTACCACTAAACCAAGCAATAGGATAATCACCGGCTCCACCATAGTAGAAAGCCTATCCATACTGCCATTGGCCTCCTGCTGGCAGATTTCCCCCATATAAGCCAGCATACCAGCCAACTCACCGCTTTTCTCACCTGCCCCTACCACAGTCATTTCCATATGGGAATATACCCCTGCCACGCTCATGGCTCCAGATAGGCTGCTGCCTTGAGCCAGCTGACGATTCATGGATTTGTATTTAAATTGCAAATACATATTTTGGCATATATTCTCCAATAGCTCCAAACTGCGGCGTATAGAAATACCGCTGTTTATCAACATAGCCATAGTATTAAAGAACACCGCCTGTTCCCGCTGACGGCATAACCTGCCTAGCAAGGGCATTCCCAGTCTAAGGCGGTCAAGAAATATACCACCTTTATGGGTATGATAGATTCTATATAGAATGCCCCCTACTAGCAGAAAAACAACCATTCCCTGCCCTAGGTACAGGGTAAGATTATCCCCCAGCTTCAACAACATGGTAGTAATCCAGGGCAGCTGAGCATCAAAGCCGGCAAATACGGTGGCAAATACTGGCAGTACTTGATAAAGCAATAACAGCATCAAAAAGCCACTAACACTGCAAAGAAACATGGGATAAATCATAATCCCCTTAAGCTTTTCCTTGCTATCATGGTTTTTTTTTAGAATTTCATGGAGCTGGGACAGCACCTGGGGCAGATTACCGGACAATTCACCAGCTCTCACTACGGATACCATAAAATCCGAAAAATATCCCTTGCTCATTTGCATGGCCGTTGATAAGGCATAGCCCTTGGCTAGATTGTCCTTAAGCATCCCCTTGACATCTTCTCGATTCCCCATAGAGATATCTACTGCCTGCATGGTGGGAATACCAGCCTCCAGCATTACAGCCATTTGCTTGCAAAAATTAATGCGAAATTTTTCTAAATTATTTTTTTGCTGGGGCAGCCAGCTTCGCCTTACCTTAATAGGGACTATCTGCTGTCTTCGCAGCTCTGTCATGGCCTCCTTAACGGAATCAGCTTGAATATAGCCCTTTTCTCTGCTGCCAGCCTTGTTCATTCCCTCATAAGTGTATTTATGCATATCCTCACCCTGCTTTGCTTCCTATAACCACATTTTTCTTGAGCAAATTACTACGGCGTAATTTTTCCTCTGCCAAGGCCATAGTCTGCATACCTTCCCCTACACCAGCCTCCATAATATTGTAAAGCTGATCATATTTGCCGCTGCGAATAATATTCCGCACTGCCCCATTAGCCTTTAGACATTCCAATGCACATTCCTTCAAGCCTCGCCGTCCTGGCAACAGTTTCTGGGTGCAGATTCCCACCAGAGATGAGGCTAAAAGTGATTTGGCCATAGACTGCTTTTCTGTAGGATACATGCTAACCAGTCTTTCTACTGCCTCTATAACACTGCCTGCATGCATAGTGGCAATAACATAATGACCAGAGACAGCGGCATTCAACACCGCCTGAACGGTTTCCACATCCCGCATCTCCGATACCATGATAATATCAGGGGCTTGTCGCATAGCATTTTCCACGGCTCGACCGTAGGAAAAAAAATCCACCTCCTTTTCCAGCTGGCTAACCAAGCTAGTCTCTGAGGGCAGCTCATATTCTACCGGGTCCTCCAAGGTAAGAATATGTAGACTGCTGCCGCGATTCAGTTCATCCAACAAGGCTGCCACTGTGGTGCTTTTGCCTGCTCCCGTCGCTCCTGTTATCAACAATAATCCCTGACGATAATCTGCAAACTGTCCCACCATACCAGCCTGGCCCAAATTTTCCAGCTGGGGAATCTGCATGGGCATTACCCGGATAGCTATAGCCATCCGGCCTTTTTTACTATAGCAATGAACCCGATAGCGCCAGGAATTAATTCTGATGGTTAAATTGGCATTTTCCCCATCCACAATCTTTTCCTGTATGCGTTGGGGAAAATATTGCTTCACAAAGGTAAAGATATTTTCTCCATTAGGTACATACTGCTTCAAAGGAGATAAAACCTCTCCTCGACGCCAAAACACCGGCTCATTAGCGGTAATATGTACATCTGTAATTCCTGCCTCTGAGGCACAACGCAAAATTCTTTCCAAATCCCTAATACTAACACACATTCCTACCCTTCCCCTCTAAAATATATTCATCAGCTCCTCTAGCTGAATCTCCCCTGCCAATGCCTTGGCTATACCATCCTCCCTCATGGTGCTAAGCAAACAATCTGGTGATATAAGACTTGCTCCAACCTCTTTGTCCTTTGGCTCCTCTGACAGTTCCTCACTAAAGCAAAGGATTTCGTGGATGGCTATACGGCCAATAAAACCTGTATGACCACATTGAGGACACCCTTGTGGATTGTGATGATAATAAATATCCTCTGGCCTATATGCCTCTCCTAGGAAATGTCCCTCCCTGCTATTCTGCTGTACCTGATAGGGAAGCCTACATATTGGACACAGCCGCCGCAATAATCTTTGGCCCACAATAGCCCTAATAGCCGCCCTGATAATATAGGGGCGTATCCCCATATCCAGCAGCCTATATACAGTTTTCACCGCCCCAGGAGTGTGGATGGTACCATAAATTCTGCGACCTGTAAGAGCAGCACTAATCAGTGTTTCTGCCACCTGGCTGCTGCGAATTTCCCCCACTGCCAGACAGTCAAAATCCTGTCTTAGAACAGCCTCCAGAGCCTTTTCAAAGGTAAAGGCAATCTTCTCATTAACCTGTATCTGATTGATTCCCTCTATTCTGTATTCCACCGGGTCCTCAATGGAAATAATATTATTGCCCTCCTGATTAAGCATACTGAGAATCGCATATAGGGTGGTGGTTTTGCCGGAATTAACCGGGCCAGCAATCAGAATAGCTCCATGACCACTGGTGCATTTGTGCTTCAGCAGTTCCAGATTCCTCTCTGACAAATCCAGCTGAGCCAAGCCCTTGAAATTGTCCTTATTATTTAACAGCCGCAGAACTATTTTTTCCCCAGTAATCATAGGCACCACTGACAGCCGTACATCCAAGGAATTATCCTGCTTTCCCCCAAAGGAAAAACGGCCATCCTGAGGTAGGCGATGCTCCGCTATATCCAAGCCACAGATAAGTTTGAAACGGGAAACCAGATTCCCATATAGCTCCAAGGGCATATGGGCAAAAAGCACCCTCATTTCTCCCTTTACCCTCATGCGGATGCGCACTTCCTCCTCTAGTGGCTCAAAATGAATATCACTGGCTCGCTCATGCAAAGCTGTCTGGAGGATAAACTCCAATAGCTCTGTTAGAGGTGTTCTCTCCCGCTGTAAAGCAGCTGGTTCCTCCCTAACCAAGGGCAGCAGTTCCTCATCCATATTGTGTCTTGCCCGGGTTATTAACTGAAAATATTTCTCCTGTACTTCCATTATGGCCTCCTTTATATAATATTAATATATTATTAACTCTATATAGTATTATATATTAAATACTTCGTTGCTTTACCGAATTTTATAAAGTTTACCCACCACAATAATACCATATCAGAATTTTTTTGCAAGGATTTTTCTGATTTTTTGCAAAAAAAATCAGCCTCCTAGGCTGAGTGAACATAAAAAGGCGGCAGCCTTAACAAAAATTTTGTCAGGCCATACCGCCAAATTGATATGATTATTGATTTTCCAAGCACTTCCGCAAAGCCTGAGCCATTGGCTCTGTAGGCAGCTGGTGTCCTGTCCAGATGCGGAAAGCCTCTGCTCCCTGACCTACCAGCATATCCTCTCCGTTGAGAGTCTGACAGCCATGCTCTCTGGCCATACGCAAAAACATGGTTTCTGCCGGGGTATAGATAATATCATATACAAAGATTCCCGCTGGTACTGCTGCCCAATCTATTGGGGGCATGGTAAGAGTATTTGGCTCCATGCCCAGAGGTGTAGAATTAATCAACAGCTGGGATTGTATCAGCATACGGCGAAATTCCCAGCTTTGCCAATCCATAACCTGAATCTGCATATAAGGCCGGAAGTAATCTGCCACAGCCTGAGCCTTGACCACATTGCGAACACCAATGGTTAAGGAGGCAACGCCCTCCTTGATTAGGCCCCAGATAATGGCTCTGGCTGCTCCGCCAGCTCCCAACAGCACAGCATGCTTGCCAGCAGGGGAAAAGCCGTGATTGTGCATTCCCTGCAAAAAGCCTACTACATCTGTATTGTAGCCGGTCATAAAGCCATCCTGTATAGCTACAGCATTTACGGCACCAATAACCCTGGCATCCTCATCTATAGCATCCAGGAAAGGCATAACCGCCTGCTTGTGGGGAATGGTAACATTGAAGCCCTGAAAGCCCAAGGTTTTCAGACCTGTTACAGCCTGAGCCAAATCCTCTTCTTCCACAGGCATGGCTATATAGACACAATCTAAACCTGCAGCCTGAATCCCTGCATTTTGCATGGCAGGAGATAGAGAATGACCAATTGGGTGGCCTATAACACCAAAATTTTTTGTCTGACCTGTTATCATTCTAACATTCTCCTTAGTCCTTGGCTATTTTGGCATCCGTCTTGGCCTGGAATTTCTCCTTAAAGACAATAAATCTTTCATGGGTGCCTGCACCGATTTCGCCAGCCTGATCCCTAGCTGTAACCCGGAAGGATATTTTGCGCCCTTCCACAGCTGTAATCTCCGCTGTGGCCACTACCTCCATGCCTATGGGAGTAGCTGCAGTATGGGCAATATTCAGTGCCGTTCCCACTGTGGTACTGCCCTCCTCCACCAGAGAATCCATTAAATCAGAGGCGGCCTTTTCCATCAGACAACACATAGCTGGTGTAGCAAAAACCCGCAGGGAGCCGCTGCCCATAGTGCTGGCAATATTTGCCTCAGTTACCTGAGTTCTAGCCTCGTTAACAAGACCTACCTTTATTTCCTTTGCCATATTAACCACCAAATACCTCAGTGAAATAAATAACGGTTACGGTATCATCCATGGAAATGCGCTTCTTGTAGATACGCTCAAAATCTGCAATTAATTCCTCACGGGAATTGATTTCAGGATTCTGCTGTCCCAAATCTTCAGAAGTAAGATTTTCCATGGTCTTAACCCGTACCTTGTCCAGATAGGCTGTATACAGATGCTTTTTAGGTGTAAACTTCTTGCCGGAAGTAATCCAAACAATAGAGCCCTCTGGGTACTTATCGCTAACATCCCCAAGACGTACTGTGCACTTCTTTTTCCGTGCTACAATCAGTTTTTCGTGCTTCTCGGCCTGAAAATTCAGTGACATCATTTTTATCAAGTCCTTCCATATGCAGTATTGGTGATTTATTACTGAAAAAAAGCAAATCAATTCAGTTTCTATCATTTTAGCATACTATCGTACTAAAATAAATATTATGGCCAAAAAATATTATTTGACTTGAAGCCTGCTTTAGGTGGTAAACTTAAATTGTGTATTAATCGAGGAGGTTGTTAAAATGAGTAAAAAAGTTCTTATTATTTCCACCAGCTTGCGACGCCACAGCAATTCCCATGCTTTGGCAGAGGAATTTGCCAAAGGTGCTAAGGAGGCTGGCCATCAGGTTGAATTAATCAGCTTGATTGGCAGACAGATTGAATATTGTGTAGGCTGTCTTTCCTGCCAGCGGACCGGCCAATGCGTTATTGAGGATGATGCTAATCTCATTGCAGAAAAAATGCTAAATGCTGATGTGATTTGTTATGCTACGCCTATTTATTACTATGAAATGGCTGGACAGATGAAAACTCTGCTGGATAGAATGAATCCTCTTTTTTCTGCGGACTACAAATTCAGAGATGTTTATATGCTGTCCACAGCAGCAGATGATGGCCCTCATGTGTCAGATAGAGCTGTTAACGGTCTGGAGGGCTGGATAGAGTGCTTTGCCAAGGCAGAGCTGGCTGGCAGTCTCTTTGCTGGAGGGGTCACCGGCCCAGGGGAAATCACCAACCACACAGCCCTTGCCAAAGCCTATGACATGGGGAAAAATATCTGATAATTTATTTTAAGAAAACAGGCCCTAGAGAATTCATAACATTCTCTAGGGCCTGTCATAATTAGTGGTATCAGTTTTACTTAATAAGACGAATAACTCCTGCCAGCATAAACAGCTTCAGTGCTCCATCAATAATTGCCATATCCATAACACATACCTCCGTAATGATAAAATTCCGTAACCATACAAAATACACATGGTATACATCTATGAAAATTGCTGTGCGGTTTGTATTCATAATCCCCTATGTATTAATTGTGTACTTTGTATTCATTTGTGTACATTATACGGCTTTGTCTTATATCTGTGAACAGACCTTAGTCCCATATTGAGGTATTCCATTATAGAAGTTTAGTATGTATAATTTAGCAAAAAAGGTATAGTTTTCTTTATATTGTTTCTATGTTATTTTGTTATTCTTTATATTTGTTGTTGTATATAACCATCTACAAGGCTGACAATGGCTCTGGAAAGCTGATTCAAGGATTGAATATGAACATAGTTATGACCAAATAGCCGCCTGGCTAAGGCTGGCTGAAAGGGTACTACAGTCTGGATAATTCCTGCTAGGCGCGCCCCTTCCTTTCTCAATCCCTGCAAAGATGTTTCCGTATCAGCAATAGCTGCTTCTTCCGTATACTGCTTCAATGATTTCAACCCTGCCATAGGCAGGCCCTTTTCATCACTGGGCATCATATCTGTCAACATAAATATCAAAGAATTGCTCAAATCATTGCCTAGATATTGACCAAGTATATTCAAGGCTAGACCGTCTCTATTCCAGCCTCTGGCCTCATAATTCCATATACCGGATACATCCTGCTCCTTGGCCTTTAGCACCTGCAAAACAGTGTAACTGCCTATGGTGGAATAGGATAGCACGGTAGTAGGAATACCACACCGCCTCATGCTTTCTGCTATAACATAGCTCTGGGCACTAAGCTGTTTTTGCTGACTATGCCTAGAATAGGAACCATCCAATAACAGCACTACAGAAAATTCCTGATATTGCTCTGGCAAAGGACGACGAAAAATACGCTCATCCCCATTGATAATTCCCTGCCAGGCCAAATCTGCTGCCAGCTTTCCCTGGCCAGCTCTAGCACTGTAGCTTCCCTTAGCCAGTTGGAGAGAGTTCTGCAAGCCATGTGATAAATCCTCTATAATCCGCCTATATTTCCGTCCCTGCTGAAGAAAATGGCCATGGTTATCCCTATAGGCTTCTCCCTTAGTAGCTGTCCCAGCTAAATAAATATGACTATAGCGATGATTCCCCACACATACCTGCTGCTCTATTTCCAGCCTTTTGCTTTCCCCAAAGGCCCCCACTGGATAAATAGCCTTGATTTCTGCCAGCTCCTTAGCCGCTGATTTGCTGCCTATCCCGGGCAGATACCAATTCTTTTCCTGTTTTCTTCTCGCTTCTTCCTGAGACATTAAAGCAGATTTTTCCCGCAGTCGTCCGGCCTGCGTTTGAGATGCTCCCTCCCCCTGATGCTCCATAGGCATAATCCGTCGCAAAAGTTGGCTTAAACCAGCCCCTAGCATCAAATGCCAGTGGCCTGGCTGCCAAAGAAGCTGTGGCTTTAGCAGAAAATATTTTTTTATCAGCTGTTGAAAATTTTCCTTTAGCTCCGGCAAATTCTGCTCCTGCTGAAAATAAAGACCTTTATAAAGGCCCTTTTCCCAAGGATTCAGCAAGCCATTATTTTTCCCTTGTATCTCCAAGCACCGGGCCTTTTTCAAGCTATGAGACAGCTCCTGCCGCATCATTAAGTACTGCATACTATCCTCATGACTATCATCCAGATAATCTGCAGCCCATGCCTGCCGCAAGTTCTCCAAGGTTAGCATATTCCCATAAGAACGCTGATAGGTGGCATGTTCCAGCCCCAGCCAAAACATATCCACCAGCACTGCACCCAGCCAGCAATGGCCTAGATACATAAGATAGCCATCCAGTTCCTGAGCACCATAATGACCATAGGCAAAGCCCATAATGGTATTAAAGTATAAATCTGGACTGCCATCCTTCAGGTAAGCAACAAATCCCGGTACTAGGGTATAGTCTCCTGCAGCTGTCCAAATCATATTTAATGCCCGCCGCTCTACACTGCCTCTAGCTGTTCCCATATTTTCTGCCGACATCTGTTACCACCTCGCTTTAATATAATTACAGGGGAAAATGCTTATTAATCCTTGCCAATGCGCAAATCTAGCAAATCTTGTATAATCTGCCGTTCATCCTCGTTGAATACCTTGTTTACCAAGCCCATTTGTAGAGCAGAACGCAAGCCCAAGCCTTGCTGATAAATTCCCAAGGCTCCTAATAGTCCCCGTAAATCCACAGCCTTGCTGGATATTTCTCCCTGCTGATATTTTAGCTGTAAATCCATAAATAGAGCAATAACGCTGCTGCGAATTTTGTCTGACAAATGACCGTATTGCTTTTCTAATAAATTAGCCAGCATATGCTCATTGGCAGGTGGCAAAGCAATCACCGCAAATCTTGAAGCCAAGGCCTCATTTAGCTCTCTAGTACCAGCATAGCCATAATTCATGGTGGCAATAAATCTGGTAGCTGGGTGCATTTTGAGACGGCCGTAGCCGGGAATATCCAAGATACGACGAAAATCCAACATAGAATGCAGAGCTGCCAAGGCTTCGTTCCGAGCCATATTGATTTCATCTAAAATACAAAAGCCACCTTGACTAGCACATTCATAAACAGGACCAGGCCGAAATTGCACCTGTCCATCTCGGAAGGTATCTGAACCCAGCATCATAGCTGCATCCATATTTACATGAAAGGAAACATTCCAATCTCCCCTGCCAAAGCAATAAGCCAAATTCTCAGCTAATACATTCTTACCTGTGGCCTTGGCTCCTACCAACAGAAGATTTTCCCCTGCCAAAAGCGCTCCTAGAGCCTGTTCCCATATTTCCTTACCATAGTATTGAAATCCTGGCGCCAAAAGCGGCCTATCCTGATTGCTCCAGGGATAGGCCGCCTTATATGCTTCCAGGCTATCTATGAGACAGGGAGCAATCCCTTGTTCCTGCAAAAAAGTCAACATAAACAGCCCCTTTTTTTATATGTTTTTACCTAATTCAACCATTTGAAAAAGTCCATATTCAGCATTGCCCTACTGCTCAGGTATTGCCTCTCCATCCTGACGGATACGGCGTCTGCCCCTAGGACTCTTTACAGGAATATTGGCCTGAACCTTGTTTTCCTCGGACTGATCCTCTCCTGCCAGACTGGCCTGATAAATCCCCCGAATTGGCTTATATACAGCCTTCACCTTCTGGTACAGCTCGCCACCCTTTTTACGGCCTAAAGACTGCAAAAGACGATGATAGAACTGCATCTTGGTTTCGGAATCCTCCAAAGCCTCACAGATATCCTCAGCCTGCTTGTATACCAAAGGAATTTTCTGAATCAGCTTAATATGATTTAATATTTTGGTACAAATAGACTGATGAGCCCGGCGCTTAATCTCCTCATCTGTCAAAACAGCTGCTTCTGCCTCATTTTCAGCCTCTGCTGTATTTTCCTCTGGCATCTGGGACTGCTCCTCTTCCTCTACTGGAGCTATCTCCTGGTCCTCAGCTGTAATTTTCACCGCCTGAGCCGGCTCTGGAGCCTCCTCCTGCTGTGGAACAACAACTACCTCTGGCTCAACCTCTATGGCCCCCACAGGAGCCTCTAAAGGCTCTACAAGCATGGCAGGCTGTGCTACAGGCTGTTCTACAGTCTCTGACTGAACCTCTGGCATTTCCTCAGGAAATGTCTTATCCTCAACCTGATAATCGGAAGCTAAATCCCCTAAATCCACAATAACTTCCTGATCGCTTTCATCAATCCCCAGGCCATCCTGATGCTTGATAGCTCCATCAATATCCCGACAACGATAGATATTATCACGGTTCTGCTTGCCAGCCATCTCAATAGCTGCATCATATCCCTTGTCACGACTAATGATATAATACTTTTCTTCGGCACTGTAATTGCACATCAAAGCTGTAATCAGTTGGAAATCCAAAGCATTCTCCACTCCGTTAACAATCTTGTCGAAACAGATGGTTGCTGGACAATCCATCAGCTGGCGCACCACATCAATCTTTAGGGTATCAGCCTTGATACTGTAGAAAAGATGTAGTTTATCCTCCTGCTGCAGCTTTTGCACGCCCTTCAGGCCCTCGTTGTGTACGTTTTCATAGTCTATATAGTAATTTGCCACACTAGCACCTCACAAAAAAATTTTTACTTACATACTATTTTACTCGTATTCATGTCAGTTTGCAAATATACATTTGAAAACTATTTTGATAATCAAAAAAGCCCCCCCATTACTGGGAGAGCTTTTCTTATAACCCCTACATTATTCAAAGAAAATGCCTCTGCATTTTCTTTCAATGGGGTTTCGACGAGGGTGGAGATATTAGCTCCACCCTGTCATTAGCACAG
>OBLI01000426.1_pt1 | contig 44534 bp, 43 predicted proteins | sample 1519701 | NCBI WGS metagenome assembly OBLI01 (sample SAMEA3663005, study PRJEB22513) | pig gut metagenome | biome: pig gut; feature: pig-associated habitat; material: faeces | place: France | collected 2012
TACCTTCCATCCAGACTCGGATTATTCGACATTTGTCGGGACGTACAAACCTGAAAGCGACGGAGGCACAATCAGATATGCTTTTGTTCCTCAGACATTTACAAATGCGTATATCGAAGCATACAAAGACATTGACACACCCGTTTATCTGATAATCGAGGAGATCAACCGTGGCAACTGTGCACAGATTTTCGGCGATCTCTTCCAGCTTTTGGACAGAGGAAGTGATGGTTATTCCGAGTACTCTATCAATGCGGACAAGGACCTTCGTGACTACATCAGACACGAATTGACCAAACACAAAGGCATTGACCAAAACACTGATCCCGAAGGGATAGAAGACGGAAAACTCAGGCTCCCGCCGAACCTTCATATACTGGCCACGATGAACACCTCAGACCAGTCACTCTTCCCGATGGACAGCGCGTTCAAGCGGCGTTGGGACTGGGAATACGTGCCGATACAATACGAAGGTGCGACATCGGACAGCTTCACTATCACGCTCAGTGGCAAGCGGTTCCGCTGGATTGATTTCCTGAAAGCAGTCAATGACAGAATACGTAGCACCACCGAATCTGAAGACAAACAACTCGGAAACTACTTCATCAAATCTGACATTGACGAAAAGGAGTTCAAGAGTAAAGTCATGTTCTACCTCTGGAGCGAGGTCTGCAAAGACGAATACCTGACAGAGCAGAATTTCATGAGGTCAATGACAAAGAACAGCATTGAAAAACTGAATTCCGAGAAGCCTGCAGACGAATTTTTCCGCGCCCACATTAGCGAATACGAGGTCGAAGAATTCTCGTTCAATGACCTTTTCTCAGAAAGAGGTACAGATCTCCTGCTCGGTTTCATGTACAGCATGAACGTTTTGCCTATACCTGATAAGATAGAACCTCTTGAACCTTAAGATTCGCTAACAATCGGTACCACAGATGATTATCCTGTTCGAAAATGCAAACTATGATGCCTCATTCATAAAGGCATTGGACCTGCCTGCCGGCTGCTATACAACACCGGAGGACGACCAGGTACGCATGAATTGTACAGGATATTTCTATTCTCCATCTGTAGCAGACGCGATATTCATACTCCCTAAGGTTTTCCTGAAATCATCCGGTAACGGACTGACCGCCTTCGGGAAATACCAGATCGAGGAATTCACTCATTATCCCTTCACTGAGAATGTCAATGCTGACAATTCGCTGGCACAGAACATTTTTTCCATTTCAATATGGATATACTTGGCTATCAAGCGGTTCCAAAAAGACTATCCTGACTCAGGAATAGTTATAGAGGGAAATAAGACGCGGAATGTGACATCGAGAAAAGGGCCGGATTCGTGCACTCTCATTGACATAATCCTTTCCCTCATCGACTTTCACAAGAATCACCAGACTCTCCTGACATATTGCAGCCTAATCTCGCATAGCGGGAAAAATAGGATTCATTGGACGAAAACAGTCAACCATTCGCAAGCATATATCATTGGCAATCAGCCATTTTACCTCGACACCCTCAATCACGACAAGCAGATCGACTATAACGAGCAGCTGATTTCACTCTTCTACTCCGTTCTGAACTACCTGAAGGAGATCTTCATGTTCGACGCTACTCCAGCATTGGCCTATAAAATCATCCCTCCAAAAAGGGTCAGGTCAATGATTTTGTCAGGAAAGGGTACGCGGCTCCTCAAGTCGATCAGAAAACGCTATTTCAAAGACGAATTCGTGCTGCTCTGGAATCTGTTGTACGCATTTTTCTCAAAATGTGAGAAGGTCAATGCCAAGAAATCCCGCGGTGAAGCATTGATAGCCAAAGACTTCAATATAGTTTTCGAGGCCATGACTGACAGGCTTATCAGTGACGAAAAGTTGCCTGGAGGACTGCGTGAACAACGAGACGGCAAAATCATTGACCACATTTACAAAGATACGGCTCCATTCGGGACAGGACAGGTTTATTACATCGGGGACAGCAAATACTATCTGGACGAGAACAGAATATCCGGTGAGTCTGTGTATAAGCAATATACCTATGCACGAAATGTCATTCAGGAATGTATCACACTTTCATACAAAAGACCTGAGGAATATGACCGACTTGGACTGCGATATAGAGATTCATTGACGGAAGGCTATTGCCCTACTCCAAACTTTTTCATCCGCGGAAAGTTTTTCGCTGAGGCAAGCGATCCATTCAGTACTACAGATCTGTATATCAACAAATTGCCTTTCAATAGACATAATGATATTCAGTATCAGTTCCCTGACAGACTGTTCGACAGGGATACATTGATACTCATGACTTTCGAGGTGAATTTCCTGTATATACTTCATAGTTATGCTTCAGGAAATGACGTTTCCAAAGCCAGAGCAGTTCTGCGCTCACGCTTCAGGGAAAGCTTCATGGAAACACTTGAGGACCTATATGAGGTAAGACCTCTGGGGAATGCAACCAAAGAATATATTGACCAGAACTACAGGGAGCTGAATGGTAAAGTATTCTTTGACAATGATTCCAGACAGTTTTTGATAGCAACTCCAAAGCCGATATTAAAACCCACCAACCGGAATTAATCAGTTTTTTTTCTTGGAATCCATCTGTCATAATAAGGATTATTGTTACTTTTGCCATCTAAACAATAAGACTATGTTCACACTATATACATTGACATCATATTTGCATAGCGAGGCGGCATGCAGGGCGTCTGAGGAAGGATTTATAAGAGAGATTGAAGATTTGCTCGGAGAGGATTTCGACTTTAGGGACGAAGATTTTTCGGGATATGGGGAGACATTGAATAATGTCATCTATGTCAGGACCGGAGGGACGGAGGGTATTTTCAAGAGCAAATTCTGCAGTGACGGAAGTTTGCAAGTGCCTGGCAATGAGCCGATAAGACTGCTTACCAGCGGAAAGAGCAATTCGTTGGCAGCTTCTATGGAAATATTGTCATACCTGAACCGTAACGGGTATCCGGGAGAAATCATACATGGAAGCACTGAGGAAATCGTCAGGAAACTTAAGGCTGGTTATACGATGGGCGGCAAGAACCATGTACGCAAATATGACATGGGACGGATATTGAAAGGCATGAAGGTCGGTGTTGTCGGAAAGCCATCGGACTGGCTGATATCCAGCGATGTAAACTATGATGAGGCAAAAGAGAAACTTGGCGTCGAAATCATTGACATTGACATAAACAAACTCGTCAGTTGCGCGAAGAATCCGGACCGAAGGCATCTGGGCGGGCTGAACCTCAACGAATTGAACAAGCCGAAATTCGGCCGCACAATCACAGAGGGCGACTTCGGGAAAGCCCTCGACATTTACTGCGCGCTAAAGTCAATAGTGGAAGAATATGAGCTGGACGGACTGTCTCTGAGATGCTTTGACCTGCTTACAGCGCTTGGCAGCACCGGGTGTATGGCATTGGCAATACTTAACAGTCAAGGAGTTGTGGCGACGTGCGAGGGCGACGTGCCAGCTCTGTTGTCCATGTGCGTGGCGATGAAAAAATTCGGCACACCGGGATTCCAGGCGAACCTGTCACGCATCGACGGGGACAAATTACTGTTCGCACATTGCACCGTGCCACTCAATATCGTGAGCGACTATTGCTATGACACGCATTTCGAATCCGGAATAGGCGTTGCAGTGCATGGCATAATACCGGCAGGCCCGGCCAAGATTTTCAAACTATCGCCGGACTGCTCAGAGATGTTTTTCGAAGATGTCAATATCATTGAAAATCAATATAATGACAATCTTTGCCGCACACAGATAATTGTGGAGGCCCCGGGACTCGCAGATTATTTTCTCCGCTCGTCCATCGGGAACCACCACGTGATTATTCCGTCACATAGACGGTAAGATCTCTGGCGAGGCAACCCTGGCCATATCCGTATTCGACTCTGATTACGCACTTGCCCACTGTCCTGAAGTAAATCAGGTAGTGGGAATTTGCTTCAGGCCTTATGGCGGCTCTTCCTTCGTCGGCTGAGATGAATTTGTACCACTTGACATCGCCAAGTGAGGATTGGATGACCAGGTCACGGCGTTATTCCTGGACTCCTTTTTGCAGGAGCCGACTGTGAGCAACGCCATCCCGAGCATTGCCACTAATCCGATGAGTGATAGCTTCTTATGAATACCATATAGCTTTGTAAATACGTAATTATACGTAGAAACTCACTATTTTTTACTTACTCTCTACTTTATGAACGATAGAAATAATCACGCTGCCCAAGATACCGGCAAAGAGAGAGCCGAGCAAGACTGCAACCTTACCCATGTCCCGGAGCTGCGCAGTAACTTCAGGCAACTGGTCGCCGAATGACAATGTATCCACGAAAATGGACATTGTGAAGCCTATACCTCCGAGGCAAGCGACAGCGATAAGCATCTTCCAGGAAGCGTTGGCCGGCATCTCTCCCGCGTGGAACTTGATCGCAAGGAAGCTGGCCAATGAAATGCCGAGCGGCTTGCCGATAACCAGACCGAAGAAGATACCCATTCCTACACTGCCGAGCGAAGGATCGAAATGGAAGACGTTGAAGTATGAAAGGTCAGGAATCACCACACCGGCATTGGCAAGAGCGAATATCGGCATAATCAGGAAGTTAACCCATGGACCCAACACATGCTCCAGATGATAGCTCATACCCATCGTATCTTTGGAGATGGCCGAAATACGTCTGAGACAATGCCTCTGAGGGCCGTTCGGGAACACATCAGATTCTGATGAAAGCGAATCATATTCATCGATACGACGTATATACTGTACCTCTTTTCTATGGAAATATGCACGTGGATAACGCGAAGCCATCGGAACGAGGAATGCCATTACGACACCTGACATGGTAGAATGTATGCCGGCGTAATAGAACAAGCTCCAGACTATAATGGCACAAGCCATGTAGAACGACTGTCGTTTCTCGCCTAACTTATTCATTATCAAAACGAAAATGACTACCAGGACTGCAATTCCCAAAAGCACGAAATTAATCTTTCCGCCATAGAACAGCGCCACGACCAGAATCGCGATAAGGTCATCGGCAATCGCAAGTGCGGTAAGGAACACTTTCAATGAAACCGGCACCCTGTCCCCCAAAATCGACAAAATTCCGACCGCAAACGCGATATCGGTAGCCGTCGGGATTCCCCATCCGGAGCCTGCGGCTGAACCATGATTTATGATGGCGAAGATCAATGCCGGTGCTACGACTCCTCCTAACGCTGCTATGACAGGGAGCATCGCTTTCTTTACGGATGACAGTTCGCCGACTTTCATTTCCCTACGGATTTCCAAGCCTACGGTAAAGAAGAATACCGTCATCAAAATATCATTGATAAAAGACTCTACGGTCATCCCGCGAGGGAAGAATATACTCTGCCCGTCAGGGAATTGACAGAACAGGGAAATATTGGTTTCCAGGAGGTTATGATAAAAATCCTTGGTCGCGGGAAGGTTGGCGAGCAACATTGCGACCACTACGCAGGCAAGAAGGACGACCCCTTGCGCCCATGGTTGTTTTGCGAAAGTTTTTCGACGATGGTCGAAATTATGCACTCCTTTAGTCCAAGTATAGACAGGTATAAGCCTCATAATACTAAAAATTACAACTGTTTATTAAGTAAGGTTTCCAAATGTTCTTTTACATTGCCTATGTTATCGAAGCGAATAGCATTGATTCCTAACACTTTAGCCATATCGACATTATCCTGGTTATCATCTATGAAGACACATTCTCCAGGCTTCAGAGAATATCTTTCAAGCAGTATTTCATAGATTTTCCTATCAGGTTTGACAACTTTTTCGACACCGGAGACGACGATACCGTCGAACAGGCTGAAGAATGAATAGTTCGCGAAGGCATAACCTATTTTCTCCGCCGACCAATTAGTCAGGCCATAAATGCCATAACCCATGAATTTCAGTTCCTTGAGAAGGTCAATGCTCTCAGGCAGTTCGCATTTAAGCATCTTTTCCCAATCATCATCATACATCTGAATCGCTTCCGCATACTCAGGGAACTTCGCCTGAAGTTCTTTCACTGCTTCAGCAAAAGGTCGTCCGGCATCCTGCCTGATATTCCATTCGCCATTACAGATATCCGCGAGGAAATGTTCCATCTCCTCGTCGTTATTGAAATATGATTTGTAAAGATAACGCGGATTCCAGTCGAGAAGGACACCTCCGAAATCGAATATGATATTCTTTATCATCTTTTTAAGTCAATGCCTATATAAAGCGGTTCTGCTCTTCAGAATATGTAAATCCGGCAGCAGCCAGTTTCTTTTCAAGTTCCGCACGGTCTTCGTGATAATAATCACAAATCTGGTCAAGGTTATCGAACTCCTCGTCTCGGAGAAGAAAGTTGATTGCTGAAGCAAGCATCGGCATATCATTCTGCGGCAAATGTTCCATAAAAATATAAATTTAGGCACTCATGTCACCTGACGTGAGTTTTCGGATTGCAAATTTAGGAATATAAATCAATATTTTATTGATTTTGCCGTCGCGAATCTATCCAAAAGCATTACTCGCCTCTAAAATTTGCGTTCCGTTCCCTTTCCCGGGAGCGGAACGCACTTTTTCTTTACAAATCCGAGTTATTTCACGGAGAATTTATATACAGTGTGCTGAGTATAAACTTCTCCAGGTCGGAGAACCGTATCCGTAAAGCCAGGGTGATTGATTGAGTCTGGCCATTTCTGAGTCTCCAAGGCCAACGCTTCACGATGACCTATCGGCTGTCCCTTGACTTTTCCGCAGTAGGATCCGTCGAAGAAGTTGCCGCTGTAGAACTGAAGTCCAGGCTGGTCGGTAAAGATTTCCATGAAACGTCCCGTAGAAGGGTCATAAACCGTACATACGCTATGAATCTTGCCATCCGCAGGAGTGTTAAGCTCCCAGTTGTGGTCATATCCGCCTCCGACAATCAGTTGAGGATGATTTTCAGCGATTCTTTCCCCGATGGCATGTGGCTCGCGGAAATCAAATGGAGTGCCTGTCACGGACAGATGCTCGCCTGTTGGAATGAGTACCTTGTCGACAGGAGTAATGGAATCGGCATTGATAGTCAACACATGATCCAAGATGGAACCGCCTTTGCTGCCATGCAAGTTATAGAATGCATGATTTGAGAGATTGACCGGCGTCGCCTTGTCCGTCCTGGCGCTGTACGCGATATCCAGACTGTTGTCGCGAGTGATTGTATAGGTAAGGTCAATGCTGAGGTTGCCGGGGAATCCGTCTTGGCCGTCAGGCGCTGTGTATGAGAGCGTTACCGAAGAATCTGTTCTCTCTTTCAGAGACCACATTACCATATCCACGCCGAGAAGTCCTCCGTGCAAAGTCTGCCCGTTGTTATTCTTCGGAAGATTATATGTAACTCCGTCGAGGGTGAATTTGCCTCCACCGATACGGTTTGCAACGCGGCCTACTGTGGCGCCGAGAAATCTTTCTCCAGAGTTGTGTACATAACTCTTTCCGTCTCCATAGCCGACGATGATATCATCGATATTGCCGTCTCTGTCCGGTGCAAAAAGACTGATGATACGAGCACCGAAATCCGTTACCTGCATCGTGAGGTCCCCGTTGCGTAACGTGTACAGATTCATATGGTTCCGCACACCTGCTGACGCATCCTTATAATGGAATGCCGAAGGACTGATGATTGGAACAGAGGCCTGCAGAGGAGCATTGACAACAGCCTCATTTGCCTCTTTTACGCGGGCGGCATTCACTTTTAATACCTCACGGTCATAGGTGTACAGGCCATTGACCTCGCCTTCCACATCCGTCGTCTGAGTATAGACAGCTGCCGCGCACATATCTCTCTGCTTGATATCGATAAGGTCTCGTGCATATAGACAATAGGTGTCTGTGACTTTCTTTTCCGTATCATATTGGATATAACCCCATTTGCGGCCTATATCCCACGTGTGGCCGTCAATTGGACGACCGATGCCTCCATATTCGCCAAGAACATTGACCTTGGCAGTATCGAGGATACGCATTCTCGGGTTCGGGTAGGTGTGTGAGTCCAGAATATCGCCGGCTCCCTCGATCCAGTTGCCACCTGAGGCAGCATTGACCAGACGCGTAGAATCCATTTTTCTGGTGAAGGCGACTACAGCCTCAGTATCGAACTGGCCCCAGGCTTCGTTGAACGGAACCCAGACTACAATCGACTGGAACTTCTTGAGCTGAGCGATGATTTCACCCCACTCTTTATAGTAATTTGCCATATTGGACTCATTACGTGCCCAGTAATCAGTTCCGGCACCATAGCAGTCTTCCCCTTGTCCCCATTGGCTACGGCCATTATAGTATCCGATACTCGGCATATCCTGCCATACCATCATACCTAAGCGGTCACAGGCATAGTACCACTGCGCCGGTTCCACCTTGATATGTTTGCGTATCATATTGAATCCTAAATCTTTAGTCGCCTTGATATCCCAAGTGAGAGCCTCTGAGCTCGGAGCCGTATAGAGTCCGTCCGGCCACCAGCCCTGGTCAAGAGGGCCGATCTGGAAGAGGATTTTGTCGTTCAGCGCCAACCTTTTGACGCCGTCAGAATCCCTCTGCCCGGAAATCTTGCGCATCGCCGTGTATCCCTGAATTCTGTCGATGACTTTTCCGTTTCTTATCAATGATATTTTAACGCCGTAAAGATATGGTTTGTCTGTACTCCAGAGTTTAGGATTCCGAATCTTGATCGTCGCCGTTTCACCGGCAGCAACGGTTTTACGTCCCTTGCGGAAGATGCTCCAACCTGGTTTCTCAGTATCGTAGCCTATCTTCGGGCGCAATATATCTACGCGAATCTTGTCTCCACTTTCGGCTCCGTCACATGTTGCAGTGACAGAAATTTCTCCTGTGGCAATATCTGTTGTGACATTGTAGTCTTCGATATGTGCATCAGCATTGACAGGCTCCATCCACACGCTCTGCCAGATACCGGTGACAGGTGTGTACCAGATTCCATTAGGGTCGGAAACTTGCTTTCCGCGTGGGATTGAATATTTTGGGTCATCTGTCGGGTCCCAAACCTTCACAACGAGTTCAGCTGGCGTATCGCTCAGATAATCAGTCACATCTACCGAAAAAGCAGTGTAGCCTCCCGTATGAGATGCAATCTGTTTACCGTCGATAAAAACCTCGGCACGCCAATCCACGGCATCGAAATGAAGGAGGATTTTCTTTCCATCCCATTTGGACGGTCTTACGACTGATGTTCTGTACCACAAGATTTCATTTTCGCTTATGCGCTTACAAACGCCTGAGAGTGAAGATTCTACGCAGAACGGAACCAGTATCTGGCCATCAGCGTTTTCCGGCATTGAATCAGCATCTTCAGGGCTGATGGCATAATCCCAAAGGCCATTGAGATTCTGCCACTGCGGTCTTACCATCTGCGGTCTTGGATATTCCGTGTGGCAATTGTCCGGACTTACTGAGGAAGCCCATCTGGTGCGGATATTCTCTCCGGCCGGAGTCCACTCCTGAGCATGCGAAATGATGCAGGCTGTCAAGAATGTCAATAACAACAAAAGGATCTTTTTCATGTGTTAGTGTTTCTAAATGGTCACTGTAATATTTCAACAAATATATAAAATTCCATGAATACTTTCGCTATCTTTGTAATTTGTAATTTAGACGATTATGGCAGACAGTAATTTCATAGACTACGTAAAGATATATTGTGCATCAGGACATGGCGGTGCGGGATCAGTTCATCTTCATAGGGCAAAGTATGTTCCTAAAGGTGGACCTGATGGTGGCGACGGCGGACGCGGCGGACATATTATATTAAGGGCGAACCCTCAGTTCTGGACACTTATCCATTTGAAATACAAGAAGTTTATCAAGGCTGAAAATGGAGAACATGGTGGCGCGGCACTTTGCAAAGGAAAACAGGGACAGGATATCATTCTGGATGTTCCTGTAGGCACAGTCGTAAAAGATGGAGAAACTGGAGAAATCCTGTTCGACATGATGGAGCCAGATGAGGAAAAAATCCTCTGCAAAGGCGGACGCGGCGGACTTGGAAACAATAACTTCAAATCAGCCACTCAGCAGACGCCACGTTATGCCCAGCCCGGAGAAGACGGGCAGGAAGGCTGGTTTATTCTCGAGCTCAAGATTCTCGCAGATGTAGGCCTTGTGGGATTTCCTAATGCTGGAAAATCCACACTCTTGGCCGCAATCACCTCAGCCAAACCGAAGATTGCAAACTACGCATTTACGACTTTGGAACCAAACCTCGGAATCGTCAGATATCACGATGACAAATCATTCGTAATGGCCGACATCCCGGGAATCATCGAAGGCGCACATGAAGGTAAGGGTATCGGACTGAGATTCCTCAGACACATCGAACGTAACTCCGTGCTGCTCTTCATGGTATCAGCGGAAGAGCAAGACATCGAAAAGGGATATGAAATTCTGCTGAATGAGCTCGAAATGTATAACCCTGAACTGCTCGACAAGGAACGCGTTCTCGCAGTAACGAAATGTGACCTTATCGATGCGAAGGCAGAGAAAAAAATCAAGAAAACTCTTCCGGCAGACATTCCTACAGTCTTCATTTCTTCAGTAACAGGTGAAAACTTGTCTGAACTGAAAGATGAACTCTGGAAAGCATTACATGCAGAAGTTTGATAATTATGCACTTTTGGGACATACTACACCGATGGGATCAGATTTTGACCCTTTTTCTTAACCAGATTCATAATCCGGCGACAGACCAATTCATGGTTTTCATGTCGGACAGAGCCGCCTGGTTTCCGATGTACGCATTCGTCGCATTTTGCCTCGTCTGGCGTCTCGGTTGGAAAAAAGGCCTGATATCCATCGTATGTGTAGCATTGACTCTACTCGCATGCGACCAAACCGCAAACTTGCTGAAATATTCGGTCGCCAGACTGCGCCCCTGCTACAGTTCCTACATGCTCTTCGGCGGCCTGCATGTGCTCGAAACCCGCGGCAGCCTGTTCGGTTTTTTTTCCGCCCACGCTGCCAATGCCTTCGGCTTTGCAATGTGTACGTCAATGTTGTTCCGCTATGATTTGGAACATAGATACAAGGCCTACATCTACACGATATTCGTTTGGGCTATCTGCTTGTCCATGAGCAGGATATTTGTCGGAAAACATTATCTTGGAGACGTTCTTGTCGGTGCCATCATAGGTAGTGGCTACGGCGCATTGACAGCGACATTCGCAAAATTTATATTTGCCAAATACATCGATAAAAAAGCAATTCCGCTCCCGGGAAAGGGAACGGAACGCAAATTTTAGTTTCCGGTGAAGGCTACAGTGCCGGAATCGCTTTCTCCATCATAATTCCGCGAGAGCCTTTCACGAGTATCGCATACCCATGCAGAGGCTTTTTCGCCAGCGCGTCGGCCAATTCTTCCGATGTCCCGTACCATCTGATGCCCGAATTCTCAGCCGGAACTATGCCTATTTGGGTCAATGCCTTTCCGAATTCTTCTCCTACGAAACAAATCACGTCCATGCCAGACTTCATCGCAAGTTCCACTATAGCAATATGTTCCGATACTGAAGTAGGACCCAGTTCCCTCATATCGCCGAGGAGTGCTGCCTTATGGGCTGCTTTCATCCCGGAGAAATTATTAAGGGCAGCTGACATGCTGGACGGATTTGCATTATAAGCATCGACTACGAGCACATTATGCTCTGTCTTGACCATCTGAGACCTGCTGTTGGATGGTGTATATGATTCAATAGCAGATATCGCAAGATCTTCCGGTACGCCGAAATGTTTACCGATACATAATGCCGCCAGGACGTTGGCTGAGTTATATGCTCCGACAAGTTTTGTCTTCACGACTACGCCACCTGGCATCATAATGCGCAAAAATGGTTCTTCAGGAGTCGTATCCATGATGACGCAACCATCATGATGCAATCCGTAGGAGATGACTGACTTGCAGTTACGCTCTTCAGTCATGGACACCAAAACGGGGTCATCGGCATTGACAAAAACCGAAGTGCCGAAGGCATTGACATAATCATATAGGCAGCCCTTGGCTTTTTTTACGCCCTCGAAACTTCCGAACCCTTGGAGGTGGGCCTTGCCGACATTGGTGATTATGCCGAAATCGGGCTCTGAGACACGCACAAGTTTGAAAATGTCATCAGGGTGACTGGCGCCCATTTCGATTACGGCGAGTTCGGTCGACGGGGTAATTTTCAGCAGCGAAAGCGGAACTCCGATGTCGTTGTTCAGGTTGCCTTCTGTGGCGACAACGTTGTATTTAGCTGATAGAACGGTCTTTATGAGTTCCTTCGTAGTGGTTTTGCCGTTCGTTCCGGTGATGCCGATTATGTCAAGATGTTTCCCGTCGGGCAGAACGTGTTCGCGATGATACCTCGCAAGTTCCTGAAGTGTCTGCAAAGTATCGCTTACAGGGATTATTCTGCTATGTCCCTCCGAATCCAAATACGCAGAACTTTTATCGCAAACAACTGAACCAGAGGTCACTACAACATAGGCAGCACCTGAATTCAACGCTTTTTCGGCGTATTCGTTTCCGTCGAAATTTTCGCCTTTCAATGCGATGAACAACTCCCCGCCGCTAATCTTACGACTATCGGTAGCGACACATCCGCATTGACAAAAAATAGAATATAATTCTTTAATTTCCATTATTTTACGCCTGTACTTCCAAAACCGCCCTCTCCCCTTCCGGTCTCATCGAGGACTTCGACTTCTTCCCATTCTACATGCTCATGGCGCGCAACCACAAGCTGCGCAATACGTTCTCCATTTTCGATAACAAACGGAGTATCAGAGAGATTCACGAGCAGAATCTTCAGTTCACCGCGATAATCCGCGTCGATGGTACCTGGCGAATTGAGAACTGTGATGCCGTGTTTTACAGCCAGGCCGCTACGTGGACGAGCCTGACACTCAAAGCCTTCCGGCAATGCGATGTAAATACCGGTCGGAATGAGGGCTCGCTGGAGCGGGGCCAGTGTCACAGGTTCCTGCAAGTTCGCACGGATATCCATACCTGCCGACTGAAGTGTCGCGTAAGCAGGAGAAGGGTTCGATGATTTGTTTACGATTTTAACTTTCATTTCGATTCCAATGTTTCAGAAACTTCCTTGTCGTGAGGCAAAATGAGGTTCAGCACCACACCGACGATCGATGCGAGTCCGATTCCTGCAAGAGAAAAACTGCCGAAGTCGATTACCGCGCCTCCGATGCCTATGGTCAGGATCAATGATGATATGATGAGGTTTCTTGTCGATCCCATATTCAGTTTGGATTCGATCATATTGCTGATGCCGACTGAAGCGATGGAGCCGAAGAGGAGCAACATGATGCCGCCGAGAACGGCCTGAGGTATCGTCTGGATGACGGCACCTACTTTTCCGATGAGAGCCAATACAACGGCAGAGACACCGGCGATTCTAAGTACTGACGGGTCAGTGACTTTTGTAAGTGATACCGCACCTGTAACCTCAGAATAAGTAGTGATTGGAGCACCTCCGAGGAATGCAGCCAAGCAGCATGAGAGGCCATCTCCGAGGAGTGTTCTGTGAAGTCCAGGGTCTTTGATGAAGTCCTTGCCTGCGATGGAGCTGATGGCGTACATATCTCCCACGTGTTCGATTATCGGGGCGATGGCGACAGGGGCCATAAACAGGATCGCCTGCCAAGAGAATGACATATGGGAAAGTTTAGGGATGGCAAACCATGAGGCCTGTGCCACTGGTGAGAAATCCATGGATTCTCTGAAGAATAATAAAGATACTATGTAGCCGGCTACAGCGCCGAATACTACAGGAATTAGTTTCACAATGCCTTTACCCCAGATGGAAGCTGCCACTGCAACAGCCAGAGACACAAGGGCCAAAATCCAGTTGGCCTTAGCCATGTTTACACCTGTACTTGCAAGTGAGAGACCGATGAGGATAATTACCGGACCGATAACAATCGGCGGGAACAATTTCTTTATGAATCCTATTCCGAAGGTCTTGACCAGCAAGCCCATAAGCATATAGACTATACCTACGGAAACAAGTCCGCAGAACATGCCTGAAAGTCCGTAAAGTTCTGTCGCCTTAATGATAGGGGCGATGAACGCAAAACTACTGCCGAGATAAATAGGAACTTTACCACCAGTAACTAAATGGAACAGTAAAGTACCGAGACCGGCAGCAAGCAGGGCCACAGCCGGATCGAGATTACAGAGAATCGGGACAAGCACGGTAGAGCCGAATGCCACGAACATGAATTGCACACCGACGATGGTGCGCTTCATAGGAGACAACGAATGTTCAGCCATTGTAATAATTATTATAAGTTGTTGGTTTACAGACTATTTCGGCGCTATCTTATACAATACGCCGGCGATGAGCGCAAATATCATATTAGGAAGCCAAATTGCAAGCCACGGCGGCATGACACCTGTGTAGACAAACATTTGACTGAACCTCATGAACAAAATGTAAGAGAAACTGAGTGCGATTCCGATCGCAAGGTTCCATCCGATGCCTCCCCTCTTTTTACGTGAGGACAATGCCACACCCATAATCGTGAGGATGAAAGCGGAAAACGGCAATGAGAATCTCTGTTGTTTTTCGATGAGCGAGTATTTCACATTCGGGTCACCTCGCTGCTTCTGCGTCTCGATAAGTTCGTTAAGGTCTTGATACGGAAGGTCTTCCACGGTATTTTTCTTTCTTACCATATCAGTGACAGTCAGACTGATTACCGTATCCAACTGTTCACCGCACTTGACCTTGTCTTCAAGCCCCTCGTCGTTATAATCTCTGATAAAATACTTCTTGAGTGTCCATCCACCGAAAGTACTGTCCCATACCGCACGTTCTGCGGACAATTTGGAAACCAGCTGATTATCTTTTATAGTCTCCAGCGTGAACTTATAAGCCGTGTTGTTATATTTACTGAACTGCTCCACATACACGAACTCTCCCGGAGCTATTTGATAATGGATGTTTCTTTCCGATGCCTGAGCTTTCTTCTTCGTATAAACAGCCTCAAATCTATGCCGTTCGACATTGGACCGCGGAATCACAAAGAGGTTCAAGGCCAATGACAATAAGGCGATTACGGTTGCGGAAAAGATATATGGCACCATCATTCTGTGGAAACTGATTCCGCAGGACAATATACCGATTATCTCCGAATTCGCCGCCATCCTCGAGGTAAAGAAAATGACCGTAATGAATACGAACAGAGGACTGAACATATTCATGAAATAAGGTATGAAGTTCAAATAATAATCGAAGATAATGGACTCTATCGGTGCCTGTCTGGACACGAAATCGTCCACCTTCTCGCTGATGTCGAAGATTATCACGATTCCGATAATAAGCAGAATCGCGATAAAGAAGGTAAACATGAACTTCTTTATTATGTAGAGATCAAGTTTCTTTGGAAACATAGTCTAAAGCCTTGTCATTATCCGTTTTACCGTCACGTCTTTCCAGGATTTGAAATCTCCGGCCAGAATGTGCCGGCGCGCAGTACGGACCAAATCCAGATAGAACGCGAGATTATGTTCACTCGCAATCATAGCAGCAAACATCTCACCTGCGACAAAAAGATGCCTCAAATAGGCCTTCGTGTAAGTTCTGTCCACGAAAGATGCCCCGTCCGGGTCAATGAGAGAGAAGTCATTCTCCCACTTTTTGTTGCGCATGTTCATTATTCCGTTCCAGGTGAACAACATGCCGTTACGTCCGTTTCTTGTCGGCATGACGCAGTCGAACATATCCACTCCCCTGGCGATACCTTCCAACAAGTTGGCAGGTGTTCCTACCCCCATGAGATAACGAGGCCTGTCGTCCGGAAGGAGCGGGCACACAAGTTCCAGCATCTCATACATTTTCTCCGTAGGTTCTCCGACCGCAAGTCCTCCGATGGCATATCCTTCCCTGTCGAACGATACCGCATGATCCACCGCCATTTTCCTAAGTTCAGGATAAACGCACCCCTGGATAATCGGGAACACTGTCTGGCTGTAACCGTAAAGAGGCTCTGTCTCATCGAATCTCTTCAGATATCTTTCGAGCCAGTTTTGGGTCATTTTCAATGATTTTTTCGCATAGTCGTAGTCTGCGTCTCCCGGACAGCACTCATCCAGCGCCATCATGATATCAGCGCCGATAATACGCTGAGTATCAACATTATTTTCAGGTGTAAAAGTATGTCTGGAGCCATCTATATGCGAAGAAAACGTACAGCCGTCAGGTGTAAGCTTTCTGATTCCCGTAAGTGAGAATACCTGGAAACCGCCGCTGTCGGTCAATATCGGCCTGTCCCATGATATGAATTTATGAAGCCCTCCGGCTGCTTTCAATGTATCCAGACCGGGGCGAAGGTACAAATGATAAGTATTTCCAAGGATAATCTGTGCTTTGATATCCTCTTTCAAATCTCTGTGATATACACCCTTTACAGAACCTACAGTTCCTACCGGCATGAAGATAGGTGTCTCTATCTGACCATGGTCAGTGGTTATCACACCACATCGTGCAGATGACTGCGGATCTGAAGCTATCTTTTCGAATTTCATTAATTTTTCAAGTTTCAACTTTCAAAGTTAGTAAAAATACGATAAAAACTTGTACATTTGCCTGATTTCGGTTTCGAAATTCACTAGAACAACTTCAACAAAAACAAACAAAGTCATAGTAATATGAAGAACAACGGAATCAGCATGAGGCTGATAATTATGAATTTCCTGCAATATGCCATCTGGGGAGCGTATCTGACTTCCATGGGCAGTTACCTCGCAGGAATCGGAATGAGTGCCAAGATCGGCATTTTCTATGCAATGCAAGGAATCGTCTCTATTTTCATGCCGGCTATAGTGGGTATCATCGCTGATAAATATATACCAGCGCAGAAAGTGCTCAGCATATGCCATGGTCTCGCAGGATTGTTTATGATCGCAGCAGGATGGTATGGAATGTCAGCAGGAGAGAATGTTGCTTTCGGTCACCTTTTTGGATTATATAGCCTCAGTGTAGCATTCTATATGCCTACTATCGCTCTTTCCAACTCAGTGGCATATTCCGGTCTGGAAAGATACGGTCTCGACACCGTGAAGGACTTCCCTCCTATCAGAGTATTCGGAACCGTCGGTTTTATCTGCAGCATGCTTTTCGTAAACTTCATGACTATCGATGGCGTACAGTTCCAACATTCTTATAACCAGTTCTTTACATCTGGTATTATCGGACTTGCACTCTGCGCTTATGCACTGACCCTGCCCCCGTGCCCAGTCAGCAAGACAAATGAAGGCACTTCTTTCGTGGACGTGTTCGGTCTGAGGGCTTTCTCACTGTTCAAGAAAAAGGACATGGCGATTTTCTTCATTTTCTCCATGCTTCTCGGAGTGTCACTTCAGATTACCAACGGATTCGCAAACCCGTTCATCACGAGTTTCGCTTCCATTCCGGAGTATGCTGATTCATGGGGAGCACAGAACGCCAATGCATTGATCTCAATATCTCAGATTTCAGAGACATTGTGCATCCTTCTCATTCCGATAGCGATGAAGTTTTTCGGCATCAAGAAAGTGATGCTGATCGCCATGACAGCTTGGGTATTCAGATTCGGTCTTTTCGGAGCAGGTAACCCTGGTTCAGGAGTCTGGATGTTCATCCTCTCATGCCTCGTCTATGGTGTCGCTTTCGACTTCTTCAATATTTCAGGTTCTCTTTACGTGAATATGAAGACTGATGAGAAGATACGTTCAAGTGCACAGGGACTGTTCATGCTTATGACCAACGGTATCGGCGCCACTATCGGAACACTTGGTGCTCAGGTAATTGTAAACAAGTTCGTTTTCGAATCAGCCAACCCGTCATGGAGTACGGCATGGTACATTTTCGCCGCTTACGCTCTGGTGGTAGCAGTGCTTTTCATGATTCTGTTCAAGGATCCGAAGAAACAGGAAGCCGCTTAAATCCGGCTACATACATTTTTAAAAAACTTGGGTTCTACACGAGCCCAAGTTTTTTCATTAATGCCTGAGAATCAGGGTTATGTCCCCTAAAATTCTTATACAGGACAGCCGGATCTTCCGAATCTCCTTTAGAGAGTATCTCCCTACGGAATGACGCTGCGACCGACTTGTCGAATATCCCCTTTTCAGCAAACAGAGAGAACGCATCAGCCTCCAGAACTTCAGCCCATTTGTAAGAATAATATCCGGCAGAATATCCTCCTGCGAATATATGGTTGAATGACGTGGAAATCGCTGTACCTTCAACGTAAGGCAATGTGCGATAGTCTGCCAATGTTTTTTTCTCAAATTCCAACGTACTGTCTTGCGTCATGGTGCCCAACGTATGCCAAGCCATATCCAATTCTCCGAAGTCCAACTGACGGACCTGATAATAACCTGAAAGATAATTCTTTGCCCTGACAATCTTGTTTACCAATTCTGTCGGGATCACTTCCCCTGTCTTATAATCTTTCGCAAAATTATCCAGGAATTCCGGCTCAAATGCCCAGTTTTCCATTATCTGCGACGGAAGTTCCACGAAATCTCTGGCAACATTGGTCCCACACAAAGAAGGGTATCTTCCCTCAGCCAACATCCCGTGCAGCGAATGCCCGAACTCATGCAAAAGTGTCGTGAGTTCATCATGAGTTATCAATGACGGCGTACTCCCGGTCGGCTTGGTAAAGTTCGTGACAATGCTGATGAACGGACGTTCCTCCACCCCGTTTCTTATGCATTGACCCCTAAACTCAGTCATCCACGCTCCTCCGCGCTTGGTCGGGCGCGGGAAAAAGTCAGCGTAGAACAACGCAAGATGGCGACCATCCTGATCCTTCACATCATAGACTTTCACATCTTTATGATACACAGGAATATCCATACGCGGCTCGAACGTAATTCCATATAATTTCGTCGCAAGTCCAAACACGGCATCGATACAGTTTTCCAGACGGAAATACGGCTTCAGTTTCTCCTCATTCAACGCATACTCGCTCTCCTTATACCGTTCAGCCCAGAAACTGAAATCCCACGCCATGAGTTCGTCACCCTCGAAGCCGTTCGCCAATGCGTAGGTCCGCACAGCCTCGACGTCCCGTCGCCCAAACGGCAAACTCTTATCCATAAGTTCGTTAAGAAAGGTCAATGCTGCCGTCCGGCTTTTTGCCATGTTTTCCTCCAGCACATAGTCCGCCCACGTCTCATAACCGAGAAGATTTGCCACTTCCAGCCTCAACTGAGCTATTTCACGGACGATGGACGTATTGTCATTTACGCCCCCAACTGCTCTGGTGTTATAAGCGAAGTACATTTTGTGCCTGAGTTCACGATTCCTGCAATTCTGCATGAACGGAGCATACATCGGTCTGTCCAAAGTGAAAGCCCAGCCTTCCATGCCCTTCTCTTCTGCCGTCTCCCGAGCCTGCTCTTTAAGCGAAGAAGGCAGTCCTTCCAAATCTTTCTCGTCGGTGATATTCAGGACAAAAGCATTGGTCGCCGCCAACACATTCTTTCCGAACTGGAGTGAAAGGAGGGACAATCTCTCCATTTTTTCGCTATAGATCTTCTTGTCTTCCCCCGAAAGATTAGCTCCCTGACGTGCAAAAGACTTATAGGTCTGCTCCAACAAACGCTTCTGATCTTGCGCCAAATTCAGCTGATCTTTCGCTTCGTACACTGCTTTCACTCTGGCGAAAAGTTTCTCATTCAGAGATACATACATAGAATAGCGTGTCATCATCGGAGACACTTTCTCCGCAATTTCCTGGAGTTCATCATCAGCATCTGCTTCCAATATATTGTAAAATATATCAGAAACTCCGCTGAGCGTTTTACCGGAATACTCAAGGGCTTCAATCGTATTGGCAAAAGATGGAATCTCTGGATTCTCAGCGATTCTATCTATTTCAGCCATAGCTTCTTCTATGCCGGTTTCAAATGCCGGAAGATAATGCTCAGTCCGTATTTTGTCGAACTGAGGAGCTCCATATGGAAGGAGCGATTTTGTCAACAAAGGATTATTCATGGCACAAAGATATAACTTTTATCATATTTCACCCTTCTTATATTATATATACGTGTAGGAGCCCTGATGTATGAGATATCGTAGCAACCGCATTGGTCATGACGATTCAGTTTGCAATTGAATGTCATATAATCGATTTTGTATCCCATCGCAGACAAATCAAATAATGATATGGAATAACGGTTTTCCTTTATCAGACTCGAAAGTATGGCATAGTTCCTCTCAAGAATCGTGTTGATCCTCAACTTTGTGTTTCGGATATCCTGTGCTTTCTTGTTGTTGAACCTGTTTTTGCAAGTCTCACAGCAAAACTTTTGGTTGGGACGGCCATAATAAGTTTCTCCACATTCCAAGCATGTTCCTCTTTCATGCAATCGATCCAGTATTTTATATCCTGTCATGATAACAATGTTTTTGGTCAGGCATGCAAGATGCGTCATTTTTCTGTCAAAGACTATCAAAAGTGGACTTTCACCCATTGGTTTTTTATGATTCTTAAATGTTTTCTCAATTATGCCCGAAAAACCGGATTTTGCCACACGAGAATTTATAGGCCTAATTTACGTTTCTTAAATTACCACCTTTTTGACCGAAATTTAAGAAACGTAAAAATGTGCATTGTCCACTTTAAATTTCCTTTTTTCAGTCATTTTTTCACTCTTACTTTGCCCCCGGACAATCGGAAGCGCGCATCCTGTTGCCGAAATAAAACAACAGAATTATGGAACAGATTAACAGAATTGAGCTGAGAGGAAACGTAGGGAACGTTAAACTCCAGAACGTGGGTAACTCCGAAGTGATCAGGTTTTCACTTGCCACTAACTATGCATTCAAAGGAAAAGACGGTAATCCGGTAATCGAGACTACTTGGCACAACATTACCGCGTGGCCAGGTAAGGGTATGCCAGATCTGCGTCTGATAACCAAGGGCGCGTTAGTACACGTAAACGGGCGCGTGAGATGCCAGAAATTTGAAGGTGCTGATGGCGTAGACAAGAGCTTTTACGAAGTGCTTGCCAACAAAATCGTCATAATGAACACTGACGAACCTGTACAACCGTCCTTCGGACAATAATAACGCCACATTCGGTACAACGATGAAAAGAAAAGTCTTGCTACTGGCCGTTGGCACTCTTCTAGGCGCCTGCAGCCTACAACATAAAATCAGCAATTTGAGGGATAATCCTGTCTGCGCAGAGCTTTCATTGCCTGCGGAGCCGTCCATACCGTCCATACCCATACCGACGTATGCCGACAAAGACACATTGGAAGTAAGAGACACCTCAGATGTGCTGATAATGAATGCTGTGAGGGATGAGAATGGAGAGATGACAGCTACAGACGTCATCAGAGCGTCAACGGTTACGGCAAGATTCAGAAACGTAGCCGAACGACATGGCAAAGTCGATTTACAGTTTCAAGTAAGGGTTCCTCAGGCTCTTCAGGACAGCAAATGGCAGTTGCGTCTGAACCCCGACATGTTCATACTGGAAGACAGCACCCGACTGGAACCTGTCATCATAACAGGTGCAGATTACAGAAAGCGTCAGCTGAAAGGATATGAACGATATCAGAGGTTTTTAGATTCGATAGTATCCGACCAGGACAAATTCATCGATGTTCATCAACTGGAAGTTTTCATCAAGCGTAACATACCGTTGCTGTATCAGTTCAGAAAAGACACTTCCTTCGTATCTGAAGAGGAATTCGCTTCGGTTTACGGAGTCACGGAACAAGCTGCCATAGAGCACTATACGAGCAATTTAAAAATCAACATCAACCAAAGAAGAATATCGAAAAAAGACAAAATGTACCAGAAGTACGTGAAAGCGCCCATTGTAAAGGAAGGTATAAGATTAGATACGGTAATCGTATCCCCGGAAGGCGATTTCATATATGACTATACACAGACCATAGCGACCTGCCCGAAGTTGAGGAAAGCCGACATAAAACTATCCGGTTCCATACTTGAAGATGGAAATGAAGTCATAAATATTCCACCCGGACAGCCTCTGACTTTCTATATCAGTTCGCTAAGTGCTTTCACTGACATGGAGGAAAGATATCTGACCAAAATCATTTCCAGAAAAGTAGATGCTTCCACTGCCTGCTATGTGGACTTCTTATCCGCAAGTTCGGACATTGACATAAACCTGGGGAATAACCGGTCGGAAATCGGCAGAATCCGGAAGAACCTGATTTCGCTCGCGGCAGACACAGTATTTGAGATGGATTCCATTATAGTGACAGCCTCGAGCTCGCCCGAAGGTCTTGTGAAATACAACAAGACCTTATCCGAAAAAAGAGCAAAATCCATATCGGCATACTTAGGAAAGACATTGACAGAAATAAGGGATTCTCTTATCGGAGAACTTGGTTTTCAAATGGATACGACTGGAGCCATATCAGTCGCAAACGATATGCCTAAGGTAACTTTCATCTCCAAAAGCGCAGGCGAGAACTGGCCGATGATGGATGCTCTCATAAGACAGGATACGGTATTGACCCGAGCTGACAAGGATGCTTACTTCAGGACTGCATCCATTAGCGACCTCGATAGACGTGAAGCAGCATTGAGCACACAATCATATTACAGGTATTTGAGAGAACAGATTTACCCCAAACTGAGAACCGTCAAATTTAATTTTTACTTGCATCGAAAAGGTATGGTACAGGATACCATGAGGACAACAGTACTGGACACGACATATATGAACGGCGTGAAAGCTATAGCCGACAGAGACTATGCGAAAGCCATATCGCTGCTCAGGCCTTACGGAGATTACAACTTGGCAGTCGCCTATTGTGCAATGGATTACAATGCGAGCGCTCTGGATATTCTCCAAAAGTTAGAGAAGACGGACAAAGTCCATTACATGCTAGCCATACTGTATAGTCGTGCAGGGCAATTCGAACAAGCAGTGGAACACTACAAGATTTCATGCGAAATGAATCCGAGATTCGTTCACAGGGGAAATTTGGATCCTGAGATTTCCATGCTGATAAAGAAATATGGACTGGCTAAAGAGAACTAATTGACTGACATCATGAAAACTATAAAGCTTATAATAACCCTGTTGACTATCAGTTTGGCAGGATGCACATCTTCCAAACAGGAACTTGAAACAGGACCCGTGAAATTAACATTGACAAACGCCGGAATGAATATCACTAAAGCTGAACAGAACGAATCACTCGCGAAGACAGTACAGTTTTTCATCTGCGCGAACGACGAGGTCATACACAGCAAGTACTTCGCCGGGATTACAGACTTGGAGATGGATATCGAGTACAGTTCTTCGGTAGAATACTATGTCTATGCTCTCGTGAATATCCGGGAAATCCCGAATCCTGAAGGCAGGTTCATCAGTGACATTCTTTCGGACGCATCTTCCAACGACTGGTTCGCTTATTCCGACCAATGCTCAGGCACGCTGTTCATGGCGGGGAGCACCAAGCGCAAGATCGAGAACAGATGCACGGTAGAGGTGCCTGTTTCCAGGCTGATAGACAAAATCCATGTGATGAACATCCATAATCAGACAGGCCTGGAACTTACTGTCAAGCGAATGTTCGTACCCGGCTGCCCTGAGTATATACGATGGGACGGAGGAAAGTTCATTTCTGATGCACGGACCAAGACAAACACATCTGACAGAAGTTCTGATGACTGGAAAAAACTGTATGACGAGGCATGTGTCAGCTATGCTGAAACGGGGACTGTCCGCGACTATTGGAGTACGGAATTCACCAGTCATCCCGGAATGCTCAGTGATGAGTTCAGAAACAGTTCCTCTCCCCTGCTGCCATCGGGAAACACATTATTTACAGGGATAAGTCTTTACCCCATTCCGGAGATCAGTTCCGACGGGAAATACAACGTCACATTAATCCTGGAAGTGACTGGGCCTGAAGGACTCCCCGGCTGGTATAACATTCCGCTTTCATTCCCGGAACCATGGAATTGCGAATTGGACATTAAGGAGTTAACGCTTAAAAGTATTCCAGCTTCTGACCCATATGGAGAGACCTCTTACACAATAAACGGAGTCGATTACAAAATAGGCGTCTGGAATAAACGTGACGATATAAAAATAACCATATAATTTTATAAATCAATACATTATGAACAAATTTTCATTTTTTGCCACACTAGTGGCAAGCCTTGCTGTTATCCCTACAGCATGCAACATGGATGACGCTAACCCTGACACATCCGGAAAAAGGGAAATCGAAATCAATGCACAGATCGTCTCAGGACTGCCGACAAAATCGACAGTAAGCCCAAAAGAGAACGAGGTCGTAGTCAAAAGCCTGCAGATTTTCGTTTTCAACGAGGATGGAGCCATCGACGGCTACACTTCAGAAGAGACTAATCCGGCAACGGTAAAAGTGCGTTGTTCTCCCGGAAAGAAACATGTTTACGCATTGGTGAACGCTCCGAATGAGGTTGTAGAGACTGAAGAGCAGCTGAAGAAGACTGTTTCGCGCATGGAGGACAATGCTGACCAGAAATACATCATGGTCGGTTCAGTGAACAAAGAGGTCAATGCTTCTTCTACAGTTTCCATTCCGGTGAAACGTATCGCAGCGAGAATCGTTCTTGACAACGTAATCAGACAATTCACCTCACCGGCATTGGCAGCAAAAAAGATGGATCTGGTCAGCATTTATGCGGTCAATATCTGCGGAGACATCTCATATGACCTAACTTCCAAACCGACCATTTGGTACAATAAACGCAAAAACGAGAGTCCTGCAAAGATCAGCGATCTAGCATTCAGAGCCATCAACAAAAAGGATATTGCCAATGGTTCCACCACATCTGTAGGTGCATATCTTTATGTATATCCGAACACTATCACAGATGATTCATTTGCAATCGAGTTCGGTCCAAGAAAGACCAGACTCATCGCAGAGTTCACTATCGACGGAAAAACATGTTACTACCCTGTCACTTTCGAAAAGTTGGAAGCGAACAAGACTTACACCATCAACAACCTGACATTGACACGTCCTGGAAGCAGCGACCCTGATTCCAAAATATCTGTTGAGGATTGTGATTTCAACATTAGAGTGGAAGACTGGGAAATAGGATTCAGCGGAGACATCCAAATCTAAATCTATAATAATTATGTCATTACGGTCAATAATCCTGTCAATTCTGACAGTTTCAACGATTTCATGTACAGTAAAGGAAGAACGTTCCCTATGTCCATGCCAACTCACCGTGGATCTTTCGGATGCATCGGAAGTCCATGGTCCGGCTCAGGTGTCGATTTGGGGGCTTTCAGAGATGTTCTGTTCTGAGGAGATTCCCATAACGGGAAGAGCTGACTCTTTCACTAAAAAAGTAACTAAATGCGAGATAGAGATTTCCGCTGTCCAAGGATTGGAACGCAACAAGATTATTGGTCGTAATGTCATTATAAATGAAGGAGATGACTCTGACAGAGTAATGGCATACTGCGATGTTATCGATTGCTTTCAGGAACAGGCTAAAGCTAAGGCCACCTTCCTCAAGAATTGGTCTACATTGACCATAAAATATGAGAATCCCGGCGGCGGGGAATATCCCTATGAGTTTGTGATTTCAGGCGAGATCAACGGTTTCGATGCCTTTTCCATGACGCCTGTAAGGGGCAAATTCAGACACAAGGCTGTCAAAACAGTTCCTGACAAAGATGAATTCAAGACTAATCTCCCAAGGCAGTTCAACGAAGACTGTGCCCTGAAACTGACCATAATGAACAAGCGTTCAGGCGAAGTCGAGAAAGAATATGACTTGAACGAGATTATAACTGAAAGCAGATATGACTGGACCTGCAAGAATCTGAATGACTTGGAAATCTATATAAACTATGCCGGCTTGTTGGCCGGCGTAGAAATCAAGGAATGGGAGAACGGCTCGGATTTTTCCGTATGGATTTAAATTAATCCGAACCGGATATCAAATTAACAGATTTAAAACACACGTAGGGTCTACAAAATATTGGTAATTGACGATTTTTTACTATATTTGCAATCCTACCCGGGGATGTATTGGTTTTGACAGCATTGATGTCGGGTGGTAAGCACGTCGAGCGTATGGCACGTTTGCTCGTAAATCTCAGCGGCCATAAATTCAGTTGCTAACAACAACTATGCACTCGCTGCGTAATCAACTAGGTTGATCACCTTAATCGGGCCGCCAAGGTTGCGGCACTGACGAGTATCCCGCAGACTTTAAGCCGGTTATGTTCTGAGTTCGGGGTATCATTCAAACCGGATGCACGGAGGGACTCCTTTAAACTCCGCCAAGACTTAAAGGATAAGCTCAGGTTAGCCCGCCATCCGGCAGGCCCGAGCCGACAATCAAAGGACGGATAAACGTGTAGAAAGCTATCTGGTGCGATGTTTGGACGGCGGTTCGACCCCGCCCATCTCCACTGAAAATGCCTCTCAGATACCCTGAGAGGCATTTTTTCAAATCGTACCCCATTTTGTACCCCATTTTTTGGGGAGATTTCGGACTCGAACTTGAGTGAATTTGTATGGAGTTGAGTGGAGGAAAAGCAGCAATTCTCAACTATTCTTCAAGGATCTCCCAACCCCCACCATAGGTCGGAGAACCTACCCTGACAATTCGATTATCATTACGCAACTTTTTAAGATGCTTTCCAACTGCTCTTGGGGAAATGCCTAGAATGTTCGCCAGTTCCGCATTAGTAATTCCCGGACGTCCTTTGATGATTCTCAATATTTTATCGATAGTCCTTTTCGGTGTTTCGGAACTCAGCCGATTTTCACACCCTTCGTGTACGGGAATTGTCACCAGAAATGCGAGTCTATCCTCATCAGTCTCGAAAATAGCTCTAGGAGAACCATTGGCCCGAAGTTTCTCCTGAATTGTAGGTACACCTGTTGAACGGCCTTCAGTCAGGTCAAGTTCCCTTCTGGGACAGTTCGGTGATTCCGTGGGCATATTCAATGACATCCTTCGATTCTTCGCCTGCGGCCGCATTCTCCCTGCCCAATTCGTTCAGCTGGAGGAATTCTTCCCCCGTCATCTGCCAGATCGGCTTTGCCAGAAGCTGGCTGAGTGTTGGTTTTGTTTCCATATAAATTCGATTAAGGTTATTAACTGAAAAACCGCCTCCAAATGGAAGCGGTTGCAATTATATGTAACAAAAATGATGGAAAATTAACGAAGAGAATATTAATCAGTTTTTCGTCAAATACGCAGGCTAACCGGGTGGATTTCAACGAAAAAGAAGCAGTTGCAATAATTCACGAAAAATTGATGACAAACAGAGTTCATCACTTTTTCGTTGAAATTGCAGGCTTTGATGCGAGGTCCCTTGATACTCCTTATCTTTCATATTCTATCCTTTCTTTAAGACAACCCAAGGGCTGCGAGTTGATTCTGTTTCCTTTGTTATGAATCCTCCATCACGAAGTGCCTTAAGGTCAATTCTGACACTACGAATACTGATACCTATTTGACGTTCAATTTGAAGTGCAATCCGGGTCTGTATACCTGAAGACAATTGCTAAAGTTTGAAAATTTCAACTATTGTAGATTGGTACAAAAATAGCTCTCCGAAGAGAGCTAATAGACGATTCACATAGACATACTGGCGAACAAGCGCTCCATATCGCTGATAGACTTCGCTTCAACATAAGGCTTTGGCGTAATCTTGACGACAGGATTATTCTGAGTCTTGCTCACTACCTTCAACATTGCCGACAAGTCTTTCGGCATCGCTTCAATGCTAACAGTCTTCCCTGATGGAGTCCTTGCTACAACCGTGTTATAAAATTCATCCATAAAGCTTCTAGTTGTAAACTGCACGCCCTCAAAGTTTAGCACAATGGCAGTGTCTTCAGCATTATTAATCGCATCAAGAATATCCTGCGCAGATATTCTGTTCAATATATCCTGCCCTATAAGGTCTTTAATAAATATCGTTGTCATAATTCTATTCCACGTAATTAAGATAATAAAACTTGTTTTCTCTATGCGGAATTCTAAACGCCACTATTGTTCCTTCAAAACGAATACCATATGGTATCGTAAGCGATTGCCCAAGATTTTTGTTAGCTGCAAAAGCGGAATCCCCAGAAACAAGCAAATACTCTCCACCAAGTCCCTTCGTCAGCATATTTATCGACGTCCGAAATCCATAACCGCGATTCTCTGCATCAGGAAGATTCTTCGCCGAGATACCACTAACCGCTGCCTGGATAGCTTCAATATCTGATAATATCTCTGCTGTTCTTGGATTATTCTGATAACTACCTTTTAAAGTATTACCAACATCAGCTATACAAATATCTGTATAACCTTGATATTTGTAGCTCTGGGCAACTATATATCCAACTTCAGAATGCGCATGCTCCACGATATTATCCACAGCCTCCCCGATAATGTATTTCAATGCCTGACGCACATTGTCACCAAACACAACCTGCCGTCCGAGTATGCCGTCAATACTTTCTAATATAGCATTTCGTTTATCACTTCCAGACATGTCAGTAGGAAATTTCACAATTGGGATGTACGTCTTAGTTGCATATCGCTCCATATAAGATTTAAATAACGCATTCCGGCTAAAACCTGCCGCATCAACACCCCCAACAGGGAAAGCCACTAAAGACAAATAAGTCCCCGCATTTACCATCTCGAAATGAGACCTCCACTGCTTGACGTAAACAATAACTGGAAGTAAAAATGAAGGAGATACGAAGTTCACCCTAGACAAGTCGAGTTCACTTTCGGACGTTAGAGATACAGCACGACAAAACTTCACAGCCTCTATAAAGCCATGAGACAATTTGCTTGATTCCACATTCACAACTGGCTTCAGACTCATTCAAAAACACCTCCTATTCTGCAAATATACTAAATTCCAGCGATTTAGCAACTAAATCATATCACCCCAGCGAAGAGTGACGCCGCGAAGACGGTGATTATTCCGCTGACGACTATAGAGAGACTGCTCATAGCGCCTTCTATGGCGCCCATTTCCATGGCTTTGGTAGTTCCTATCGCATGAGATGACGAACCTATGGCTATACCTTTCGCGATCGGCTCTTCTATATGCATGAGTTTCAGGAACTTCTCTGCGAAAATATTCCCTATCACACCCGTTATGATGATTACCACCACCGTTACCGGGACATAGCCGCCCAGCTCCTCCGTCACGCCGATGCCGATGGCTGTCGTGATGGATTTCGGGAGGAAAGTGACGTAGGAAGCATGATCGAAATGGAAGGTTAAGGCCAATGCTATTACAGACAGAATGCTGGACAGAACCCCTGAACAGATTCCTGCTACCACAGCCTTATAATTCTTCTTCAAAAGCTCAACCTGCTGATACAAAGGAACAGCAAGACAAATCGTCGCTGGAGTAAGAAGATATCCGATGAAATTCGCCCCCTTCATATAGGAATCGTAACTCACTCCTGTACAGAGAAGTATTACGATAACCATTATTATCGATATTAACAGCGGATTCATCAGGGACCACCTGGTCTTTTCCTTCAGCCATACTCCGATAAAATATGAACCCAAACTGATCAGCACCCCGAAGAACACTGAATCCATAAACAACTCTTTCATTTGCTCTTTCCTCTACGAATAATACCTTGCGTAACAAGACCGGAAACCCCCATCACCACAAACGTAGTGACAAACGTGACCACGACATACTTCACAAGCGAACCGCTGATAATATCCCATGATGTGATCAGCCCCACAGCCGCAGGGATAAACATCATCGGCATCACCGCGATAAGAAACGAACTCACGTCGCGGACATCATTGACCTTCAACAACTTGCACTCGAGCGCGACAAACAGGAGCACTATTCCATAGATACTCGCGGGAATCGGGAGCGGAATCACATAATGAAGGAACTCTCCCGCGAAGGAAAATCCGATGATTATCAGAAACTGAATGACGAACTTCATAACTTCGAAATATAATCCTCGATTATCGCCGCCGTCCTTTCGGTCCCGACACGGCACGTGTCAATGCACAAGTCATACTCCGGTGCATATCCCCACGTAAGTCCGGTGTAAAAACTATGATATGAAACACGGCAGTCATCAGTCGTGTGAACGAACTCTTCCGCCTGGGACAGGCTCAGATTCTCCTCCTCAGCAGCATTGGCAATCCTGTCAGAAAGGCTGCCGTGCAAGAACACAGTCACGAGGTCTTTTCTGTCCTTGAAAATAAAATTACCGCAACGTCCGATTACTATACAATCCTCATTACCAATCATTTTCATGAACGCGCTACGGAATTTTTCTCTCACTACACTTCTTTCGAAAGGCAATTCGGATATAGCAGACATGATTTCATCCACAGGCCTTTCTTCGAAGAAGCTCGTCATCTCATCCAAGATTCCCATCTCGGCAGCCTTTGCCATAAGGCTTTTCCTCGTGTAAAGCGGTATGCCATAATGTCGTGAGAGAATCTCACCGACGTCAAGAGCGCGGCATCCGCATTGTCTTGCAATCGTTATCAACATATATTTTCCAAAAAAAATCGAGTGCAAATATAGTATTTTTTGGAAAAAATGGTACTCTTGACGGCCGTCTTCGGCATAACAGAAACAAAGACCCGCCCGGTCAGTTTGTATATTTATTCAAACAAACTGACCGGGCGGTGTAGTTGCAAAATATTTGAGATTTTGTAATGCTTACTTATCTGTCTTCAGCCTGATGTCCGGTCCTGTCGACCTGATGATAGAACTGAGTATAAGGAACATCAGTACGTCCGGTTCCCTTCTTCATCAGTTCCACGAGGTCCTGGAACCATGTAGTATAAACATCGCGTGGCAAAGCCTCCCTGCGGCGACATACAGCAGCGGCCATTCCCACAACCTCTCCCATCATCGCGCAAGTACGCATAACTCTCACAGAACCAAGGGCTACGTGTGTCACACTGATATCACGGCCCGCCATGAAAAGATTAGGTACGTCACGTGAATACAGGCAACGGTAAGGAATAGCATACGGATCGATAGGCATCAGTTTTCCGTAGCTGAGCCACTCCTCGCCAGGATAATCCGCAGAGTTCTTCTCCATAGGATAATGCTGGTCGATACGCCAAGTCGTAGTACATGTACCGTCCTCATAAGGAATAGGTCTGGTAAGATCCTGCTCGCGGAGAATCAGGTCACCTACAATACGGCGGCTCTCACGCTTTCCGCTTACATGGCTGACCCATGTCAGATGAGTGCACTCCCAGTCTTCCTTCTTCGCGAGACGGTTCTTGCAATATGAGAACGTGCTGTAAGCCACATACATACCATAATCACGAATCTTCTCCGCATCAGCTATCTGGTCATCACGCATACCCACTTCCCAGTACCAGTTCGCACGATGGACAGGCTCCACAGTATCCTCATCCAGCTTCAATCCCCAATCCAACGCATCCGGGAAGGTGCAAGGCGTATTCCAGTCCTCACAATACCATTCGATGCTGACACCCATGGTAAAATCATCTGCCTTCTCAGGCGCAAGCGTCTCACCGAACTCACTGCGCGCCTCACGACCCATCATAGTGGCAGCACCGGCCATAACAGCCAAATGAGCATCACCTGTACAATCAGAGAACAAATCTCCGCTGATACGTATGCGAGTCTGCTCGGTAGCCTCCACAGCAGTAACCGCAACTATCTTTCCATCAGCCATTTCCGCATCCACGACAGTATAACCTGCGAAAAGACTTATATTCGGTTCAGCAGCGATGACATCCCATTTCTTCCAATCCTGATAATGATGAGCGCCACGTGCATTGCCTATGCGGTCAGGTCCGATTTCATTCAAGATATAACCCAATGACGGATAAGGAGGCATATTGATCTGTCCGCCGAGACCCACACGGACCTCTGAAGAATTATTGCCGCCGAGGATATAACGGTCCTGCACAAGAGCCACCTTCAGTCCGAGACGTGCAGCCGCGATAGCAGCGCAAAGTCCTGACATTCCGGCACCCACGATAACGAAATCGAAATGTCCCTTATCCTCTGCCTTCTCCGGTCCCAGCAACTCCGCACGCAAAGCCTTATACTCCTCCAAGCTGTCGCCCGGCACCTCGTCGCTCCGAGTAAGAATAATCGCGTCACAACGCCCGTCCAGACCCATAAGGTCGTGAAGAGCAAGACTATGACGGCCCTTGCCCAAATGATAGGTCTCCCCTTTCTGCCAATACCACTGAGCCCTCGCGGCCCTAGCTTCGCGGGATGTGTCAATGCTGTGGTTCAGGTCAATGCCGGCCTTCACGTCGAGAGGCATTTTGCCGATTCCGAACTCTGCAGAATCAGCCTTCCCGTCCACCAGGACCTGGAAAATACCCGGAGTTTTTCCCTCAGACCAAAACGCAGTCCAATTCTTAGTACGTACCCAAAGACGGTAATCCCCTTCTTCAGGAATTTCGATTTCTGTCTTTGCATCTTTGGCAAGGGGTGTTCCCAAACCATGGGCGAAAAGATAACTTGATCCCATCTGAAGCACGAATTGCTGCTCCACAGTCCAATCGCCCTTATCCTTAAACCTTGTGGCAAGGGCCATTACAGAATTATTCTTATCCATATCTAATGGTTACTAGTATTAAAAAACCGCCACTAAATTATAAAATCGAATGAAAACAAACAAAAAAAACAGTAACAAAAAGAAAAAATATTTTACCTTTGTGTCGTTAAAAGGAAATTTAACTAAAATCACATAAAACTAATTTAACTAATTCAAGTATGAGTATCATCGATTGGCTGATTGTGGCCGTCTTCCTTGGAGCTCTGATAACCATCGGTTATTTATTCTCTCACAAAAACAAGAACATCGAGGATTATTTCGTCGCCGGCCGCTCCATGCCGGGATGGATTGTAGCGATAGCCGCTGCAGGAACGACAATTTCAGCCGGAACTTTCGTAGGATCTCCGGAACTTGGTTTCAACACGAACCTCACTTATGTGATAAATCTGCTCGGCTCCATCGTAGGAGGAATACTCGTGGCAGCATTGATCATGCCGAAACTTTACAACGCGAAGACCATCACGATCTACGGGTTCATCGGTGAGCGTTTCGGAGAAGGCGCCAAACGGACGAACAGTATCATGTTCCTCCTCGGACAGCTTTTCACTTCCGGTTCCAGACTTTTCATCGCTGCGATAGCCGTTTCCGTCATCATTTTCGGAAAGATAGAATTCACATTCATATTCTGCTCCATTATAATATTAGGTCTCATCTCGACCTTCTATACCATGATGGGAGGTATAAAAGGACTCCTGTATATAGATACATTCCAGACACTTCTTATGACATTCACCGGCGTGGTAGCATTGGTGATGGTATACTGCTCGCTCGAAGGGTTCAGTTTCGCAGACATTTGGGAGCAGCTTACAACAGGCGGTATGGTGAAGGTTCCCGGCGCTGACGCGGCGTTGCTCGCAGACGGCACTCTCCAAGGTTGGGAGCCGTCCAGCAAGGTGAAAATGTTCGACTGGAGCCTGGACTTCTCCAAGCCATATACTATTATAGGTGGAATGATCGGCATCGCGTTTTTCAAAATCGCCCAGTACACTACCGACCAGGAATTCGTTCAGCGCCAGTTGTCTTGCAAGAGCGTAAAGAAGGCGGGATCTTCACTCGTATGGTCACAACTTCTGGCTATTCCTATCGTGCTCACCTTCCTCTGCATCGGACTTCTGCTCTGGGTCAAGTTCATCAACGACCCTCACATCGACGGAGAAATCAGCGCAGGCTTCTTCAAGGATGCACGAGACGTTTTCCCGCAATACATTAAGAATCACATACCTGCAGGCGTACGCGGACTTATGATTACTGGACTTCTCGCAGCTGCGCTCTCCAGCTTCAACTCCGCCATCAACGCCATGGCATCCAGCTTCGTGGACGACCTCTATCTTCCTATCCGCAAAGAGCTCGGCAGAGCCATCAAGAGTGACAAGGAACAGATCAGTTCTTCACGCTGGATGGCCGGACTTATGGGAGTTCTCCTTACAGCGTTCGCCATCATCACGGCTATCATGCAGGAAGCCAGCGGATTAAACCTTGTGGATTTCGCGACAGGCGTGATGTGTTTCGCTTACGGCGGTATGATCGGCGTTTTCCTGACAGCCATCTTCTCCAAGAGAGGCAACAGCAAGTCAGTCATCGCTGCCATCATCATAGGCGCACTCATCGTCATCCCTCTCATGTTCCAGAAGCAGTTCTTCGGACATACATATATCGCATGGAGCTGGTGGTGCCCGATCGCCGGTGTCATCTCCACCCTTGTTTGTCTCGCAGGTAAACCAAAAGAAATCGCAAAGAACTAATGAACAGACGTTTATTTATACTGATATCAGCCCTTGCGCTCTTCATCGCAGGCTGCGGACGTGCCGGCAACAACGGCCCGACATTAGATGGTAAAGACATTGACCCATTCGTATATGGTGTCTATGGGGTCTATGGGGATGAGGTTCCGGAAACCGAGCCGGTCCCCGAAGGCTTCAGGCCAGTCTACATCAGCCACTACGGCCGTCATGGCTCGCGCTATATCCTTCACGACACGCAATATACCTACGTGGCACAGGTGTTGGAAAAGGCGTTCAACGACGGTCTGCTCACTCCGAAGGGACTCGAACTGCACCAGCGTTACATGTCCATTTTCCCTCAGCTCGAGGGCAAGGCCGGCAAGATAACCCCGCTCGGCGAGAAGCAGCACCGCGACATCGCTGACCGCATGTACACGAACTTCCAGCCCCTGTTCGACGGCCATCGCACAATCGCCCTCTCGACCAACCTGCAGCGCACCAAAAAGAGTATGCAGGCGTTCGAGTCAATGCTTTTGGAACATAATCCGAAGCTGGAAATCAGCGCCAAGGTTTCCGTAAAGGATATGTATTATCTTAATCCTCAGTCGAATAAGAATCCTAACGTAACTGAGGCCGATCTTCAATGGAAAGACAACAAGTCGCCTATGAGAAAGGAGTTCGAAGAATATCTGCAACAATACGTGGACTGGAAAGGCTTCGGCAGCAGGATATTCACAGACTTGGACAAGGCCAGCGAACTCTGCGACATAGAGAAATTCGAATTGGACCTCTATTTCATCTGTATCCACATGCCGGGAGTACCGGTCGAAAGCAAGGGATTCTTCGATTTCTTCACTGCTGACGAGTTGGAGAATTTGGCGGCATTCGGAGACAATTACGTCATGTATGTCCGCTTTGGACACCATCCTAAATCCAACGGAAGAGGATACTCCTTGTCTGAAAGCCTGCTGAACGACTTCATCACAAAGGCCGATTCGGACATGATGGCCGGCGAGCCGCGAGTAAGACTCCGATTCGGACACGACGGATGCATCGTAGCACTCTTCTCCCTGATGGGTTTGGACGGCTGGAATGGTGTAGAGAGCGATCCTACCAGATTCAGAAATGTCTGGGACGTCTCCAAAATTAAAATGGCGTCCAACATCCAGTTTATTTTTTATGTCAATGATGAGGGTACGACTCTGGTGCACATGCTGTTTAACGAAGCCGACACCAAACTGCCTTTCAAGTCATACAAAGGAACTAAATATTACTATCGTTGGGATGATTTCAAGAACTACTACCAGCCACGTATAGAAGAGGCCAGAGAACTGCTGGCCCGCACTTGCGAACTTTAAACACCAACTACTTATACATGAAAAGGACATTGACAATAACAGCCTTGCTGCTTGCAGCTATAGGTTGTAGACCCGTACCGGACGCGACCCTGGAAGGACGGGTGACGCTCGACGGGAGGCCGGTGGCCGGGGTGCTGGTCAGCGACGGGACGCAAATCGTGGAGACCAACAAGAACGGTAAGTACTTCATGATCAGCGACAAAGCCGACAGCGTGGTATTTATCACGACACCGTCCGGCAGCGTAGCAGTGTCTGAAGATGGACTCCGTCCCGGATTCTGGGCGGCACTTACCGAAGCTCCTGACAAGGTGGAGAGACATGACTTCAAATTGGTCAGCGAGAATCAGGAGCGCTATAACGTCCTGTTTTTTCCGGACATTCACTTGAGCAACGACCCGCGCAGAAATGACATCAGGAGGTTCCAGGAAAAAGTTGCGCCTTATATCAGGGAAAAGGCATCCGACATGGAAGGGCCAGTTTATCTGATGAATTTGGGAGACCTGACACATGAACTATATTGGTACGAGTTCGACTTTAACGAGTCAGATGCTTATAACATGCTGGCGGAGCTGGAGTTACCTCTGAAGATGTATTCAGTGACTGGTAATCATGACCACGACGGAGCGATTGTCGGAGAGGATGTGGATTTCCGCTCCGCCTGGATATACCGAAAAGTTTGGGGACCGGACCGCTATTCGGTCAATATCGGAAACGACCATTGGGTTTTTCTGGACAATATAATTTATGTCAATGAAGAGGGAAAAGGAAAAAAGGCACCTGGAATCAGAGGAGACCGTTCCTATCTGGAGTCATTCACTCCCAAGCAGTTGGCGTGGCTTGAGAAGGACCTTTCATACGTTCCGGACTCATGCAATGTCTACATCTGCACGCATTGTCCTTTCTTCCATGGTTCGAACATCAGCGAAGGCAGGGCAACTTTGCCTGATGAACAACTGACGTTCATCGACAGCCTCTGTACACGTTTTGAGCATAAAGTACTGAATTTCGCCGGACATATTCACAAGTTCGACTTTTTCAGCAAGAAGGAATACCCGTCATTTTTCCAATATGGACTGCCTTGTGCATCCGGGGTGATGTGGGAAACGCCTGAGGAGTACAGTCTTTATTGCAGCGACGGTTCCGAAGCAGGATTAATGAACGGAACTTGTGTGGCAGGGATTCCGATGGAACTCAGTTTCGAGACATATGATCATGGCAAGCGAAACTATAGTATCTATGACATGAACAGTGTGGGCAAGGCGTACAAGAATTCTGCCGAGGTAAAGATTCAGCGGAAAAAGGCTCCTGAACGCGCAGATTATTCAAACAGGAAGTTCCGCAACAGCATCTTCGTAAACTGGTGGACTTGGTACCCGGGATGCACCATCGAGATGTTCGAGAATGGTAAAGCGTTGCAGGTCAATGCTGCCCGTCATGAGGATCCTGTAAATAACTTCACATATGATTTACCTCAGCTCGCGCATCCTGTGAAGCATCACGCTGTCAGGAATAATGTATCTTGCATTCATATGTTCGAGGCGAAGGCGTCCAAGACAGACTCTCCTGTGGAGGTTATTTTCAAAAATGAAAAAGGAGAGGAACTTTACCGCGAAACTATCGCCCGTCCTCTCCCGTTTATATTCTAGTATGTAAGATTACTTGTCTCTGAACCATACGCCTTCTTTGCGAAGGGCATTCTGAAGCTCCGTGACATCCAAGTCGCGGAGTTCTTTGTTATCCTTTACCGCGAGGGCAGCAGCTTTTCCGGCGGCTTCACCCAAACACATTGCAGGGCCCATCACTCTGACGGAAGCCAATGCGAGGTGTGTGGCGGAGATGTCTCTTCCGGCAGCAATCACGCCGTCGACTTTCTTAGGAATGAGGCAGCGGTAAGGCACGTCGTAGCAGTCAGGGCACCACCAGAGTGAGCAGTCCCCTCCTACAGGATGGTGCAGGTCTACAGGGTAACTTGCCACGGCTATCACGTCGTCGAAGTGTGCACAGTCGAAGATATCCTGCTCCGTAAGAGTGTATTCACCTACGAGTCTGCGGGTTTCGCGGATTCCCATAAATGGGGCGACTCTGTCGACATAAGCGTTCTCGAATCCAGGGATATAGGCTTTGAGGTAGCGCACGACTTCTTCGTTCTGGAGCATGCACTCGTGCTCACCACGCGTATACTGCTGAGGATCGGTAGCATCAATTCCGTTCACACGGCTCATGTTTACCCACCATTCGTCTTCTGCCATACCGGTCATGAAGATGGTTCTTTCGACCGGCAGATGGTATCCTGCCTCGCGGGCCTGGCGAATCTGGTTTCTGAATCCCACGAACGTGCAGTTGTCCATCGGACGGAAGAATTCGTTAGGAATGTAGTCAATGTCGTAGATTTCAGGATGGTCGGCTACAGCATCGCGAAGTTTCCTACTGTCAACTCCTCTCATAGAGAACATGAGCGTCGGAGGCTGAGGAATACCCTGGTCGTTTCCGTATTTCATTTCGGCTCCGGCGCGGTAAAGGATGTCGCCGTCACCAGTACAGTCGACGATGCTCTTGGCGTAGATCACTTCCCTGCCCTTCTTGGAGTCGATGATTACTCCCTTACATTTGTTGCCTTCCATAATCACGTCAGTAGCAAATACATAAAGGAGCACCTCAACATTGTTTTCATCCATGATTTCCCAAGCGAGTCGTTTGGTTCCTTCCGGATCCACCATGGTCAAGCTGACATGCAGCGGGCATGCTCTATGGTGTGTAGCCTGTCCCCTTTCGCGGAGTCTTTCCACAAAACGGAGCGGCAGGCCTTTGATGATTTCATTGCCTTTGCGTCCCAGGAAACCGAGGAGTGGCAGACCGATGGTCATGTTTCCGCCCAAGTAGCCTCTGCTGTCGATCAGCATGACTTTGGTTCCCTTTACGAGTGCAGCTGCTTGAGCAGCCATAATTCCGGCAGGACCTGCGCCTACCACGAGGACATCCACCTCATCACGTACCGGTAGTTCACGTGCCGGCTCCAAATAAGTTTTCATCTTATTATTGATAGTTAGTTTTATCTAACAAATTTAGGTATAATAAACGATTTGTGCAATGATGAGTTTGCGCAACAGCGCTCTTGTGACGTGGATGCGTCAGGAGCTCGGACTCGCCCGCTCAGGTGCTGCGCAATTCGCGGCCTGAGTTCCGACTCCTGGCGCCTGCGTGACGGTATCATCTCCGGATATCGTTTCGTGGCCGATTGTCGGCAGTGCCCAACGAGCGAATTGCGCAGCACCTGAGCGAGTGGGCACTGACCGCCGCCGGCATCCTCAAAATTTTGATAAATGTATTACAGATATCAAAATTATTACTATCTTTGTTCTCGTAAGAAGTGGATGGAGAGTTTTTTAAGAATATGAGGATTTTACAAAGCCATGGAAGACAACATAAAGAAAAGAGGTGGTGCGCGCCCCGGTGCCGGGCGGCCTAAAGGTGACAGCAGAATGATTTCATTCCGCGCTCCGGGAGCATTGGCAGATAAACTGGATGAGATAGAAAACCGTACCGAATTCATAAAAAGCAGCATTGACAAAGCCCTTAGAGAGCGGGAGTCCGGCATCGGTTGGATCGAAGGCATGGTGCCGGCAGGAGAGGCGCCGCACGTCAGTATTCCTTTTTTCGACATTCGCGTAGTGGCGGGATTTCCTGTGCCGCTGGACAATGATGAGAAGGCGCAGGATATCGACCTGATACGTATGCTCTGTCCGCATCCGGAAGCGTCATACCTCATACGTGTGAACGGCGATTCGATGATCGATGCGGGTGTGCTCAGCGGGGATATCGTGATTGTGGATAAAAGTAACAGGAACCCTTCGCCACGTGAAATCGCGATGTGCGAACTTAATGGAGAATATACGCTCAAGCACTTCGTGAAGGAGGATGGACAGGGCTGGCTGGTACCGGCAAATCCTGATTATCCGCGCATTAGAATCAGCCCTGAGGATGACTTCAGCGTCTGGGGAACGGTAACTTTCATCATACATAAAGCGCGAGATTAACATGATCGCCCTTGCCGACTGCAATACCTTTTTTGCTTCTGTGGAAAGAGCTCTTCATCCTGGCTTGAAAGGAAAACCAGTATGCGTGCTCTCCAGTAATGACGGTAATGTCATAGCTCTTACGGCAGAAGCTAAAGCATTGGGTATCAAGCGAGGAGCGCCTTTCTTTCAAGTGAAGGGCATCCTGGAGAAGAATAATGTCGCGGTTTTTTCCAGTAACATTATGCTTTATTCCGCCATGTCGAAGCGGGTGCAGAGCATTATGCGCAACACTGTAGCACATACCGAGAGTTATTCCATCGACGAGCAGTTTCTTTACTTGGACGGATACGAAAAGAACTACGACCTGGTGGAACTGATGCGCGGTATGGTGAGGAAAATCGCATTGTACACAGATATCCCTGTCAGCATCGGCATTGCCCGCACCAAGACCCTGGCGAAAGTCGCGAGCAAGTTTGCGAAGAACTTTAAAGGTTATCGCGGCGTTTGCATGATCGACACTGAAGAGAAGCGGCGGAAGGCACTTTCGATGTTTGACCTCGCCGACGTATGGGGCATTGGACCAAGGACTTACGCTAAACTGGCAGCTCTCGGTGTAAGTACTCCTATGGAGTTTGCCGACAAATCGGGAGACTGGGTGCAGCGCTTTTTTCATAAGCCCGGTTACCAGACATGGCTGGAACTCAATGGCCATCCATGTATAGACACCTCCGAAATCCGGCAGCAGCAGAGCATCACGACGTCGCGGAGTTTCGGAAAAATGATTTCCTCCAAAGAACAGCTCAAATCTTCGGTCGCGAGCTTCGCCGCAAGTTGCTGCAATACCCTCAGAGGCCAGGATTCCGCCGCGGGATGTGTCAATGTCTTTGCGTGCAGCAACCGCTTCCGGGAAGATCTTCCGCAATATGGAAACATAGCCTCGGCCACACTGAGCATTCCGTCGGCAGACACATTGGAAATCACTGAGTTGGCGATGAAACTGGTAGACGAGATTTACCGTCCCGGAATACTTTTCAAAAAGTCGGGCGTCATACTTTCGCGGATCGTTCCGGGTTGCGTGCAACCAGTATTGTTCGACACCATGGAAAAGCGTGACGAGCGCCTCGAATTGTCGAAAACGATAGACAAAATGAATCACCAATATGGTGTCAAAACGGTGGGGCTCGCCATCGAAGGGCGCGAAAACGAAGAATGGAGGACCAAGCGGGACCATCTCACTCCCAACTACCTGACCGACATCGACCATATAATGACTGTCGGGTAGTTTTATCCGCGCTTAAGCCACATCCCGAAAAAACGGTCATACACGACTATTCTTCCGTTAAATTCGTGAACGAAATCTTTCTTTTGCAATGCTTTTAACGCAAGACTGACACTGCTGGCCGCCGGTAAACTATATTTAAGAAGAAACTCTTGAGATAGAGCGGAGACGACTCCATCTTCTTTAGCAATAGCTATAAGAAGATCAAGTTGATTGTCTGTCAGCGACTTGCAATAGGTAATGAACGATTCTTCCTGTTCGTTTACCACATCGTCTACAGTTCTGGCTATAGTCGTCTTGTCGATTAAGTCTCCATTGGCATAGAGGCGATTAAGGATGTTTTGGATATACCACGTCTGACCGTCAAGCATGTCATACAAGTAAATAAAATCGGCGTCTTCCATTCCTATACCTTCCTTTGATAGCCACCGGTTCGCAAACTCACAGTATTCGTGAACGTCTATAGGAAAAAGATTAACCATTTGCGAACTCTGATAAAATGGCCGCTGGGCAGACAGGAACATTTCAGACATCATGTGCTGACTGCTTCCTGCGAATATAAAGTAGACGTTTGGCAGGAACTGAATATGTGACCTCAGAAGCGCTTCAGTGCTATTCTCCGGATATTCAGAAATTTGCTGAAACTCATCAATGGCAATATAAATTCGTTTGCCGGATTGTTTGAGGTAATCGAATATATGTTTAAGGGACTCTTCTTGCTGCTCTTGTGAGATAGTGATTGAAAATGTAGGAATGCCGGTAAACTCATCGAATGAAACAGTCGGCCGATAACTTGAAAAAAGAGTAAGGATTTTTCTGAATGCTGATTGAGAAAAAGTATCGACTTGCCCCACAACAGTTTTAGCCAGCAATTGAATAAACTGGTTTACATTTCTGGTGGCGTTTATGTCCATGTAAAAACACTTAGTCTCGGGCTCACTCTTTTTCAATTGTTCAAAAACATGATGTATAAGTCCCGTTTTTCCGATACGTCGTGGAGAAATCAGCACGACATTACGCTCATTTGATAAAGCTGTACAAATAGTTTTCGTCTCTTTTTTTCTGTCGCAAAAATACTCAGCGCCCTTATATCCGTAAATAACGAATGGATTCCTAAGTTGTCCCATATTATCAATCATTACATTTTTTATACTACATATATTATGTTACATGTTTTATGTAATCATTGCAAAAATACAAAAAACTATCCGTAAAACAAGTATAGTCCAGGTTTTTGTCAATGTTCAAGCGACGCGAGGAAGAAGTCGCGGCGCTGGACGCGTGAAATCGGGTGGCAGACCATTTGGGCAGATCGCAAATCGCAGACATTAAGGTTATTAATCTCAGAGAGATACAGAAAGTCGTACCGGATTTTGTTTTCGGACTGAAGATTCATGGTAAAATCCATGATATCAGCCACTTCGCTATCCGAAAGAGCATCTTTGCTGAACACGTAGAGGGCCAACGATTCGAACTCTCCGTAGAATCCGTTCCCGGCCTTCGACACCTTATTCTCGATAATCCTCCTCATTGGCAATGCAAGGGACCAATAGTCGTATTCCCTGGAACCGACATACTGTCCGTCATCAAGTCCGTAACCATAACCAGATGCCAACATGCTGTCGAGGTCTCCCGACTCGACGCCTGCCGACTTCACAGGCCGAATCCCCGCCATTTCTTTCAGCATCGTATCAGCCGCTTCTTTAGTTTCCGGCATCGCACGGGTTACTTCAATGCCGATGCTCCGTCCATCTGCAGACTGGAGATCAGGCCGGTCCTTATTCAGCAATGCCGCAAAACCCTCATCCAGAAGCTTTTCCAACGAAACTCTGGCATATCTTTCGAAAAAACATGTATCAAATCTACTCATAGCGTCACCCTATTTTCCTCAGAGTTTTTCGAATTTATATCCGAGACGGAAGAGTTCGACGGCTGCTCCGATGCGGTACATTTCCTGGCAGGAGGCCACAAAAACCTGATATGCGGCAATACTCTGAGGCTCAATATGTTCGTGACGTATCAGAGAAATCGTCGCATCTGCACATTTACGGAAAAGTTCCCTGAGGGATTCAGCTTCCGGAGAGTCCAGACCGATGCCGATAATGTCTTTTATGATATGGTCATCCATGTTGTCAAAACCTTGATTTCCATAATAAGCAGTATAAGGCATATTCGCACACACAGACCAGTCGGAATCCCAGCCACAGGCTACCGCCATCCCCAAATAGGACGCCCACGCCACCGCAACTGTAGGATAATCAGCTATTTGAGGCATCGCATCGGCTATATAGTCGCCTCCCAGTTTCTGCCAATGCTCGTCGATGTCGGGACTGGACAGCAACATGGACGGAGCCGACGTTACACCGGCATTGACAAAACCCTCCTTTGGAGCGGAGGTAACGGGGAACCCGCATTGGCGGCAGATGCGAACTAGTTCGCTTTCAAGCTTATCGGCGTAAGTTTCGATATCGTAAGTGTTTTCCATTACTGAATTTTCAAAAGTTCTAGGGTGAATATTAAGGTACTATGCGCAGGGATGCCGTCCATTTTCATGGAACCATACCCATATTTGGCCGGGATAAATATCTCGTATTTGTCGCCGACGTGCATTCTGGTAAGCGCGGCCTGCCAGCCGACTATCAGTTCACGGACACGGAAACATGCCGGAAGCGGCTCACCGTCAGTCGTATCGAAAACGGTTCCATCTATAAGTTTGCCGGTATAATTCACAAACACTATGCTGTTCAGCGTCGGGCACTTGTCGCCGGTTCCAGCTTCAATCTGCCGCAGGATGATTCCGCTTTCGAGCACTTTCACGCCTTCCTCCTGCGCCTTGGCTTCGAGGAATTTCTCATTCGCGATCTTGTACTGTCCCGCTTTATTCGGTTTCTTGCTCATATTTTGTTGTTTTTGTCGCCATTATGGGGCGTTAGTACGTATAAAAATATCAAATATACGTAAAATTACCTATTACTTTAGCAGAATATATTCCTTTACTTTGCATACGACACATGAAAATAATCAAAACCAATATATTATGAAAAAAGCCATATTATTCGTGCTGACAGTCATTTCGGTACTGTTCCTCATCTCCTGCTCAAAATCTGATGTCATGATTTCCGGCGAATGGTGGACGCCTCTTCCGGATGAAGCGGGAAGCGGCTCAGAGGATCTGGTTATCCAGTTCAACAGCGCCAAATCGACAGTAAACTTCGCATTGAAGTCCCTGGACAACAAGTCTAACAGGAATTACTACATAGTAGAGTCACTTGTCAGAAAGTATACGGTAGAGAACACTGGCAAAGGGGAAGGTATTCTTCGCATTACGGATAAGAACGGCAATCAGTGGCCGGAGCTCCATATCAGTTCGCTCACTCAGGTGCTGCGCAATTCGCTCGCCGGGCACCGCCGCTATCCGGCTGGGCGGCAATGACATGTCACAACACGTTCCGACAATGCTTTGTGCCTCAGACGCACTATGAAATGCAAATCAACCGGGATTTTACGTTGAGCC
>OBLI01000428.1_pt1 | contig 44506 bp, 32 predicted proteins | sample 1519701 | NCBI WGS metagenome assembly OBLI01 (sample SAMEA3663005, study PRJEB22513) | pig gut metagenome | biome: pig gut; feature: pig-associated habitat; material: faeces | place: France | collected 2012
TACTATCGTGGTAAGGTTGCAATCGTTAAGGAAGCAGCTGAATAATGGGTAAAATCAATGCTGTAATCACTGGTGTTGGTGGATACGTTCCTGACTATATCCTCAATAACGAGGAGTTGTCACGCATGGTTGATACTACAGATGAGTGGATTACCACACGTGTAGGTATCAAGGAACGTCGCATTCTCACAGAAGAAGGTCTCGGAACCAGCTACTTGGCTCGTAAAGCTGCAAAGCAGTTGATTCAGAAGACTGGCGTAGATCCAGACACAATCGATGCACTGATTGTGACAACCACCACACCAGACTACAAGTTCCCTTCTACAGCATCTATCGTCCTCGGTAAGCTCGGACTGAAGAACGCTTTTGCATTCGACTTCTCTGCAGCTTGCTGTGGATTCTTGTACACCCTGGATGTTGCAGCTAGCATGATTCAGAGTGGTAGATACAAGAAAATCATCGTTATCGGTGCTGATAAGATGTCTTCACTTGTTGACTACACAGACCGCGCTACTTGCGTACTCTTCGGAGATGGTGCTGGTGCAGTTCTTGTAGAGGCAACAGAGGAAGAGAACATAGGTGTACAGAACTCATACCTTCGTACCGACGGACAAGGCTTGCCTTTCCTCCACATGAAGGCTGGTGGTTCTGTCTGCCCTCCTTCACACTTCACTGTAGATCATCGTTTGCATTATCTTTATCAGGAAGGTCGTACCGTGTTCCGTTACGCAGTAACCGACATGAGCAACGACGTGATGAAGATCATGGAGATGAACAATCTCAAGGCTGAAGATGTGAACTGGGTGATTCCACACGAGGCCAACCTCCGTATCATCGAGGCTGTGACCAAGCGTGCGGGAATTCCACTTGACAAGGTGGTAGTTAACATCGACCATTATGGAAATACCAGTGCGGCAACAATCCCATTGGCACTCTGGGATGCAGAGAGTCAGTTGAAGAAGGGCGACAACGTCATCTTCACAGCATTCGGTGCAGGATTCGTACACGGTGCATCATTCTATAAGTGGGCATACGATGGTGCTGCTTATGGCAAGTAAGACATATTAAAATAGGATAGAATAATTATCTATATAAGGAAACGCATCTTTCTTATTTCATCTCAACAAAAGTGAACTAAGCAAGGATGCGTTTCTTTAGCTTCATGCCAGGTTCTGGCAAACTCATTTAAACATTTCGTTTCAATCAATTTTTTTATCGTATGCATAAAGCAGGTTTCGTTAATATCGTGGGTAATCCTAATGTGGGTAAGAGTACGCTGATGAATCAGTTGGTGGGCGAGCGTATCAGCATCGCTACCTTCAAGGCGCAGACCACTCGTCATCGTATCATGGGTATCGTGAATACCGATGATATGCAAATCGTGTTTTCGGATACCCCTGGCGTCTTGAAGCCAAACTACAAGATGCAGGAGATGATGCTCGCCTTCTCGGAGAGTGCGCTGGCTGATGCCGATGTTTTGCTTTATGTTACTGATGTGATAGAGAATCCTGAGAAGAACATCGACTTCCTGGAAAAGGTCAAGAAGATGAAGATTCCGGTGCTCCTGCTCATCAACAAAATTGACCAGAGCGACCCAAAGAAACTGGGTGACATTGTAGAGAAGTGGCATTCGCTCTTGCCGAATGCTGAGATTCTTCCTATCTCTGCGAAAAACAAGTTTGGCGTGGATATGCTCTTGAAGCGCATCAAGGAGTTGTTACCTGAGTCACCTGCGTTCTTCGACAAGGACCAGTTGACCGATAAGCCAGCCCGCTTCTTCGTTTCGGAAATTATTCGAGAAAAGATACTTCTCTATTATGATAAGGAGATTCCTTATGCTGTAGAGGTTAGAGTGGAGCGGTTCAAGGAAGATGATACCCGTATCCACATCAATGCCGTCATCTACGTGGAGCGTGATTCCCAGAAGGGCATCATCATTGGTCATCAGGGTGTGGCGCTCAAGAAGGTGAATACTGAAAGCCGCAAGGCTTTGGAAAAATTCTTCGGCAAGAAGATTTTCCTGGAAACCTTTGTAAAGGTTGATAAAGACTGGCGCAGTTCGCAGCGAGAACTCGACGCCTTCGGATATAATCCGGAATAATAGATAGTGATTAGTTATTAATGATTAGCACAGTTCTAATAACTAATCACTAATATCGACTTCCCCTCCCTGAATGTAATCGAGGGAGTGACTCTCGCCAGAGGGGCGAGGGCCGGAGCAAGGTCAGCTTCGGCAAATTATTAACTTGGATGCAGAGACCACATCCTTGAATACCTCCTCAAAGGAAGGAGGCTGAATGACTTGTTATGGCAAATTTAGTAGCAATCGTAGGTCGCCCTAACGTGGGTAAATCTACTTTATTCAATCGTTTGACTCAATCTCGCCGCGCTATCGTGAGCGATACGGCAGGTACTACACGCGACCGTCAGTATGGTAAGTGCAGCTGGAACGGCAGAGAATTCTCTGTGGTGGATACCGGTGGATGGGTCGTAAAATCAGATGACATTTTCGAGGATGCTATCCGCAAGCAGGTGTTGGTAGCTACCGAAGAGGCCGACCTGGTTCTCTTCCTGGTAGACGTGAACACCGGTTTGACCGACTGGGATGAGGACGTAGCCCTGATCTTGCGTCGTGCCAAACTGCCTGTAATCCTTGTGGCAAACAAGGTGGACAACAGTGCTGAATACTATCAGGCTGCCGAGTTCTATAAGTTGGGCTTGGGCGACCCTCAGTGTATCAGTGCCGCAACAGGTGGCGGTACGGGTGACTTGCTCGACATCATATTAGACAAGCTTCAGGATAATCCTGAGGAAGCCATCGAGGAAGACATTCCTCGTTTCGCTGTGGTAGGCCGTCCTAATGCCGGCAAGAGCAGTATTATCAATGCCTTCATCGGTGAAGATAGAAACATCGTTACCGAGATTGCAGGTACTACCCGTGACAGTATCTATACCCGTTACAACAAGTTCGGCTTCGATTTCTACCTGGTAGATACAGCTGGTATCCGCCGTAAGAACAAGGTGAGTGAGGACTTGGAGTTCTATTCTGTGATGCGTTCCATCCGTGCCATTGAGAACAGTGATGTCTGCATCCTTATGCTTGATGCAACCCGTGGTATCGAGACCCAGGATATGAATATCTTCCAGTTGATCCAGAAGAATAACAAGAGTCTGGTGGTAGTAGTGAACAAGTGGGACCTGGTAGAGGAGAAGAACCAGAAGGTGATTGATACCTTTGAGAATGCCATCCGCAATCGTATGGCTCCATTCGTGGATTTCCCTATCATCTTTGCTTCTGCATTGACCAAGCAGCGCATCTTCCGTGTATTGGAAACAGCCAAGGAGGTTTACCTGAACCGCAAGATTCATATCGGTACTTCCAAGCTTAATGAGGTGATGTTGCCTATCATCGAGGCTTATCCTCCTCAGAGCGTGAAGGGTAAGTACATCAAGATTAAGTACTGCACCCAGTTGCCTAACACCACGATTCCATCGTTCGTGTTCTATGCCAACTTGCCACAGTATGTAAAGGAAAACTATCGCCGCTTCCTGGAGAACAAGATTCGTGACAACTGGTCATTGCATGGTTGTCCAATCAATGTTTTCATTCGTCAGAAGTAGAATTGAAGTGAAGAATGAAGTGTGAAGAATCAAGATGAAGAAATTTTTGATTTTTATGATAATAAGTATGGGGTTAGGACTTTCTTCCTGCAAGGAGGAGCGTCCTGACCCTTCTTACTTTGCCGGCATCGCCGCAAAGGGGTATTATGACTTACTTTTAGAGGGTAAATATGAGGAGTATGTTGCAGGTTTCAATCAACCTTATCGTATTCCTAAAGGTTATCATGACCAGTTGTTACTGAATGCCCAAATGTATGTAGAGCAACAGCAGGATGAACACAAGGGCATAAGTAAGGTGGATATTCTGAGTGCCAAGGCTGATACCGCCCGTCATGTAGCCGATGTCTTTCTGCAGATAGCTTACGGTGACAGTACCAAGGAACAGATTATTGTTCCGATGATTGAAGTAAAGGGCGAATGGAAAATGAGATAATTTGATTTTTAAATAAGCTCATAAAAAAAGAGGGTGTGTCATAAGTTTATGATTCACCCTCTTCTTGTTGTTGGAAAAGCTAGGATATATTGTTGGAAAAGCTAGGATATGTTGTTGAGATAGTCAGTATCTCCGGTCGCACAACAGCTGTTGTGCGCTTGCATAACAACTGATATGCGCATGCACACCAGCTGTTGTGCATGCGGTGGTCAACTGTTATGCGCCAACTATTATCCAGACTTATGCCACACCCCTTTTTTTATAAGGAATCTGCTTATTTGTTATTTTTCATTTCCACTTCCTTGACCTTGCGGAACAGATCAGAAGCAAAGACGAGATCATTTAGTTTTTCGTTGGTTGAGCTCATCACCTGGGTTTTGTTTCCTTGCCATTCTTTCTGACCTTGGTAGATGAAACAGATATTTTCACCAATGCCCATCACGGAATTCATGTCGTGTGTATTGATGATGGTAGTCATGTTAAACTCCTTGGTGATGCCAGAGAGTAACTCATCGATAACAAGCGAAGTCTTAGGGTCCAGACCAGAGTTCGGCTCATCACAGAAAAGATATTTAGGATTCATGACGATAGCACGTGCAATGGCCACACGTTTCTGCATACCGCCAGAAATTTCTCCAGGATATTTCTGTTGAGCTTCTATCAGGTTTACTCTGTCAAGACATTCCTGTGCTCGTTTAATGCGTTCTCTATAGGTCTTGTTTGAAAACATATCCAATGGAAACATCACGTTCTCTAATACGTTGAGCGAATCAAAGAGGGCTGCACTTTGGAAAATCATTCCCATCTCTCTGCGCATCAACACCTTTTCTTTCTTACTCATGTTTACAAAGTCGCGACCGTCGTAGAGCACCTGTCCGCTAGTAGGTTCCAGGAGTCCAACGAGGTTCTTCATCAATACAGTCTTTCCGGAACCGCTCTGACCGATGATCAGGTTGGTCTTACCCGTTTCAAACTGTACGCTGATATGATCGAGTACGGTCTTGTCGCCGAATGATTTCGTTAGATTTTTTACTTCTATCATGATTATGAAAGGATTTGAGTGAGAAATACGTCAGAGAACAGAATCAGTACGCTGGAACTGACAACGGCATCGGTTGAGGATTTACCTACTTCTACCGAACCACCCTCTACGGTGTATCCGAAGTAGGAGGAAACACTCGCTATAATGAATGCGAAGAAGAGACTCTTGATGATACTCATCCACACAAACCATTGGTTGAAGGAATGCTGGAGACCCAGCGTGAGGTCATCCGGTGGCAGGATATGTCCGATATACGCAGTTCCATACGCTCCGATGATACCCATTCCCGAGCTGAAGATAACCAGGAACGGCATGATGGTAACCAGACCGAGAATCTTTGGCAGAATCAGATAGCATGCCGAGTTGACACCCATGATGTCGAGTGCGTCAATCTGCTGGGTTACTCGCATGGTGCCCAACTCAGAAGCGATGTTGGACCCCACCTTTCCGGCGAGAATCAGACACATGATGCTGGAAGAGAACTCGAGGAGCATAATCTCGCGGGTGGTGTAGCCCGATACCCATCGGGGCATCCATGGACTCTGGATGTTGAGCTTCATCTGGATACAGATTACCGCACCGATGAAGAACGAGATGAGGAGGACGATACCGATGGAATCGACACCCAGTTGCTGCATTTCCTTGATATACTGTTTGAGGAACATGCGCATTCGCTCAGGTCGAGAGAATGAGCGTCCCATCAGTATCAGATATTTACCGAAGGTGGTAAGCCATTTTTCTATTATCATATCAATCAATTATGCTTTTGATGGCTCAATTATCCAAAAAATGAGCCGTTTCTTATTAAATTATGGTGCAAAATTAACCAAAATCCTCTAAAAAACTGCAATATTGTGAATAGTTTTTGAATTTATAACCGTTATTTCCATGTTTTTTAGTATTTTTGCAACCAAATTAGCTAATTATGGACGAAAATATGAATATAGATCAGCCTGCAAACCAAGAAGGTTTGGTGCTGAGAACCGAAGGCTTGGTGAAACGTTATGGCAAGCGAACAGTTGCCAATGGAGTTTCCATCAATGTAAAGCAAGGTGAAATTGTGGGTTTGCTGGGACCGAATGGTGCTGGTAAGACCACGTCTTTCTATATGACAACCGGACTGGTGGTACCTAATGAGGGACATGTATATTTGGGTGATCAGGAGATAACCAGTTATCCTGTTTATAAGAGAGCCCGTGCGGGTATCGGCTATCTGCCTCAGGAAGCCAGCGTATTCCGTAAGATGAGTGTTGAAGACAATATTATGTCTGTACTCGAGATGACCGGCAAGCCACGCGATTACCAGAAGGCTAAGTTGGAGAGTCTCATCAAGGATTTTGACTTGCAGAAGGTGCGTAAGAACTTGGGTGACCAACTCTCTGGAGGTGAGCGCCGTCGTGTAGAGATAGCCCGCTGTCTGGCAAACGATCCTAAGTTTATCATGCTCGATGAGCCGTTTGCCGGTGTCGACCCTATTCAGGTAGAAGAGATCCAGCATATTGTGTGGAAATTGAAGTATCGCAATATCGGTATTCTCATTACCGACCACAATGTGGATGAGACGCTTACCATTACCGATCGCGCCTATCTTCTCTTTGAAGGTCGCATCCTTTTTCAGGGCACTCCAGAGGAGTTGGCAGAGAATAAAACGGTGAAGGAGAAGTATCTTACCACCAGCTTTGTACTCCGCAAGAAGGACTTCCAACTGCTTGATGAGCAGAAAAAAGTGCGTGAAGAGAGTGAATAAGGTTAAAAAAACAAATTTTTTCTATTATATATTAGGTATATCCATTAAAAATGCGTAATTTTGCAAGCCGATTGTGTGGAGGACTCACCCCAACAACTGCTTGGAATGCCTAAACCAATTGAAAGAGAAATAATTAATAATAATAAAAATAAAAAATCAAGATGAAAGTTTCATTTGAAAATCCTGACAAGATTAATGGTCTTTTGACTCTCGTAGTAGAGGAAGAGGACTACAAGAATGAGGTTGAGAAGACCTTGAAAGACTACCGTAAAAAGGCTAATGTTCCAGGTTTCCGTCCTGGTCAGGCTCCTATGGGTATGATTAAGCGCCAGTTTGGTCCTTCTGTAAAGATGGAGGCTATCAACAAGATTGTAGGCCAGGAGATTTACAAGTACGTACAGGAAAACAAGATTCAGATGCTCGGTGAGCCTCTCCCATCAGAGAAGCAGGAGCCAGCTGACTTGGAGAATGGTACTACATTCACATTTATGTTTGATATCGCTGTTGCACCTGAGTTCAAGGTAACTCTCAACGGTCGCGACAAGGTAGATTACTATAACATCAAGGTTGACGATAAGATCCTCGACCAGCAGGTAGAGATGTACGCTCAGCGTGCAGGTAGCTACGAGAAGGGTGAGAAGTATGAGGAGAACGACCTGTTGAAGGGTGATATCCGTGAGCTCGATGAGAATGGTAACACCAAGGAAGGTGGTATCACTGTAGAGGGCGCTATCCTGATGCCTAGCTACATCAAGGTAGAGGAGCAGAAGAATCTCTTCAATGATGCTAAGCTTGGTGATGTAATCACATTCAACCCTAAGAAGGCTTACCCAGAGAACGATACTGAGGTTTCTTCACTCTTGAAGATTGAGCGTGAGGCTGTAGCTGACTTGGAGTCTGAGTTCAGCTTCCAGATCACAGAGATCCAGCGTTTCAAGAAGCACGAGGTTAACGAGGAGCTCTTCAAGCAGGTTCTCGGTGAGGATACTGACGTGAAGGACGAGGCTGCTTTCCGTGCTAAGATTGCTGAGGGCTTGCAGGAGCAGTTGGTTAACGACTCTGACTACAAGTTCATCCTTGATGTTCGTGAGCACTGCGAGAAGAAGGTTGGTGAGTTGACATACCCAGACGCACTCTTGAAGCGTATCATGTTGGCTAACAACAAGGATAAGGGCGAGGAGTTTGTAGAGAAGAACTACGAGCAGAGCATCAAGGAGTTGACATGGCACCTCATCAAGGAGCAGCTCATCCAGGCTCAGGAGATTAAGGTGAACGACGAGGACATCAAGGAGACAGCTAAGGAAGCTGCTCGTGCTCAGTTCGCTCAGTATGGTATGACCAACATTCCTGAGGAGTATATCGAGAACTATGCAAACGAGATTCTCAAGAAGGGTGAGTCTGTTGAAGCATTGGTAGACCGTTCTATCGATCGCAAGTTGGCTGAGGCTCTTAAGAAGGCTGTAAAACTCAACGAAAAAGAGATTTCTGTAGAGGATTTCAACAAGATGATGCAGGAATAACATTTTTTAGAAAAAAAACTTCAAATAATTACGAGGTTATCGACTTTTTTTATTATCTTTGTTCCACCGAACGGGATAATGAGGTCGATAACCTCGTTTTTTGTTCTTAATTTTGGAGAAAAAAAGTAATTAGATATGAACGATTTTAGAAAATATGCTACCAAGCATCTTGGTATGAACGGTATGGTGCTTGATGACGTAATGAATGCTCAGGCAAAGTATTTGAATCCTTACATCCTGGAGGAGCGCCAGTTGAACGTTACCCAGATGGATGTGTTCTCACGTTTGATGATGGACCGTATCATCTTCCTTGGTACTGAGATTGATGATTATACTGCCAATACGCTTCAGGCACAGTTGCTTTATCTGGACTCTGTAGATAGTACTCAGGATATTTCTATCTATCTCAACAGTCCTGGAGGTAGTGTCACTGCAGGTCTGGGTATTTATGATACCATGCAGTTTATCACCAGCGATGTAGCTACCATCTGTACCGGTATGGCTGCATCTATGGCTGCTGTGCTGTTGGTGTCTGGTCAGGAGGGAAAGCGTTCTGCCTTGCCTCATAGCCGTGTGATGATTCATCAGCCATTGGGTGGTGTTCAGGGTCAGGCATCTGATATCGAAATCGAGGCTCGCGAAATTCTGAAGATGAAGAAAGAACTCTATACCATTATTTCTGAGCACTCTCATACTCCATACGACAAGGTTTATGCTGACAGCGACCGTAACTACTGGATGACTGCCGAGGAGGCTAAGGAGTATGGTATGATTGATAACGTGTTGATACGTAAGTAATAAATAATATGCCAAAGAAGAAAGTTTGTAGCTTCTGTGGAAGAGGCGAAAATGAAGTAAAATTGCTCATCACGGGTGTAGATGGCTACATTTGTGAGAATTGTGCTCAGCAGGCTTATGAAATTGTTGAGTCTACTGGAGTCATGCACCAGCAGAATGCGGGTGAAAAGTTCGCATTGAAAAAGGTTCCAAAGCCAATGGAAATCAAGGAGTATCTGGATGAATACATCATTGGTCAGGATCAGGCTAAGCGCAGTATGGCTGTGGCTGTTTACAATCATTATAAGAGATTGCAGCAGCCTGTCAGCGATGATGGTGTTGAGATTGAAAAGAGCAATATTATTATGGTGGGAAGTACAGGTACTGGTAAAACCCTGTTGGCTCGTACTATAGCCAAGTTGCTGGATGTGCCTTTTACCATCGTTGATGCTACTGTTTTTACAGAGGCTGGTTATGTTGGTGAGGATGTGGAAAGTATCTTGTCCCGCTTGCTCCAGGTTTCTGATTATAATGTAGAGGCTGCCCAGAGAGGCATCGTCTTTATTGATGAGATTGATAAGATTGCCCGTAAGAGCGATAACCCTTCCATCACCCGTGATGTAAGTGGCGAGGGTGTGCAGCAGGGCCTTCTTAAACTTTTGGAAGGTACCATGGTTAATGTGCCGCCAAAGGGTGGAAGAAAGCATCCTGACCAGGATTATATCCATGTAGATACCAAGAACATCCTGTTTATCTGCGGTGGTGCCTTCGATGGTATCGAGCGCAAGATAGCACAGCGTCTCAATACCCATGTGGTGGGATATAATTCCGTACAGAATGTGGCTAAGATTGACAAGGCTGACTTGATGAAGTATATCTTGCCTCAAGACTTGAAGTCTTTTGGCTTGATACCGGAAATTATCGGTCGTCTGCCTGTACTTACCTATCTCAATCCTCTGGATAGAGAGGCTTTGCGTAAGATATTGGTTGAGCCGAAGAATTCCATTGTCAAGCAGTATATCAAACTCTTCGAGATGGATGGCATCAAGCTGTCTTTCACGGAAGAGACTTTTGACTACTTGGTTGATAAGGCCGTAGAATATAAATTGGGTGCCAGAGGACTTCGCTCCATCGTGGAGGCAGTGATGATGGACGCCATGTTTGAGATTCCTTCTAAGAAAGTGAAGTCTTTCGAGGTTACCTTGGAGTATGCCAAGGCTCAGCTCGACAAGGCTCATCTCGGACAGATGGAATCTGCATAAGTTGGTTGGGGGATACTTCCCCCAGCTGATTTCTAATTACCATAAGACATAAAATGAGAAAATAATATTAGGTGGATATGACAGAACAGGTTAGTCTAACAGGACAGTTGAAGCACTACTTTGGTTTCGATTCGTTTAAAGGTGATCAGGAGGCAATCATCAGGAATCTGATGGAGGGCCATGACATTTTTGTATTGATGCCTACTGGTGGTGGCAAAAGCTTGTGTTACCAATTACCTTCCTTGATTATGGAAGGTACAGCTATCGTGATTTCTCCATTGATAGCCCTGATGAAGAATCAGGTGGATGTTATCAATGGCTTGAGCGAGAGTGATGGTGTGGCACATTATCTTAACTCTTCATTGAATAAGTCTGCAATAGAGAAGGTCAAGAGTGATATCTTGTCAGGTAAAACGAAATTGCTTTATGTGGCTCCGGAGTCCTTGACAAAGGAGGATAACGTGGAGTTCCTGAAGACCATCAAGATTTCTTTCTATGCTGTAGATGAGGCTCATTGTATTTCTGAGTGGGGACATGATTTCCGCCCAGAGTATCGTCGTATCCGTCCTATTGTTAACGAGATTGGGCAGGCTCCGGTCATTGCTCTTACTGCTACGGCTACCGACAAGGTGCGCACGGATATCAAGAAGAATCTGGGTATTCTGGATGCATTGGAGTATAAAAGCTCGTTCAACAGACCTAATCTGTATTATGAAGTGCGCCAGAAAACCAATGATGTTGACCGCCAGATCATCAAGTTTATCCGTCAGCATCCTGGTAAGAGCGGCATCATCTATTGTCTTTCCCGTAAGAAGGTTGAGGAGTTGGCAGAAGTTTTGAAGGCCAATGAAATCAAGGCTGCGCCTTATCATGCGGGCCTTGATTCTGCTACCCGTTCCCAGACTCAGGATGACTTCCTGATGGAGAAGATTGATGTCATCGTTGCCACCATTGCCTTCGGTATGGGTATTGACAAGCCGGATGTGCGTTTTGTCATCCACTATGATATACCTAAGAGTCTCGAGGGATATTATCAGGAGACTGGACGTGCCGGACGTGATGGCGGTGAAGGCATCTGTATTGCTTTCTATTGTAGAAAGGACTTGAGAAAGCTGGAGAAGTTTATGGAGAATAAGCCGGTGGCAGAACAGGATATCGGTAGACAGCTGTTGCAGGAGACTGCTGCCTATGCCGAATCATCCGTTTGTCGCCGTAAGATGCTGCTCCATTATTTTGGTGAGGAATACGGTGAGGAAAATTGCCATAACTGCGACAACTGTCTCCATCCTACTGAAAAGGTGGAGGCTAAGGATAACCTGCTTGTTGTCCTGAAGGCTGTCAAGGCAGTGAAGGAGAATTTCCGACAGGAATATATTATTGATTTCGTGAAAGGTAGGGGTACTGACGATATCGTATCCCATAAGCATGACGAACTGGATGAGTTTGGTTCCGGCGAGGATATGGATGCCAAGTTGTGGAATCCGGTCATCCGCCAGGCTTTGATTGCAGGTTTTCTCAAGAAAGATGTCGAGAATTACGGACTTCTTAAATTGACAGCTGCCGGTAAGCGCTATATCAGCAATCCTCAGTCTTTCATGATCGTTGCCGACAAGGAGTTTAAGGATGATTATGTAGAGACCACTCATGAGGGTGGAACAGGTGCGCTTGATCCTGCATTGTACAACATGCTGAAGGATTTGCGCAAGACTGTTGCCAAGAAGCATCATCTGCCTCCATACGTCATCTTCCAGGATATTTCCCTGGAACAGATGGCTACCATGTATCCGGTAGATATTCAGGAATTGCAGAATATCCAGGGCGTGGGTGCCGGAAAGGCTAAGAGATACGGCAAGGAGTTCTATACCTTGATCAAGAAATATTGTGAGGAGCACGATATCGAACGGGCCGAGGAGCTGCGGGTGAGAACCGTTGCCAAGAAGTCCATGCTCAAGGTGTTTATCATCCAGTCCATTGACCGTCAGATAGCTCTTGACGACCTGGCTGAGGCTAAGGGTTTGGATTTCTCTGTACTCTTGGATGAGATAGAGGCTATCGTGTATAGCGGAACCAAGTTGAATATCGATTATTTCATAGAAGAAGTGATAGATGACGATCATGTAGACGACATTTACGACTACTTCATGGAGAGTGAAACAGACGACTTGGACACAGCTCAGGACGAGTTGGGTGAAGATTACACAGAAGATGAAATTCGACTCGTTAGAATCAAGTTTTTGTCCGAACAAGCCAATTAAACACGTTAAATAGCATTAATAAGGTAAGATTTTCGTAAAAAGCGATGTCTATCTGAGAAATTATTGCTAAATTTGCACGCAATAAATTTTTAAAGGTTACAATATGTCATCATTTGTTGCAGATAAAATTGTAATGGACGGTCTCACTTACGACGACGTCCTTCTTATCCCTGCTTATTCAGAGGTACTGCCTAAAGAGGTAGAGTTGAAAACCAAGTTCTCTCGTAATATCGAGTTGAACATTCCATTCGTGACCGCAGCGATGGATACCGTTACCGAGGCTTCTATGGCGATTGCCATCGCTCGTGAAGGAGGTATTGGTGTTATTCACAAGAACATGACCATTGAGGAGCAAGCTCGTCAGGTCGCTATTGTGAAGCGTGCTGAGAATGGTATGATTTATGACCCTGTCACCATCCGTCGTGGCAGTACAGTGAAGGATGCTCTTGATATGATGCACGATTATCATATCGGTGGTATTCCTGTGGTAGATGATGAAAATCATCTCGTGGGTATCGTGACCAACCGTGACCTTCGTTTCGAGCGTCACATGGACAAGAAGATTGATGAGGTAATGACCAGCGAGAACCTGGTTACTACTCATATCCAGACCGACTTGATCGCTGCTGCTGCTATCCTGCAGGAGAACAAGATCGAGAAGCTTCCTGTAGTTGACAATGAGAATCACCTGGTAGGTTTGATTACTTACAAGGACATCACCAAGGCTAAGGATAAACCAATGGCTTGCAAGGATGCCAAGGGTCGTCTTCGCGTGGCTGCCGGTGTAGGTGTTACCGTTGATACTTTGGATCGTGCAAAGGCTTTGGTTGAGGCTGGTGCTGATGCCATCGTCATTGATACTGCTCATGGTCATTCTAAGGGTGTGGTAGAAAAACTTCATCAGGTGAAGGCTGCCTTCCCTAACGTTGACGTAGTGGTAGGTAATGTGGCTACTGGTGCTGCTGCCAAGTATTTGGTAGAGAATGGCGCTGATGGTGTCAAGGTTGGTATCGGTCCAGGTTCTATCTGTACTACTCGTGTCGTAGCCGGTGTGGGTGTTCCTCAGTTGAGCGCTGTCTATGATGTATATTCTGCTTTGCAGGGTACTGGTGTGCCTTTGATTGCTGATGGTGGTCTCCGCTATTCTGGTGATGTCGTGAAGGCTTTGGCTGCTGGTGGTAGCTGCGTGATGATCGGTTCTTTGGTTGCTGGTACTGAGGAGAGTCCTGGTGATACCATCATCTTCAACGGTCGTAAGTTCAAGAGCTATCGTGGTATGGGTTCTTTGGAGGCTATGGAGCAGAAAAATGGTTCTAAGGACCGTTACTTCCAGGGTGATACCAAGGATGCCAAGAAGTTGGTACCAGAGGGTATTGCTGGTCGTGTTCCTTACAAGGGAACCGTTCAGGAGGTTATCTATCAGCTGATGGGTGGCTTGCGTTCTGGTATGGGATACTGTGGTGCAGCTAATATCGAGAAGTTGCACGGTGCTAAGTTCACCCGCATTACCAACGCTGGTGTGTTGGAGAGTCACCCACATGATATTACTATCACCAGTGAGGCTCCAAACTATAGCCGTCCGGTATAAATTAATGTAAAATATTAATATGAAATTTTATGCGCTTTCTCTAGCTATGCTCCTTCAGGGGAGCATAGCTTTTGCTCAAAACGATCCTACTGTCATGACCATCAATGGTCAGCCCGTCAGCCGCTCTGAATTTGAGTATTCTTATAATAAGAACAATTCCGAAGGTGTCATTGACAAGAAATCTGTCAATGAGTATGTCGACTTGTTCGTCAATTATAAGTTAAAGGTGCAGGCTGCCCTGGATGCTCGTCTGGATACCTTGTCTTCTTTCAAGGCTGAGTTCCTGCAGTATCGTGACCAGCAGATTCGTCCTTTCGTCATTTCTGATAAGGACGTAGAAGCGGAAGCGCATAGGATTTATAATGATACGAAGCAGAGAGTGCTTGCTGCCGGCGGGATGGTAAGACCTGCCCATATCCTGATAAGATTGGGTCAGAAAGCTTCCGCTGCCGAACAGGACAAGGCTAAATATAGAGCCGATTCTTTGTATCAGGTGTTGAGAAAAGGGGGTAACTTTGCTGAATTGGCAAGGAAATATTCAGATGATAAAGGCTCTGCCGTCAAAGGCGGAGATATTTCATGGATTACCAGAGGACAGACGGTAAAGGCTTTCGAGGATGCCTGCTTCTCCATGAAGGTGGGAGAGATGTCCAAGCCGGTCTTGTCTGAATTTGGATATCATATCATCAAGTTGATGGGTAAGCAGGATTTCTTCCCATACGACTCGGTGAGGAATGATATCTGTCACTTCATTGATGCACGTGGCATCAGGGAGCATATCATTGATGTGAAGTTGGATTCTATCAGTAAGTCGTCAGCTCAGTTGAAGGATAAGGAAGCTGTGCTTGATGATATGACTGCGAAAATGACCGCAAAAGATGACCAGTTGAAGTATCTGGTTCAGGAATATCACGATGGACTGTTGCTGTATGAAATCAGCAACCGTCTGGTTTGGGAGAAGGCTGCCAGGGATGAAGAGGCTCTGGCTGCTTATTTCGCCAAGCACAAGAAGAATTATGCATGGGATGAACCTCGGTTCAAGGGCATTGCTTACCATGTGAAGAATCAGGCGGATGTGAAGGCGGTGAAGAAGGCGCTCAAGGGGAAGCCTTTTGATGAATGGGCTGAGGTGCTGAGAAGTTCCTTCAATGCCGATTCCGTTATGCGCATTCGTGTTGAAAAGGGTATCTTCAAGATGGGGGATAACGCTTTGGTTGACAACAAGGTGTTCCGCAGGGACGTAAAGGTTGAAACTCTCAAGGAGTATCCGATAGATGCAACTTATGGAAAGGTCTTGAAAAAGGGACCTAAGGAGTATACGGATGTCAAGGCGCTGGTGATTGCCGACTATCAGGATGTGCTCGAAAAGGAATGGGTTGCTGAATTGAGAAAGAAATATAAGGTTGTAGTCAATCAGGAAGTATTGGCTACGGTGAATAAACATTAATATATATTGAAACATAGATGAAATTGGGATATAAGACAAGTTGGGCTCTCGTGGCTCTCTTGATGATTGTTGGAATCAGTGCCAATGCTACGAGAAGTGGCAAGAGTGCTTGGGCAAAGACTGCCGATTCTGACTCGGTGGCAGAGAAGACTGCTGCTGTTTCACAGCCTGTCAATGAGGGTAGCGTCGTAGATGAGGTTATCTGGGTTGTGGGAGATGAGGCTATTTTGAAGTCTGATGTTGAGGTAACTCGTTTGCAGGCTGAGGCTGAGGGTATCAGATATTCCGGCGATCCAGACTGTTCTATTCCTGAGCAGATTGCTGTTCAGAAGCTCTTCCTCCATCAGGCTGCCATTGATAGTATCGAGGTCTCTGAATCTGAAGTGATGCAGGGTATTGATGCGCAGATCAATGCCTGGGTTTCCATGATTGGCTCCCGCGAGAAGTTGGAGGAATATCGTAAGCAGACCATCACCCAGATGCGTGAGCAGATGCATGATGACTTCAAGAACCAGCAGCTCATCCAGAAGATGAAGCAGGAACTGGTCAAGAATATCAAGGTCTCGCCTGCTCAGGTACGCAAGTATTTCAACAACTTGCCTGCCGACAGTATTCCTTTCGTACCGACAGAGGTGGAAGTGGAAATCCTGACCATGCAGCCTCGTATTCCGATGGAGGAAATCAACCGTGTGAAGAACCAGCTGCGAGAATTCACTGACCGTGTGAACAAGGGCGAGACTACTTTCGCTACTTTGGCACGTATGTATTCTGAAGACCCTGGTTCTGCCCGCATGGGTGGTGAGATGGACTATGTAGGAAGAGGTATGTTGGATCCTGCCTTTGCCAATGTTGCATTCAACCTGACCGACCCAAAGAAGATTTCCAAGATTGTGGAGTCTGAGTTCGGCTTCCATATCATCCAGTTGATTGACAAGCGTGGTGATAAGCTGAAGTGCCGCCACATTCTGTTGAAGCCACGGGTTTCTCAGGAAGCTATCGATAAGTCTATCGGCCGTCTGGATTCCATTGCCAATGATATCCGTGCCGATAAGTTTACCTTCGAGGCTGCTGTTGGTGCTCTTTCTGACGATAAGGATACCCGCAACAACAAGGGTATGATGGTGAACGTGGTCGATGGTGATGTACGTACTTCTAAGTTCAAGATGAAGGACCTGCCTACTGAGGTGGCACGTATGGTGGATACCATGAAGGTGGGACAGATTTCAGCACCGTTTACCATGGTCAATACCAAGGGAAAAACTACCTGCGCCTTGGTGAAGCTGGTTAGTAGAGTAGAGGGTCACCGCGCTACCATTACCGAAGATTTCCAGGTGATGCAGGATGTGGTGCTGGCCAAGGAACGCCAGAAGACCATTCACGACTGGGTAGTGGATAAAATCAAGAAGACATACGTTCGAATGAACGATCGATACAAGGATTGTAAGTTTGAATATCAAGGTTGGATTAAATGATAAACAAGCATTCTGATAATATTAAGAACGGGCATAGAATCTCTATTATATTGATTCTATGCCTATTTGGGTTTTGTTTGGTACAGGCCATGCAAGCCCCTAAAAAGCGTAGTAAGAAGCGTCCTGACGGAGACCGCGTCTATTTGTTGCATGCTGATGAACTCCGTTATGATATGTTTGGTAGCAATCCTGATGCACAGATTGTGAAGGGCAAGGTGTCCTTCGCCCATCAGGGGGGCCACCTTACCTGTGATAGTGCCTATTTCTATCAGGCTTCCAATTCCGTCAAGGCCTTCGGGCATGTCCATTACCGTCAGGGTGATACCTTGTCGCTCACTTGTGAAAGGGCTGATTATGACGGACAGATGCAGATGATGCATGCCCGAAAGAACGTGGTCCTGCATCACCGCCGACAGACTTTGCGTACTGACAGTCTGGATTTCGACCGTTTGTATAATATGGCAAACTTCTTTGATGGTGGTACGCTCATCGACGGCAAGGACCGTCTGGTTTCCGACTGGGGTGAGTATCATACCCGGACCCGTGAGGCTAAGTTCGTCTACAATGTCAAGTTGCGTAGTGGCAAGGATGTGGTTACTACCGATACCTTGTATTATGATGTGCCAACGTCTACAGCCCACATGGTGGGGCCATCCAAGATAGTTTCCGGTAGTGGCGGTATCGTCCATACCGAGGATGGCTATTATGATACCAGGACAGATAAGGCAAAGCTCTTTGGCCGTTCTACCATCATCGACAAGGAGAAGAGTATCACCGGCGACAGTCTCTATTACAAGAAGGATGGCGAGAGTACCGGATATGGCAATGTCGTTTTTGTGGATAAGAAGAACAAAAATTCGCTTACCTGCAATTATCTGCGATATAATCAGAAGACCGGTACCGGATTTGCTACCCGCAATCCTGTTGCCATGGATTTCTCCAAGAAGGATACCTTGTGGATGCATTCAGATACCATGCGCATCTATACCTTCCATATCAATACCGACTCCGTTTACCGTAAGGTGCATGCCTATCCTAAGGTAAGGGCTTACCGTGCAGATGTGCAGGCAGTATGCGATTCCCTGGTCTTCAACTCCAAGGATTCCTGCATGACGATGTATAAGGATCCTATCACCTGGAACGGCAACCGTCAGCTGCTGGGTGAGGAAATCAGGGTATACATGAACGATTCTACCATTCGCATGGCACATGTCATCGGACAGGCTCTTTCCATCGAACAGATGCCGGATTCCGTCCATTACAATCAGATCACTTCCAAGGAGATGAAGTCATTCTTCGAAGCGGGAGAGGTCAAGATGACTGAGGCTATAGCCAATGTGCAGACCATTTATTATATGACCAATGACAGGGACAGCTCTCTGGTGGGCTTGAACTATCTGGAGACGGATACCATGAGAATGTATATGGGTGCCCAGCGGAAGCTGGACAAGATATGGACCAATAAGTTCACCAGCACCCTGTATCCTATCACGCAGATACCGCCGGCACAGTATAAGTTGCCTAACTTTGCCTGGTTCGAGGATATCCGTCCAAAGGACAAGAATGATATCTTTGTATGGAAAGGCAAGGGCAAGGGCTCGGAACTCAAGGCTATCAAGCGTCATGAGGCGCCGCTGCAGACCTTGAAGAAGTCTGATGCCGTAACGCAGCAACCTAAGGAACCGGCTGGTGGCGACAAGGAAAAACCTAAAGAGAAATAAAGAAAGGAATATATTTAAAGAGTATATATATTAAGGTGTAATCATGAGTGATGTAATTCAACTTTTACCCGATTCGGTAGCCAATCAGATTGCGGCAGGTGAGGTGATACAGCGCCCTGCCTCTGTTATCAAGGAGTTGGTTGAGAATGCCGTTGATGCCGGAGCGATGAACATTCAAGTCGTGGTGGTGGATGCTGGACGTACCTCTATTCAGGTGATAGATGATGGTAAGGGAATGTCGGAGACGGATGCCCGCTTGGCTTTCGAGCGCCATTCCACTTCCAAGATTCGCAAGGCTGATGATTTGTTCAATCTTCATACGATGGGTTTCCGTGGTGAGGCTTTGGCTTCCATCGCTGCCGTAGCTCAGGTAGAACTCAAGTCCCGTCAGGCTTCTGATGAAATAGGAACCCTGATTCGGATTTCCGGCTCACGTTTCGAGAAGCAGGAGCCATGCTCCTGTCCGGTGGGAAGTATCTTCGCCATCAATAATATATTCTATAATGTACCCGCACGAAGGAAGTTCCTGAAGTCGAATTCTACCGAGCTGAATAATATCCTTACTGCTTTCGAGCGTATCGCCTTGGTGAATCCGCAGATCAACTTCTCGCTGCGCAGCAATGAGACCGAGGTTTTCAATCTCCGTGCTGCCAATCTGCGCCAGCGCATCCTGGATGTCTTCGGCAAGCGATTCAATCATGAGTTGCTGCCGGTGAATGTCGAGACTACCATGTGCAAGATTTCCGGTTTCGTCGGTAAACCGGAGGCTGCCCGCAAGAAGGGTGTTCACCAGTTCTTCTTCGTCAATGGCAGATATATGAAGCATCCTTACTTCAATAAGGCGGTGATGTCTGCCTTCGACCGTTTGATTCCGCAGGGAGAACAGGTTCCTTATTTCCTCTACTTCGAAGTAGACCCTAAGGATATTGATGTCAACATCCATCCTACGAAGACCGAAATCAAGTTTGAGAACGAACAGGCCATCTGGCAGATCATCCTTGCCTCGGTCAAGGAGTCGATAGGTATGTTCAACGAGGTTCCTACCATCGATTTTGATACGGAGGACAAACCGGATATTCCGGTATATAATCCCGAAAAGGCGCCAACGGCTGCCGCTCCGAAGATTAGTCTGAATCCTGGTTACAATCCTTTTAAGACCAACTCTTCTTCCAGCCATTCATCATCAGCTGGCGACAGCTTCACTTCAGCCATCTCTTCGTCGGCAGTATCATCGGCTTCCTCTTACGGAACAATCCCTTCCAAGATCAAGCCTCAGGTAGATGAGAACTGGGAACAGCTCTATGAGGGGCTGAAAGACGAGTCGGAAGTTGAGGAGCATACGATGGAACTCTTTGATGAGCCGTTGGAGGAATGCACTTCTTCCAATATCCTTGCCGAGAAGTCGCCGGCTCATTATCAGTATAAGGGCAAGTATATCATGACAGCCGTCAAGTCTGGACTGATGATCATCGATCAGCATCGGGCTCATGTCCGCATTCTCTACGAGCGCTATCTGCAGCAGCTCAAGGACCGCACTTTCCATTCCCAGAAGGTACTCTTCCCGGAGGTCGTACAGTTTCCGGTTTCCGAAAAGGTCATCTTCGAGAAGATTCTTCCGGAGATGCAGAGCATGGGATTTGAACTGGAAGATCTGGGCGGCGGCAGTTACGCTGTGAACTGTGTGCCGGCAGGTCTGGAAGGATTGAATCCCGTCCGCTTGGTACAGGACATGGTGACGAGTGCCATCGAAAAGGGAGTAGGAGCGATGGATGAAATCAACCGTACTCTGGCTTTGTCCCTTTCCCGTCAGGCTGCCATCCCATACGGTCAGGTGTTGAGCAATGTGGAAATGGAAAACCTGGTGAATGGTCTGTTCGCCTGCGAGAATGTCAACTACACCCCCGATGGCAAGTCGGTGCTGTGCATCCTTCAGCAGGATGAGATAGAACATCTCTTGGGGTAATTGACTGGACTATCGCATGTGGGGAAGTTAAAGGAAGTTAGGGAAGTTAAGGAGTCAAGACGTATGTCTTGCAGCTAAAAAACTACGCCAAAAAGACTATTGTCTTAACTCCTCAGCGACCGTAGGGAGCGATAACTCCTTTAACTCCTGAATTTGCGAAACTTGAATAAATGGTAATAAAAATAGAAAGTTATGAAGAAATTTTTCTCAATGCTAGCTTTGGCTAGTCTGTCTTTGAGCTCATTCGCTCAGGACGCAACTACTCAGGAGAAATACAGTGTTGCTACCAATTCTTTTTGGAGCAACTGGTTTTATGAGGTTGGCGCAGATTGGAATTCCTGGTATTCTGCCCAGGAAAAGGGCGCAGGATATTCCAAGAGCCCTTTCAAGAAGTTCCGTTCCAATCCTGGTGTTTCTCTGGCATTTGGCAAGTGGTATACTCCTGGTGTCGGTTTCCGTACCAAGATTCAGGGCATCTGGGGTAAGTTTGTTGATGCTGATGGCAATGATGCTACCAACGAGGGCAACGGTAATAAGTACTGGGTTGCCAATGAGCAGGTGATGTTCAATCTCAGCAATCTGCTTTATGGCTACAACGAGAACCGTGTATGGAATCTCATCCCGTTTGCCGGTGCCGGTATCGGACGTTCCATGACTCATAATGCCTATGCTTTGGATTATAGTGCCGGCATCCAGTCTTCCTGGAAGATTGGAAAGAAGACCAACCTCTTTGCTGAGGTCGGTGTGAATTCCTTCGATGCTGATATTGATGGTTGCGCAGGCAACAGCCGCAATACCTTTACCCGCCGTTGCAATAATTTCTATGCTGAGGTAGGTCTTACCTTCAAGTTGGGTAGAGGTACATGGGATAAGACACCGGATGTCGATGCCATCACAGCCCTTCATCAGTCAGAACTCGATGCACTCAATGCCACATTGGAGGATGCCAATGCAGAAAACGAGCGTTTAAGAAACGAGTTGGAGAACCAGAAGACTGCCGAGACCCAGGTTGTCAAGCAGTTTGTAGGTACTCCGGTATCTGTTTTCTTCAATTTGGGTAAGTCAAAGATTGCTTCCAGGAAGGATCTGGTCAATGTGGAGACTCTTGCGAAGTATGCCAAGGAGAACAATTTGAAGTTGGTTGTGAATGGTTATGCTGATAGTGCTACCGGTTCTGCAGCCTTTAACGAGAAACTTTCTCTGGCTCGTGCCGAGCGAGTAGCCGGTTTGCTCGTCAAGATGGGAGTTGATAAGGACAATATCATCGTGAAATCAAACGGTGGTGTGAAGGATTTGGCTCCAGTTTCATACAATCGTCGTGCCACTATTCAGATTTCTGAGTAATGATAAGGCACGGATTACACGGATTTTATGGTGCTAATATAAGTAAAGCGATAACCATCTCTCATAAAAAATCCGTGTAATCTGTGTAATCCGTGCCTAAAAACAGGTGAAAAGGGGGTAAAAACACAGAAAAATGGCTTTTTTTGAAGAAAAATGCAGAAAAATGAAAAAAAGTTGCTCAAAAATTTGGTGGAACCGGAAATTGTTTGTACCTTTGCAACCGCTTACGAAAAGTAAGGGCGCTTAGCTCAGCTGGTTTAGAGCATCTGCCTTACAAGCAGAGGGTCGGCGGTTCGAATCCGTCAGCGCCCACAGGGGTGTTTTTCCCTGTTGGTCATACTTATGATGAGCGGGGAAATTTTTAGAGGGCGTTTAGCTCAGCTGGTTTAGAGCATCTGCCTTACAAGCAGAGGGTCGGCGGTTCGAATCCGTCAACGCCCACTTCTAATGAAGGTCTTTCAACGAAAGTTGAGAGACCTTTTTTTAATTAAAGCTAAAAAATATCGTTTTTCGCTGTTTTCTCAGATTTATTCATTAACTTTGCACCCTATATATAATACGTATTAATATGAATTTAGATTTATTGACTGCCATATCGCCTATAGATGGTCGTTACAGGGGAAAAACAGAGCAGCTCGCTAACTATTTCTCAGAGTATGCTCTTATTCGTTATCGTGTTCGAGTAGAGATAGAGTATTTCATTACTTTATGTGAATTGCCTTTGCCACAGTTGGCTTCTTTCGACAAGTCGCTGTTTGAGCGCTTGCGTGATATCTACCGTAACTTTGACGAAAATGAGGCTCAACGTGTCAAGGACATTGAGAAGGTTACTAATCACGACGTAAAAGCCGTAGAGTATTTCATCAAGGAGGAGTTCGATAAGATTGGTGGATTGGACGACTATAAGGAGTTCATTCACTTCGGTCTCACTTCTCAGGACATCAACAACACCAGTGTACCGCTTTCTGTCAAGGAGGCTTTGGAGGAGTGCTTCTACCCACAGGTAGAGGAACTTATTGCACAGCTCCAGACTTATGCTGACGAGTGGAAGGATGTGCCTATGTTGGCTAAGACTCACGGACAGCCTGCGTCTCCTACACGTTTGGGTAAGGAAATCATGGTTTATGTTTATCGTCTTACCGAACAGCTTGAGTCTTTGAAGGCTTGCAAGTTTACTGCTAAGTTTGGTGGTGCTACTGGTAATTACAATGCCCACCATGTTGCTTATCCGGAGTATGACTGGAAGGCTTTCGGCAACAAGTTCGTCAGCGAGAAGCTCGGCTTGCAGCGTGAACAGTATACCACTCAGATCAGCAACTACGATCATCTCGGTGCTATCTTTGATGCCATCCGTCGCATCAATACCATCATCATCGACTTGGACCGTGACTTCTGGATGTATATCTCTATGGATTACTTCAAGCAGAAGATCAAGGCAGGAGAGGTTGGCTCAAGTGCTATGCCGCATAAGGTAAACCCTATCGATTACGAGAACAGTGAGGGTAACCTGGGTATTGCCAATGCCATCCTTCAGTTCCTGGCTCAGAAGCTTCCGGTAAGCCGCCTGCAGCGCGACCTTACTGACAGTACCGTGCTCCGTAACATCGGTGTGCCTCTCGGTCATAGCGTCATCGCTATCCAGAGTACCCTGAAGGGATTGCGCAAGCTCATCCTCCACGAGGAGAAGTTGCAGGAAGACCTGAATAATACCTGGGCTGTCGTAGCTGAGGCTATTCAGACCATCCTCCGTCGTGAGGCTTACCCACATCCATACGAGGCTTTGAAGGCATTGACTCGTACCAACAAGCACATGACTGAAGAGACCATCCATGAATTTATTCAGGGCTTGAACGTCAGCGACAGCGTGAAGGCTGAACTGATGGCTATCACTCCAAGCAATTATACGGGCATCTAAATACTACCGGCTTCCTCCAGGGTAGCAATAGCATGAAGATATTCAACATAATATATTTATAATTATTTTTTCACTAACCCGGCCGTGAGGCTTAAATTAAGATTTAAAGAAAATGGATTCAGAATTCGGAAACAAACCTCAGGATCATGCATCTGAGAAAGAGAACACCCGAGAGGGCTACAACCCAGCAGGCGGTTATCAGAAGAGTTATCGCCCAGTAGGTCGCACTCAGCGTCCACGTATCAACACTCATCGCTCTTCATTCAGCAGCGATAGAAGTAGTAGTAATAGTGAAGGCGGCTTCCGTCCAGAAGGATTCGGAGCTGGCTTGCAGAGCTCTAATACCGAGCGCCCACAGCACAGCGGATACCAGAGCCGTGGCGGTTACAACAGCAACCGTGGGGGCGGTCATCGTCCTCAGCAGGGTGGTTACAGCAATGGTGGCAGCTATGGTCGTCCTCAGCAGGGTGGCTACAACAGCAACCGTGGTGGCTATAATAGTAATAATGGTGGCGGTTACGGCCGTCCTCAGCAGGGCGGTTACGGTCGTCCACAGCAGGGTGGTTACGGTCGTCCTCAGCAGGGTGGCTACGGTCGTCCACAGCAGGGCGGTTACGGTCGTCCACAGCAGGGTGGCTACGGTCGTCCTCAGCAGGGTGGTTACGGTCGTCCACAGCAGGGTGGCTACAATAACAACCGTGGCGGTGGCTACAACAACAACCGTAGTGGTGGCGGTTTCCGTCAGCGCACACCAGGTTATGATCCTAATGCAAAATATAGTCTCAAGAAGAGAATTGAATACAAGGAGGAGAACTTCGACCCTACAGAGCCATTGCGCTTGAACAAGTTCCTCGCCAATGCTGGTGTATGCTCACGCCGTGAGGCTGATGAGTTCATCCAGGCTGGTGTTGTTACCGTTAATGGTGAGGTGGTAACTGAGTTGGGTACCAAGATTCTTCGCACCGATGAGGTGAAGTTCCACGATACTCCTGTTTCTTTGGAGAAGAAGGTTTATGTATTGCTCAACAAGCCTAAGGATTACGTTACCACTAGCGATGATCCTCAGCAGCGCAAGACCGTGATGGACCTCGTGAAGGACGTTTGCCCAGAGCGTATCTATCCTGTTGGTCGTCTCGACCGCAATACTACCGGTGTACTCCTTCTCACCAACGACGGTGACCTGGCTTCTAAGCTGACTCACCCTAAGTTCCTGAAGAAGAAGGTATATCACGTACACCTCGACAAGAACCTTACATCTCATGATATGGATCAGATTCGTGAGGGTATCACTTTGGAAGATGGTGAAATCAAGGCAGACGCTGTCGAGTATGCTGACCAGCACGACAAGTCACAGGTGGGCATCGAGATCCACAGTGGCAAGAACCGTATCGTTCGCCGTATCTTCGAGAGCCTTGGCTATCGTGTAACTAAGTTGGATCGTGTACAGTTCGCTGGATTGACCAAGAAGAACCTCCGTCGTGGCGACTGGCGCTTCCTTACAGAGAAAGAAGTAGACATGCTCCGCATGGGTGCTTTTGAATAAAACAGAGTAATAAACAATGGAAAAGATTAAAAGAACTAAGGTTGTAGACGTGCTCAAGAGCACTGCCTACAACTCAATCGTGAATGTAAAGGGATGGGTACGTACCCATCGTAGTAGCAAAGCAGTCGATTTTATCGCTCTTAACGATGGTTCTACTATTAATAATGTTCAGATAGTAGTCGACCCATCAAAGGTCGATGAAAATCAGCTTCGTCAGATCACCACTGGTGCCTGCATCAGCGTAGTGGGTACTCTGGTTGAAAGCCTGGGTGCCGGACAGAGTGTTGAAATCCAGTGTGACAGCATCGAAATCTATGGTCTCTGCGGTGGCGACTATCCTATGCAGAAGAAGGGACAGAGCTTCGAGTACATGCGTCAGTATGCTCATCTCCGTCTCCGTACCAATACCTTCGGTGCCGTGATGCGCATCCGTCACAACATGGCGATGGCTATCCACACTTACTTCCATGAGCATGGATACTTCTATTTCAACACTCCGCTCATCACAGCGAGCGATTGCGAAGGTGCTGGACAGATGTTCCAGGTAACCACCAAGAACCTCTACAACCTCAAGAAAACAGAGGATGGAAAGATTGACTACTCTGATGATTTCTTCGGAAAGCAGACTTCATTGACCGTTTCCGGTCAGTTGGAGGGTGAGCTGGGTGCTACGGCACTCGGTGCTATCTACACCTTCGGTCCAACCTTCCGTGCAGAGAACAGTAATACTCCTCGCCACCTGGCTGAGTTCTGGATGGTAGAGCCAGAGGTTGCTTTCCTGGATATGGACGGTTTGATGGAGTTGGAGGAAGATTTCATCAAGTACTGTATCCGTTGGGCACTCGAGCATTGCAAGGATGATCTTGCTTTCTTGAACAAGATGATTGATAAGGGCTTGATCGCTCGTTTGGAGGGCGTATTGAATTCCGATTTCGTTCATCTCCCATATACCGAGGGTATCCGCATCCTGCAGGAGGCTATCGCCAACGGCAAGAAGTTTGAGTTCCCATGCGAGTGGGGTGATGACCTGGCTTCAGAGCACGAGCGTTTCCTCGTAGAGGAGCACTTCAAGCGTCCAGTCATCATGACCAACTATCCAAAGGCTATCAAGGCATTCTATATGAAGATAGACGAGGAGGAGAGTGGTTTCGGTGGCAAGAGCGGTCAGACCGTTCAGGGTACCGACGTTTTGTTCCCACAGATTGGTGAAATCATCGGTGGTTCAGTCCGTGAGGAGAGTTATGACAAGTTGATGGGTGAGATTGAGGCTCGCAACATTCCTATGAAGGATATGCGTTGGTATCTTGATACCCGTAAGTACGGTTCATGTCCACATGCAGGTTTCGGTCTCGGTTTCGAGCGTCTGATTCTCTTTGTAACCGGTATGCAGAACATCCGTGACGTGATTCCATTCCCACGTACACCAAAGAACGCAGAGTTCTAAATCTCTGTCTTCATAAGATAAAGAGGGTGTGTCATAAGTTCATGACACACCCTCTTTATCTTATGACCACAGTTCTCACAGATTTTTTACCTTTTAAAGTCCCCACAGTTCTCACAGATTCCTACAGATTTTTTACTTTTTAAAGTCACGCAGATTTCGCAGATGACGCAGATTTTTTACTTTTTTACCTTTTTACCTTTTTACCTTTAAATAGCTCTTTTACCTTTAAAAGTTCCCCAGGCGGTCCCATCCCGCAAAACATGGCGAGGGCTTTGATGCCCCGCCAACCTTAGAGCGAAGCGGTTCTGAGCACCGGAGGGCGGTTACATCCCTTGCCCTTTTGGAAAGGGCGAGGGCTTGGGAGTGGGTTAAGGACCCTCCCGCAGGGGAGGGACAGGTGGGGCAAAAACAGCACTGCAGGGCGGTTACATCCCCTCTTCCTGAGGAAGAGGGGCTTGGGGAGAAAGTGAAGCCCTCCTTGGCAAAGGAGGGACGGGGTGGATCGAAAAAACAGCACCGGAGGGCGGTTACATCCTTTCCCTTCATGGTTAAGGGAAAGGCTTGGTTAGGGATTAAGGACCCTCCCGTTGGGGAGGAACAAGTGGGGCAAAAACTATTGTTTCTCTGAAAGTTCTGCTAGGTTCAGGCTTATTCCCTCATTTTCTGAATTTCCTTCAGTGGAAGCTCGGTGGCTGTTGATACTTGCTCATCAGAAAGCCCCATTGACAGAAGGCGGCGAGCTGTGGCTAGCTTTTCTTTTTCCATACCTTCCTCACGCCCCTTTTCCAAAGCCGTATCTATAGAGTTCTTGACATCACGATACGCCTTCAAACTATCCTCATATTCTTTCAACTCTGTTGGAGTGAACTTTGCAATCTCAGCCTCTTCAAAGAGTTTAGTAAACACTTTCTCTTTCAAGGCAGCAGGACGCTCATCCAATCGGGAAAGGTTTTTCAACACATACAACCACTTATCATAAAGCGTGTCAAGCTCCTCCTCTGTCTTATTGAACTTCGCTATCTCAACATACTTGAAAGAAAGTTTGTCATTAAAAACCTTAAAAGTCTTTTTGTCAAGCAAGCCCACATCATGGTTGATATCATTCTTGTCAAATGCCTCTTCTTCCAAGTCGAAGTTCAGCAGAGCAACAGTGTATACATGTTCAAGCTTGAAGTTCCATTCAGCCCCCTTTGGAGCCTGTTCACGGATAGGAAAAGTAGAATAGAACAAAGAACGATCCTTGAAGTACTTCTGATAAGCATTCTGCATCTCAACGATGAACTTTTCACCACGCTCATTTTCGCAATATACATCAAAGATGGCCTTGCGCTCGGCAAAGACATCACCAACGTGCTCACTATTCAAGTACTTCACATCCTTGATGACATGAAAACCATCAAACAGTGAATTCAAGAAATTGATGAGCAAATCCTTATTAGGCTTTGTTCCAAAGATACGCTTAAAACCGAAATCGGTAAGCAAGCTAATATATCGTTCTTCTATCCGTTTCATATCCTTCTCCTTTTAAAACGTTTAACTGAATTGTGTTGCAAAAATAAGCTATTTTCTCGAAAACACCAAAAAAAACATCAAGAATCCTTCAAGTTATCAGCAAATTACTCAAAAACTGTTTCTCCTAATCTCATTTCGCTCTGACATAATCGTCCCGCAGATTCTTTTACCTTTAAAAGTCCCACAGATTTCACAGATTCCCACAGATTTTTTACATTTAAAAGTCACGCAGATTTCGCAGATGACGCAGATTTTTTACCTTTAAAAGTCCCACAGATCTCACAGATTCTCACGGATTTTTTACCTTTTTACTTTTTTACCCTTTTACCTTTAAAAGTTCCCCACAGATCTCACAGATTCCCACAGATTTTTTCTTTTACCCTTTTACTCTTTTAAAGTCACACAGATTTCGCAGATGACGCAGTTTTTTTACCTTTTTACTTTTTTACCTTTAAATAGCTCTTTTACCTTTAAAAGTTCCCCAGGCGGTCCCATCCCGCAAAATATGGCGAGGGCTTTGATGCCCCGCCAACCTTAGAGCGAAGCGGTTCTGAGCACCGGAGGGCGGTTACATCCCCTGTCCCCTGAGGGGAAAGGGGCTTGGGGAAAGCGGTGGAGCCCTCCTTGGCTAAGGAGGGACGGGGTGGATCGAAAAAGACAGCACTGCAGGGCGGTTACATCCCTTGCCCTTTTGGAAAGGGCGAGGGCTTGGGAGTGGGTTAAGGACCCTCCCGCAGGGGAGGGACAGGTGGGGCAAAAAAACACCTCTTTGTCAAAGGAAGAACAGGCAGAATCAAAAATGCACGAATGAATTTTCAACTAACTTTTCGAAAAGAAAGAAACGAAAAAGCGAGGCTTCTTGAAAAAGAAACCTCGCTAAAAGCATGGATTCAGGTAAGCTTTACAGGCTTGCCCCGAATCCAGAATTAGTGCTAAATAATATATGGCGAATGCCAGATATTATTTAGCAATCATGATGGAAACACGGTTCTTGTCATTCTCTGCAAATGGCTGAACACGAGCACCCTTTGATTTCTCAGTGATGCGCTCAGCAGGAATGCCATAGCGCTTCTCCAACATCCATACAACGGCAGCAGCACGCTTGGCAGCGATGCGGTCGTTCACTCTGTCATTACCAGTACCCTTGTCAGCATAACCGGTAACAACAACCTTAGCCTCAGGATACTTCACCAGGAAGTCGATAACCTCGAGGATCTTCTGATTCTCCTTCTCAGAAATCTTGTTAGAGTTGATGGTGAAGAAGATGTCACGACGGATTTCCTCAACCTTCTTCTCTACTACTGGTGCTGGAGCAGGAGCTGGCTCCTCAACCTTCTGAACTGGTGCTGGAGCTGGTTCTACTGGCTTCTCCTTCTTGGTAGCACTCTTGCCCAAGTTGATGCGGAGACCAGCGAGAGCGTTGAAGTACCAGTCTGGGTTGTCAGCGTTCTTTGAGTTGTACTTATCAGTGGTGATGTTGGCGTTACCCTCAATCATGATGCTAACAGCCTTACTAACCTTGAACTCCAAGTCGAGACCCGCACGACCGAAAGGACGCACCTTAGTGCCATCCCAAAGATACTTCAAGTTATACTTGTCGAGGTCCTTGATGTGAGCACCAATCTCGTTGGCCTCGTCATTGCCCCAAGCGATGTTGGCACCACCGCCAACAAATGCAGTTACGTTGAACACACGGTTAGGATTCCAACCACAGAAGAGGTTGCTGAGGTTGAACATGAAGTCCAAGCCCGGAGCCACATAGTTGAACTTGTAGTCGGCAGAGAATGGAGCATCGCCCACCTTGTCACGGTAAGCAGCCCATCCTCCCTTGCTCTGCCAGCCGTTAGCCTGCAAGCGCATACCGAATACTGGGTTGAACTGGTAGCCCAATCCCAACTGTACGTTAGGAGAAGTCAAATCACCAAACTTAGCCTCGCCGAGGGTGTACTGAGCACCACCCTGGAGGTCCAGGAATGCATGCTTCTTAAACTGATACTCATTGCCTTCCTTGTCTGTGTAGGTGGCCTGTGCCATTGCAGCAGTGCCCATAGCGAGCATAGCTGATGCCATAAATAATTTCATTGGTTTCATAACTTAATACTATTAAAATTATTTTTTAATAACTTTCTTTCCATTAACAATGTAAATACCAGGCTGGTTGATCTTGGTAACCTTTCGGCCATACAAGTCATAGATAATACCATTCTTAACGCTATCTACCTTTACATCTCTGATACCTGTTGCCTTGTTATTATCAACAGTAAGGGTTATGGTACTTTCAGCATTCACATAGCACTGCTGTGGAGTAGCATCCCCCTGAAGATACTTACCAAAGTTATAGTCACCAAAGGTAGCTGGCTTAAAGACAAATGTATAATTATTAGCCTTCAACTCACCTTCGAGTATTGGGGTATCAAATTCTATCTGATAAGCTTCAGGACAATCAGATATACCAGGCATTGAAGCTACTCGCTTGAAATGACCCTTACGAATCAACTTGTCCGAATCAACCTGTCTTAACTCAACTTCCTTAGACTCATCAACCACCAATCCCTGTGGCTTTTCTGGATAATTATAGTGAGAATTACCAATAGTAAAGTTGTTTAGATCTACATCTTTAATATAAACAGATGTTGGACTGTAGAATAATCCTGTATAAGTGTAGTTGAAAGGAATCGACTTCGCAACCTCAATTTCAACATTAACCTTATTATTCTTATATACAATTCCACTCTCCTTATAGCTTAAAGCACCCTCAGGAAAAGCAATCAGATACTTACCATTTTTAACAGAGGCAACATTTACATGAATAACATTTGTCTTTTCTGCATCAACTGTCACATTCAATGTCTCAATTTCTGTTCCATCTTCTTGACAGAGTTTTACAACAGTACCTTCTGCCATTTGCAAGCCCTCCTTCTCATCAAAGGTAAGGGTCAGCTCATCCATTCCATCGCTGATAATGGTAGGTTTTGCTGTACACTTCATATCAATCATTTTGAGAGGCTTTACTGTCTCTACAAACTGGATTGCAGTAGAGTATGTCTCTGTAAAGGCTGGTGCAGAATCATGGTCATCAGTAACCAGCGTCTTCTTGTCATGATCTACGGCAAGATAAGCATTCAATACCTTACCCGTCTTTGTGGTATTAAAATAACCATAAAGATTCAATAATCCCATCTGCTTGGTAATATCCAGGTCCGTGATAGCAAGCTTCTCAAGTTTCAATTCCTTGTCAGCAGCATCCTTCTGCAACTCTGTAGCTGGGAAGAGATACTTACCTTCAATTGTCTTGAACAACATTGGTTCTGCCACTTCAAAGGCAGTAGCATCGGCTTTGTTCTCTGTTACACCAACTGTGCCGTTTGCACCAATCATCAAATACAAAGATTTACCGGCAGGACTCAAGTTAGAAATGTAATACCATTTGCCGGCAGCAGGCAATTCAACCTTTGTTTCCTTATAGAAATTGTCAATTGCCTTAGCCAGATCTTCATCAGATGGAATCTCTGCAGCTGTAGTCAATCCCTCAAGTGCTATTCTACTTTCACTGTCTACAGCAGGATAACCTATACCCTTTTGGGCAAGCAAAGCTTTAGCCTTCTTCATCGTTTCAGATTCAGGAATATATCCAACTTTGTAGGTCAATACAAATGCAGGATTATATAACTTACCTAACTGATCAGTGATGGTCTTTTCAGGAACCTCGATGGTATAGATACCTTTCTCTGTAATTCCTTCAGGTACGTCAAAGGAAATATTTACTTCCTTGCTATTCGTTTCATTTCTTTTCAAAGTGACAGGAACTTGATCCACTCCATCTTTCTTCATGATAAGTTTTGCTGTAAAATCCTTGATACTTTCTGCATAATATAAGGTGATAGGATTGATCAACTTATCAATTTCCCCTTGAACAGGATTTGCGCTCTCAAAGTTGAGAATATTCTTTGGGGTGTCTACTACGATTGTATAAGTAAGAGCTTTATTTGAATAGCCGTCCTTATCTACAAAGTAACCTGCAGGTACTTTAACTGTATAGGTTCCTTCAGTAGCAATGGCTTTATCAACAGATAATTTAATTACAGATTTATCAACATTCACAAGAAGTGGTTGACTACTACCGTCAGGACCTTCAATCGTGAGTTCTGAAGTTCCCTTTTGGATCATATCAGATGCAAACTTCAAAGTTAAATCCTTAAATGAAGAAACCTTCAATTGAGAAGATTCTACAGTTGGCTCTAAAATTTCAGCAACTTCAATGTAGGTAACCTTGACTGCTTTAATCAAAGATTGGTCACCACTATTCTTGAACGTCACACTCTGGACATTATTATCGCCATCGCAATTCCAAATACCCCTATTAGAATCCCATTTACCGGTTTCCTTGTCAACAACAGAAAAGTCGCCAAAAGTACTGAAAGTAAAAGAAACCGATTGAATGGCTGCCTCATTCATACCCGTCAAAAGCACCCTGCCACCTCTTAATATCTGAAGGTTGTAGTCTTTATTATTATTATTGTAATAAACACCAAAAGAATTCGGTAAGCGATCAAAAGACATTTTAATTTGACCCTTGGTAAATTCCGATGAATTTAAATTTATATCACCATCACCAGATAGATTCAAATAGGAAGGATTTGAAAAATCAAATGTCACCTCTTTCTGTTTCTGTCCAAAGGCTGTAACAGAAAGGAACAACATCAGTATTGATAATAATTGTCTCATAATAATACTATTTTAATGTTTTTTTTAATGCATTTCCTTGTCGAACTCATCATCGGCAGTTTTAACGCATAGCTTCCATTCACCATTGATTCTAACAGGGTTGAACATGTAAGCTGTCTTAGCAGGTTCTTCCGTTCCAGCCTGTTCTGCGGTAGCAAACACAACTTCATATTTTACATCATTACAACCTTCTAGCTGAAATGAATAATATTTTCTTTCATACTCCAGAACAGGGAACATGGTAAACAGGCGGCGATATTTATTCTCTGTCTCTTTACTCAAAGATTTCAGCTCTTTTGTAGAATCTGTATATTCATACAATGAAGCCAGGACTTTATCTATTTTCTTAGCCTTTAAATCCTTCATCGCCTGATCACAAATATGAAGCATGGCTACAGTATCTTCCTTGGTCAATTCTGAACGAAATTCCTCGACTTTCTGCTCTCGCGGTTCTTTTTTGGAATTACAAGATACCATACCCATGATACCGGCAACCAAAACAAAAAATAAAATTATCTTTTTCATACTTTATGCGTAAAAATAGTTCTCCAAAAGTAAAAGAGGGTGTGCCTGCTCTATAGACACACCCTCAAATTAGAGCTTATAAATTATTTATAAATTACTCGTGACCAATTGTAGGTTCAACTGTGATAGTTACCTCACTCTGAACATTACCCCACTCGTAACTGATAATTACAGGGATAGTAATCTCGAATGGCTTAACTACGCTACCATTGTTGGTGTAGAAGATCTTACCAACATTATTATTCAAAATTGTTGAAACCATAGCATTATGATTTGCATTGTTCCAACGCTTCACATTGAATGTGAACTCAACCTTCTTGTTCTTCTCAGCAGTAGCAAGAGTCTTACCAGCGCTCAATGACAACTGACCTGTTACCTTGTCCAAAGTCTGCCATGTATTGTTGTGCATGTTAGTCTTAACAACTTCATTTCTGAGATCCAATGTAATCTTGTTAACATTGTAGTAAGCCCAGAACCACCAGTTGTTACCCCACATGTTACTCTGGTTAGCTTCACAGTCTGCCTCTGTCTCAGCTGACTTCCAACCACGCCAGTCGTACAACTTAACACAGTCAAGAACCTTAATCACGTTACCGTTTGTATTAGCATCAATTGCTGGCTTAGTATACTTGAGAATGTTGATTGGGCGCAACCAGCTAGCAACAAACTTATCGTTAGTTGTTTCCTCAACAACACCACAGTTATTACCTGTAGCAATACCTACGTTAGCGTGCAACTGCTTGTATGCATTTGCGTGATCCTTAGCATAACCAACAGCATTGAAGATATCCTTAGTTACATCATTCTTCTCAAGCTTAATCTCGCCTGTTGTAGGATTGATAGTTGCAACCAATGTCTTAGTAGTCCCGTGATGAGCATAGAGTTCCTTATTTGCATAAGCACCCTTAGTAAGATCAAGAGCACATGTCTTCAATACAGAAGCTGCATCAGCATAGTCGTGAACATCAGCAACAGGAGCAGTAACATACTTGCAATATACCTTGTTGTACAAGCCATCTGAAGATTCAGGGATAAGAGTATACTTAACACCTGTCTGAGATGTAATCTCTACAGACTTAGGAACGAAGTAATATCTGTGGTTAGGAGCATTGAAGCTTTCCTTATTTTCGAGCAATGTTGAACGTACGGAACGATTAACAGTCTCAATATCACCGCCATTAGATGGGTTGTGAACGTCGAAAATCACAAGATTGTTATTATCGAACCAGTATGCACTGTTCTTGTCACCGAATGCATATGTCTTGGTGTCCTTGTTGTTGATTGTAGTAACCAACTTGATGTATACATATGGATATGTAGCAGTAGCCTTAACCGCATCCTTAGCCTTAAAACGAATCCAAGTTGTAAGAGTTACAGAAGCCTTGTGATGCAACTGAGCCTCAATCTCCTCTGGAGTGATAACCCAAGTCCAAGTATGGTTAGTATTACCAACAGTATTACCCTTATAGATAACGTCACCGAGAGCATTAACATTTACTTCCTGCTCACCCTTTTCCTTCCAAGCTACGAACTGCTTGAAGTTCTTATCAGTAGCATCCAAATCAGGTTCATACTGATTATCGAAGGCCTCCTTAGTCATGTTCATATTCTTTGTAAGAACGTAGTCATTGAACTCTAACCAAGTTGTCTGGAATACATCGTTTGCATTACATGGGTCGAACTTAACAGTCTGCATTGGCCACAACTCATTCTTCTGGTTAGGCTTAGCATCTTTTGAAATATAAAGATGGATATAACCATCCAATACTACCTGACCCTCAGTATTCTTAACGAGAACCTGAACCAATGGCTCACGACCTACTGCAGCATCCTCTTTATTAGTTGTACCATCAACCAATGGGTTAACTGCGTGGAACTTACCATTGCTATTACCAGCTTCCAAGAACATATCCTCGCTTGTTGTATTGGTATCAAGCTTGTACTGAACCTTCTTGAACTCAAATGTCAAGCCCCACTGCTTAGCCTCTTCAGGTTTTACAGTAAAGAACTTATTTGTTTCGCCAGTCTTAGCGTTCAAAGTCTTTTTTAAACGAATAGCTACGTACTCATTCAAATCAACACCAACCTCATCATTATACAAAATGCTCAAAGTTGGTTTATTCTTCAAAGCCTTGTCTGGACTATCCCAAATATGATTCTTAGAATCACCATTTGCACAAAGCTCATCACCATTTTTAGTTTCATATGTAGTACCATTCTCCAGTGTACAAGTTGGATCCTGGCTCCATACCAAACCATCAATGATAGTCTTCTCTGGCTGTACCAAAGCATAGTCAGCAACTACTTCCTGACCATCGTTATTCTTAACACGCAAAGCAACTGTATTAGCATCGTTAGCATATTTTTTATCTGTTGTAGCTGCTGTTGAATTTTCGTTAAGATTCCAAGGCTTTTCAATCTGCAAACCAGCTGTCAAGACACCAGTGCCATTGTCCATATTGAACAACTTGCGACCGCCATTCTCACCAGGATATGCAAATGCAGGAGAAGTAACCTTACCAAGTTCAGAAACAGCAGCACGTGTCTTAACTGTAGCCTGGATTACATTGTAACCAGCAAGATCTTCCTTCTTAACGTCAGCATTCCATGGGCTAGCATCATACTGTACTTCCCAAGCTGGACCATATTGGAATGGACTCTTTGCTTCGTCCTTTACCCAGTCAGAAGCATCAACAAACTTACAGTCCTTTTCCTGGTAATTCTTCACAATTGCTTCAGGGGCAACAGTTTTCATAACATCACCATGCAACCAAGCATAAGGAATAGTCTCGATACCCTCAAGATAAAGCTCTGGACGGAAGCTAAGGCTGCTCAATGTACCAGTCAAAGAGATAACAACAGTCTTATTCTGACCTTCACCACCAGCAACACCATAGAATGTCAATGTCTTATCTTCCTTAACTGCGGTAATTGTAGAGTTAACATCCTGAACGAACTTAACATCGCTCTGCTTTACCTTCTCGCCATTCTTATAGATGTCGAAGTAACCAGTCTTTGCGTTAGGAACGTAGTACTCATAAGAAGCAGCAGTTCCAGCTGGACCCTGAGGACCCTGAGGACCCTGAGGACCCTGAGGACCCTGAGCACCAGTCTCGCCCTTCTCGCCAATAGCCTTGTATTCGGTTGGAACACCATCTTTTACCCAGTAGCCATCTTCACCGATGGTCCAAACTGTACCAGGAGTACCGTCAGCACCCTTCTCACCATTGTTGATAGTGAAAGTCTCGCCGTTACTAAGCTTTACAGTTACACCGCTTGTAGCCTTGTCTACGCTTGTGATAACACTACCTGCCTTAATCAACTTACTGATTTCCTCAATAGCTGATTTGTTGGCATCAATCTGTGTTTGCAGATTCTGAATGTCGTCATCGTAGTCTTTACAAGAAGTAAAGGTACTTACAGATGCAACTGTCAATGCACCCATAAGCAGCGCGCTAAAATACTTTCTTTTCATACGATAAAATTTAATTAAAAATATTAATTGTTAACTTTCTGTTCTAAACTTTCTCTGTACTATCTCCTGCGGGGAGATATTCTTTTTACGGTGCAAATATAGACATTTTTATTCACACTCGCAAATATTTAACCTTTTTTTTTCGAAAAACCCCTTATTTTCTTTAGTTTTTAATAAAATTGGGTCATGGGGTCTGCTCAATTCACTATTTTCATGCACTTTTAACCCTTTTACACCCTCTTTTTTCTACACCTTATTATATATAGAGCGGCATTTCTTCTGTTTTCTTTACAAAATCCCCGAATATCGGTAATATCTCCCCGCAGGAGATTAGAGTTTTAAGCATAGAACGTTAAGTTAACAAATTAATATTTTAATTAAATTTTATCGTATGAAAAGAAAGTATTTAAGCGCGCTGCTTATGGGTGCTTTGACAGTTGGATCTGTAAGTACAATGACTTCTTGTAAGGACTACGATGATGACATCAACAATCTGCAAGGTCAGATTGACGCTTTGTCAAAGACTCTCAGTGAGTTGTAGACAAAGATTAATGATGGTAGCATCTTGAAGAGCGTAGAGTCCGACGGTAATGGTGGTATCAAAGTCACTGTTACAAAGAACGGCACGGACACTTCTTACAACATCAAACAGGGCGAGCAAGGCGCTGCTGGCAAGGACGCTGACGTTTGGAAGATTGGTGAAGATGGTTATTGGTACAAGAACGACACCAAGACTGAGTACAAAGCACTTGGAACCAAGGGCGAAACGGGCGAAACCGGTGCTACTGGTGCTGCTGGCAAAGACGGCAAGTACTACGTTCCTAATCCTGAGACTGGCACATTCTGGGTATATGGTGACGGTGACAAGGCTGCATACGACTCTAAGATTGTCTATACAGCAACTAACGAGGATGTCATCACTGCAGTTTGGGACAACGATAACTTGACTTTGACAAACGTAGCAGGTGCTCCGGGCAAGAAGATCGTTGTTAGCCTCTCAAGCGCATTGAAGAGTCTCGTATTCGATCCTGACTTCTATTATGCAGGTATCGAAGCATTTGACCTCGCTACTTACAAGTACAACCCTGCAACAGTCAAGGCTGTTGACGCTGATGGCGACTACTCTATGGATGCTCCTACAGTAGCTGACGATGCGTTCACATACGCTCCTGACTTGGCTGCTACCTATTTCTTGAACCCATCAAATGCTAAGATGTCTAACGATGCTGCTAAGTATAGCTTCATCGCATATAACAAGGATTATACAAGGGCTGCCGCTGATTACGGTTCTACTTTCAAGGTGGAGAGCGCAGACTTGACAACAAAGGGTAAGGTTACTGTACACGCTAAGTATAATGGTAATGCCATCAAGAACATTGCAGAAAATAATCAGGTTACTGTTCTTGCATTGCAATATACTTCTGGCGACTCAATTGTTACTTCTGACTTCGCAGCTATCAAGGCTAGCACTTACAGCAAGTTGGTTTTGAATAATCCAACATTGCAGCATGTTGATGCTATTCCTTCACACCTCTATCAGACAGCACTGGATGCTATCGATAACGCCGCTCAGATCCATGTAGTTTGGAATAGCAAGGGTATCGACCTCCGTGAGTATGTCAACACTGACCGCACATACGACAAGGACGAGAATCCTACTTGTAAGGCTTGGGATAAGAATGCAGCCGAAGGCCTCGTAGAGAAGTCTGGCTTCAAGTACTCTTTCGAGTTGGTTGGTTACAAGTCTGGTGCTAACGAGACATCACAGAGTGCTCACGCTGCAATCGCATCTAATGGTTATACACTCCGCCCACAGATGACAGCTGGTGGTAGGCAGCAAGCTTACGGTGCAGCTCAGAATGAGGCTACTATCGGTCGTGAGCCATTGGTACGTGTTATCTTGAAGGATACTGTCAACAACAAGATTGCTGCTGTTGGTTACATCAAGGTTGTCATCGAAAAGACTGTAGCTGAGAATAAGGCTGAGGAAGTTGACTTGGTAACAGTTAACAAGCCATACACAATCGCTTGTGGTGACAATAACATCGATCTCCAGAAGGTAACATGGGCACAGGTTGAGGAGCAGCTCTATGCTAAGCTCAACATGTCTAAGGAAGCTTTCGAGCTTGACGGTGGTACTGTAGATGCTAACCAGTTCGAGAAGGCTACAACCGATGCTGAGGCATTGGCAGCAGACAAGAAGATTGGTACTGTATCTCAGACAACAGCTGACGTAGCGGGTAAGCAGACTGAGGTTATCGCTTGGTCTATCAAGAACCAGGCTGCTTACGCTGCATTCAAGGCTGGTAAGACAACTTTGTCAACATACGTTCGTTATGCTTTGAAGGATGGCAAGACTGCTGCCAACAAGTACGTTTACGTGAAGTTGACTTGGACTCCATCTGCTATCAACTTGAAGCCATCTACAACATTCGGCAACGAGAACAAGATTAAGAGCTACTGGTATGCAGCAAATAGCGCTGTAGCTGGTACTGGTTATGAAGAAGTTCACGGTAACGTTGAGGTTGTAGGTACAAAAGATGCAAACGACGAGTACGTATTCGATTTGAAGAATGCTCTCGTAGGCAACAAGCTTTCAGTTAATCCTCTTACTGCTCCATACGCTGACTTGAACAACGAGTTGAAGTTGACATTCGGCTTCGTAACAGGTAAGGGTCTCTTCGCTAGCGAAGATGGCAAGCAGGTTTACGCCGAGAAGGAGTTGACTAATGTAGTTGCAAGCTTGGATCCTGTTACCGGCATCGTAACATACGCACAGAACGAGACAGCAAAGAAGTTGTTGAACGCTTACGGTCACAAGGATTTGAAGAATACCGTTACAGCTATCGTTGCAGTGAAGGCAACTATCTGTGGTAACATCGATGTTCCTGTTGCTTCTAATGAGTTCAATGTTAAGTTCCTCCGTCCTATCAACGTAGAGGAGGCTACAGCTAGCTTCGAGGATGCAGAAACTGCAGGTTCTACAGCTAATATCAAGTTGACATTCACGGACTGGCGTGATCACAACTTCACTGATACTAAGGTTACTAAGGGTCTGGATTACTTCAAGTACTATGGCGTAAAGGAAATCGCTGTTGACATTGAAAATGCAACAACAGACCTTAACGGTAACAGTAGCCAGAAGTTGAAGGATCTTACAGACAAGGTTAAGTTCACATTCTCTGCTCCTGCTGCTATCTCTGCAAACAACTATGGTAATTTGAAGTACGAGAACAATGGTTTGACAGTTGGTCAGTTCCACGTTTACTTCCCAGCTACGATCACTTACGATTGGGGTACAATCAAGACAACGATCACTGCTACTGTAGGTAAGACACAGAGCAATGCTAAGCGTCACTAATTCGCAAAGCTTAAGGCTATAACATAATTATAGGCAGGCATGATTAGCATGCCTGCCTATTTTCATTATCACCATGATGAAGAAAGTTAATATTATATTAGGTATCTTATTCTTGGCTATCGCCTCAGTGACACTCAGTGGCTGTGGTGAGAAGAAAAAGAACAGCCCCTTGACAGGTTTTGAGCAGGCTATCACCAACGCTGATTCCGTAGAAGTAACCCACTTGGTCAACCAGTTCTTTGAATACGCCGAGAATGGCAACTATGATGCAGCCGCTGGTATGCTGTTCAAGGACAATGTGGACTCCGTATACAACGAGCCGCAGCCCCTTGACAACAAGGCTATGACAGATTTGAAGAACATGCTTTCTTCCCTGCCCATCCAAAGCCACAAGATAGACTACATCAAGTTCAAGGAAGCATACGCCAACGAGGTAAAGTGTACAGCCATCATCATGCCGGCACACGACAATGTGCCAGAGATCAAGACCGTCTTTTACTTCAAGCCTATAGACTATCTTGGCAAGTGGAAACTTTGTATGATTGATTCTCATAACGGCGACCGACCTGTTGTCGAGCATGCCAAGAAAGACTCAATGCAGAGGGAATATGAGACAGAGACGAGGGAGAAGAACCTCGAGAAGCTCAAGAAGTAAATGAAAAGGCTTTTCTTTCTCTTATGGATGACGGGAATTGGCTGTCTGACGATGGCAAAGAATCCTGTGGGCAAGATTGAGTTCGAGAAGACTTCCTTTCATTTCGGAACCTTCGAGAAGCGTATCGTCAGAACTTGTGTCTTTGTCTTCAAAAATACGGGAAGCGCTCCTGTCGTCATCAATCAGGCCAATACCACTTGCAACTGTACTTCCGTCCGCTTTGACCAAACCCCCATATTGCCTAATAAAAAAGGTTATATCACCGTCATATACGATGGCAAGTATTACAACAAGGGGTATTTTAGAAAAAGCATCGACGTTTGGTCGAATGCAGAGAATGGTATGGTGCGATTGTTTATCTCTGGTACAACAAAGTAAGCGTTGATATTATTGAATCATTTTTTTCAAAAAAACATTTAAATATGATGATATCAAAAATTAAGTATGTCTTGTTTGCTTCAGCTTTATTGCTGGGTGCAACATCTGCCATGGCACAGGTCACTTATACTGATAAGGAAGGCAATGAGTATCAGTTTAAGAAGCATGCATTCCTGGACCTCCAGGGTGGTGCTCAGTATACACTCGGTGAAGCAAAGTTTGGTGACCTGATTTCTCCTAACGTTCAGTTGGGCTTAGGCTACCAGTTCTCTCCTTTATTCGGTATGCGCTTGCAGGCTAACGGTTGGCAGAGCAAGGGCGGTTGGGCTGGTTTCCGCGCAAATCCTGGCGAGACTCCTTACAACGCTACTTATAAGTTCAAGTATGTAGCTCCTGGTGTTGACTTCATGTTCAACCTCAGCAACCTCTTCTGCGGTTGGAACCCTAACCGTGTGCTGAACGTTACTGCTTTCTTGGGTGGTGGTGCTAACATCGCTTGGGATAATGACGAGGTGAATGAGTTGGCTACTACCATTAAGAATACAAGTGCCTACAACCTGGAGTATCTCTGGGATGGTACCAAGGTTCGTCCTTACGGTCGTGCCGGTATCGAGTTGGCATTCAAGGTCAGCAAGTCTGTCAGTCTGATGCTTGAGGGTAATGCCAATGTCATTTCAGACAAGTACAACTCAAAGAAGGCTGATAACCCTGACTGGTATTTCAATGCTTTGGCTGGTCTTCGCATCAACCTGGGCAAGAGTGCTACCAAGAAGGAGAAGCCAGTAGAACCGGAACCAGCTCCAGCACCTGTTCAGAAGGTTGAGGAGCCAGCACCTGCTCCAGCACCAGTTGTTGAGAAGAAGGTTGAGGAAATCCGTCGTGATATCTTCTTCACCATCAACTCTAACAAGATTTCTGCCAAGGAGAATCAGAAGATCCTCGAAGTCATCGACTTCCTGGTGAAGTATCCTGAGGCTAAGGTAGTTGTTACCGGTTATGCTGACAAGGGTACTGGTAATGACCGTGTGAACGACCGCATCGCTGCCAAGCGTGCTGCTGCCGTTGTCTGGATGTTGGAGAAGCGCTATGGCATTCCTGCTGAGCGCATCACGGAAGAGTCAAAGGGTGCTCGTGTTCAGCCATTCGCAGAGAATGACAAGAACAGAGTATCCATCATGATTGCTAAATAATATCTGGCGTTCGCCATATATTATTTAGCACTAATTCTGGATTCGGGGCAAGCCTGTAAAGCTTACCTGAATCCATGCTTTTAGCGAGGTTTCTTTTTCAAGAAGCCTCGCTTTTTCGTTTCTTACTTTTGGAAAAGTTAGTTGTAAATTCATTCGTGCTTTTTTGATTCTGCCTGTTCTTCCATTGACAAAGAGGTGTTTTTTTTGCCCCACCTGTTCCTCCCCTGCGGGAGGGTCCTTAACCCACTCCCAAGCCCTTGCCCTTTCCAAAAGGGCAAGGGATGTAACCGCCCTCCAGTGCTGTTTTTGCCCCACCTGTCCCTCCCCTGCGGGAGGGTCCTTAATCCCTAACCAAGCCTTTCCCTTAACCATTAAGGGAAAGGATGTAACCGCCCTCCGGTGCTCAGAACCGCTTCGCTCTAAGGTTGGCGGGGCATCAAAGCCCTCGCCATATTTTGCGGGATGGGACCGCCTGGGGAACTTTTAAAGGTAAAAGAGCTATTTAAAGGTAAAAGAGCTATTTAAAGGTAAAAAAGTAAAAAGGTAAAAAAGTAAAAAGGTAAAAAAGTAAAAGAAATCTGCGTGACTTTTAAAGGTAAAAAGGTAAAAGAAAAAATCTGTGTGAATCTGTGAGACTTTTAAAGGTAAAAGGGTAAAAAAGTAAAAAGGTAAAAAATCTGCGTCATCTGCGCAATCTGCGTGACTTTTATAAGGTAAAATAGTAAAAGAAAAAATCTGCGGGAATCTGTGAGAACTACGGGACTTTAGAAGGGCTGCTTATTGGATAATTGGTTGATAACTTGAAGATTTCTTGCTTTTTTCTTGGTGGTTTCAAGAAAAAAACGTACTTTTGCAACTAAAGTTAAACGTTTATAAATAAAAGATTATGGCAACATTAACTATACAAGTGGAGGACAAAAGTGTTATGGCAGGACTTAAGAAGGTACTTGAGTCAATGAAAGGTGTCGTAATTGTTCCCAATCATCAGAAAAAATCCGGTATAGAGGAAGCAATGGATGATATTCGCCATGGTAGAGTTACTGAGTATAAAAGTGCTGATGATATGTTCGAAAAGTTGGGAATATGAAATACAAAATCATAGCTACCAAACACTTTCAGAAGGATGTGAAACGTTGTAAAAAACGTAATCTTCCAATGGAAAAGCTAAAGAAGGTAATTCGCTTACTCGAAGAGACAGGACAATTACCTTCTGAATATAAACCGCATAAACTATCTGGGCAATATGCAGGAAGCTGGGAATGTCATATTATGTCTGATTGGTTGCTGATATGGACACAAAATAATGAGGATTTGGTATTGGTAATGACTAATACCGGTTCTCATAGTGATGTCTTCTAAAAATCACCCTTACATAGTCTTTATGCCCCCTTCAGTAATCCTTGTTTAGATCGGAAACCTCAGGTACGAGAGGGTGTAACCGCCCTGCAGTGCTGTCTTTTTCGATCCACCCCGTCCCTCCTTAGCCAAGGAGGGCTCCACCGCTTTCCCCAAGCCCCTTTCCCCTCAGGGGACAGGGGATGTAACCGCCCTCCGGTGCTCAGAACCGCTTCGCTCTAAGGTTGGCGGGGCA
>OBLI01000430.1_pt1 | contig 44482 bp, 37 predicted proteins | sample 1519701 | NCBI WGS metagenome assembly OBLI01 (sample SAMEA3663005, study PRJEB22513) | pig gut metagenome | biome: pig gut; feature: pig-associated habitat; material: faeces | place: France | collected 2012
GCTCCACGGCATAGTGGTTGGTATATACCTGAATATTCGGATGGGCATGTACGGCACGGATCAAGCTGGTTTGGATCTCTGCGCCCGTGTTATCGGCATGGTGCAGGATGCGGAACTCGGAGTGGCCGCCCTCTTTGTGCAGGTCGAATTCGCCATTCTCCTTCTTATCGAACTGTACACCCCAGTCGATCAACGCCTTGATCTGTGCCGGGGCTTCCCGCACCACTTTCTCTACGGCCGCCCGATCGCTGATCCAGTCGCCTGCGATCATCGTGTCTTCGATGTGTTTCTCAAAGTTATCCACCTTCAGATTGGTCACTGAGGCAATGCCTCCCTGGGCGAAGTAGGTATTGGCTTCCTCCTGACCTGCCTTGCAGATGAGCGCCACACTGCGTCCCTCGTTGGCTACCTTCAAGGCGAAGCTCATGCCCGCGATGCCGGAGCCTATCACTAAGTAATCGTATTTCTCTACCATTTTCTTTCTATCGTTGCTTTAGGCGCACAAAATTAGGAATTAACTGAAAAGGTTGTCGTTTTTTAGCTTGATTTTTTGTGCCTCTTCCGGTGCTATTTGACCCAAACCACATAATCGGGTTTGCGGGGGGATTGCGGTTTCAACGCATCGGGTGCAGGGTAACCCAGGATGCAATGGCCAATGCCCTCGTATTCGTCGGTGATCCCCAACGCTTGCAACAGCGCTTTTCCCTCCTCTGTCTCAAACATCTCTTTGGCACGATGGATCCAGCAAGCCCCCAAGCCTAAACTGTGGGCAGCGATCAGCATGTTCTCGATCACGACAGATCCATCATATACCCTTGTCGGACAATCCTTTTTGGCCAATACCACCAAGATAACCGGTGCGCCATAGAAGGGATCGCTATGTCCGGAGCTGGTCTTCAGCTGTTTGCCTATGATAATATCTAAATTCATGCGGCTCAACTTGTTACGCAATTCCGGGTTGGTAACCGCTACGATTATCGGCGATTGACGGTTCATGCCGCTGGGGGCATACATACCGGCCTTCACCACCTCCTCCACCAATGCCTCGGGGACAGGCTCTGCTGTATATTTCTTCACGCTCCGTCGCGTGAGAATGGTTTGTAATGTCTGGTTCATACGCAATTTCGTTTTTATTAGGTGCGCAAACATACATAAAAAACGGGCAAGATGGCTCCCTGAAATGTAGTTTTATGAAGCAGTTTTCGGTAGGTCTTAACGGCTTTTTCTTGCTTTTTTGTCGTTCAGATCTTTCTAAAACGACAAAGAATCGTGAAATGGTGTATCTTCGCGGCATGAAGGAATTTATCATATCGGAGGCACAGACCGAGAAGGCGGTCTTGGTGGGTTTGGTCACACCGGAGCAGAATGAGCAGAAAGTGGCCGAGTATTTGGATGAGTTGGCTTTCTTGGCGGATACAGCCGGGGTGGAGGCGGTGAAACGGTTCACCCAGAAGTTGGATTATCCAAACTCCGTGACCTTTGTCGGTACGGGAAAGCTGCAGGAGATCAAGGAATATGTGGTGGAGCATGAGATTGGTGTGGTGATCTTCGATGATGAGTTGTCGGCGAAGCAGTTGCGCAACATCGAGAAGGAGCTGCAGGTGATGATCCTCGACCGTACCAATCTGATCTTGGATATTTTCGCTAAACGTGCGCAAACCGCCCATGCGAAAGCACAGGTGGAGTTGGCGCAATATAAATATATGTTGCCTCGTCTGACCCGCTTGTGGACCCACTTGGAGCGTCAGCGCGGTGGCGTGGGTATGCGTGGCCCGGGTGAGACGCAGTTGGAGACCGATAAACGTATCATCTTGGATAAGATCTCTCGCTTGAAGCGGGAGCTGGTCGATATCGACAAGCAGAAGAGTGTGCAGCGGAAGAACCGTGGCAAGATGGTGCGTGTGGCGTTGGTAGGTTATACCAATGTCGGTAAATCCACCTTGATGAACTTGCTGAGCAAGAGCGAGGTGTTTGCCGAGAACAAGCTGTTTGCTACCTTGGACACCACCGTGCGGAAGGTGATTATCGAGAACCTGCCCTTCTTATTGTCTGACACGGTCGGGTTTATTCGCAAATTGCCTACGGAATTGGTGGAGAGTTTCAAATCTACACTGGATGAGGTGCGTGAGGCAGATCTCTTGGTACACATCGTGGATATCTCGCACCCCTCGTTTGAGGAGCAGATCGAGGTGGTCAATCGCACGTTGGCTGAGATCGACAAGCAGGAGAAGCCGATGATCATGGTGTTTAACAAGGTGGATGCCTTCACCTTTGTGCCCAAGGAGGCCGATGACTTGACCCCCCGCACGCGGGAGAACATCGACCTCGATGAGCTGAAGCATACGTGGATGAACCGCTTACCGGGCGATTGCCTCTTTATCTCCGCTAAGGAGCGCACCAATATCGAGGCACTGAAAGCCCTGCTCTATGAGCGAGTGAAACAGATCCATATCACCCGTTTCCCCTATAATGATTTCCTCTTCCAGCATTACGAGGAGGAGGAGTAATGGCTTTTAATTGGTTTGTATGAAAAGATTGTTGAGGGCGATCACGCCGGCTGAGGTCGAGCGGTTGGTCGCACAAGGTTGTTCGGCGGAGTCTTGGGACGAGGTTTGGGTGCCCGAGCAGTTTGATATAGCTCACGTAGTGGATGTGCATTTCTCCGGTACGGTCTGCTTAGGTGCTTTCCGCAAGTCGTTTACTTTACCCGGAGGATTGGTGCGTCATAGCGGTGTGCGCCATGCGACGCTGCATAATGTGACGTTGGGTGATGATGTGCTGATCGAGCAGGTGCATAATTATATCGCCAACTATCGCATTGGTCGAGAGAGCATCATCCAGCATGTCGATCTGCTGTTGGTGGAGGGTCGCACCTCGTTTGGCAATAACGTGGAGGTGTCGGTATTGAACGAGACAGGCGGTCGTGAGGTGCCTATCTACGATGGATTGTCGGCCTCGTTGGCTTACCTGATTGCGTTGTATCGACATCGTCCGCAGCTGATCGCTCATCTGCGCCAGCTCATCGCTGATTATGCGGAGCATGTAGCCGACACAATGGGTACGATTGGCGAACGGGTGATCATCCGCAACGCAGGGACGATCCGGAATGTACGCATCGGTAGTTATGCCCGTGTGGAGAATTGCACCCGGTTGGAGAATGGCTCGATCAATAGCAAGCAGGAGGCACCCGTGTTTGTGGGCGACAGTGTGATCGCGGAGGATTTCATTCTCTCTTCCGGATCGCAGGTGGCGGATGCGGCCAAGCTGATTCGTTGCTTCGTGGGGCAGGCTTGCCACGTGACCCATAACTTCTCCGCGCACGATTCGCTGCTGTTCAGCAACTGCTCGTTTGAGAATGGGGAGGCTTGTGCAATCTTCGCGGGGCCGTTCACGGTCTCTATGCACAAGAGTAGCTTGCTGATCGCTGGAATGTACTCGTTCCTCAATGCGGGCAGTGGCTCTAACCAGAGCAATCACATGTATAAGTTAGGGCCTATCCATCAGGGTATCGTAGAGCGAGGCTCAAAGACAACCTCTGATTCCTATATATTGTGGCCGGCTCGTGTAGGGGCGTTTTCTTTAGTGATGGGGCGTCATTATCACCACAGCGACACCTCTGATATGCCCTTCTCCTATCTGATCGAGCAGGATGATGAGACCTATTTGGTGCCAGGGGTCAACCTGCGCAGTGTGGGTACGATTCGCGATGCGCAGAAATGGCCACGACGGGATAAGCGCACAGATCCGGAGCGGCTGGATCAGATCAATTACAACCTGCTGAGTCCCTACACAATTCAGAAGATGCTACGGGCCGTGGAGATCTTGCGTAACTTGCAGTCGTTGGTGGGAGAGACCTCCGACGTTTATTATTGGCAGAATACCCGCATCAAAGGTTCCTCTTTGCGGAATGCGCTTTCGCTCTATGGCATGGCGATCAATAAGTTCTTGGGCAACTCCTTGATCAAGAAGTTGGAGGGCACACGCTTTCGTTCGATGGAGGAGGTGTGGGCGCAGTTACAACCCACTGAGTACAAAGGTTCGGGCGAATGGTTGGATCTGGCTGGCTTGATTCTTCCGAAAGAGCCGTTAGAGGCTTTGCTGATTGACATTGAGGGGGGTGAGGTGCAATCGTTAGCAGACATCGAAGGCTTCTTCCATTTAGTACATGCCCATTACTATACGTTGGAATGGACCTGGGCCTATGAGATGATTGAGCGGTATTACGGGGTGGATCTTCGTACGATCTCTGCGCAGCAACTGATCGCCTTGGTACGTCGTTGGCAAGATTCCGTGATCCACTTGGATGAGCAGCTGTATGCTGACGCACGCAAGGAGTTCTCGTTGGCTATGATGACCGGTTTTGGCGTAGATGGCTCACGCAAGGAGCAATTGGAGGATTTTGAGGGGGTACGTGGCGATTTCGAGAATAATCCTTTTGTCTCAGCCGTGCGCGACCATATTGTCAAAAAACGGGCGTTGGGCGAGGAGCTGATCACCCGCTTAGCGCCTTTGGTGGAGTAGTCGCCTCCTTCGAGATGCCTTCGAGATGCGTTCGAGAGCCCTACGGCTCTCGCGTCACTTGGATTTTGTAGCGGGGATGATGTGCTAAAATCTCTTGGCGCAGGAAGGTGCGGTCGATGTGGGTATAGATCTGGGTGGTGGTAATCTGCTCATGCCCTAACATCTCTTGGATCGCCCGCAGATTGGCACCTCCCTCCAACAGGTGCGTGGCGAAAGAGTGGCGGAAGGTGTGGGGGCTGACCGTCTTGTGGATGCCCGCTGCTTCGGTCTGCACCTTGATGATGTGAAACACCATGATGCGAGAGAGCGCTGTGCCCCGTCGGCTGAGGAATAGTGTATCCTCAAATCCCTTCTTGGCCACCATCTGGCTACGCCCTTTCAGGTAGTTGTTGATCTCTCGCAAGGCAATCTCAGAGATAGGCACTAAACGCTGTTTATTTCCTTTACCCAGGACCCGGATGAATTGCTCCTCCGGATAGATGTCGGCATACCGCAGGTTGATCAATTCAGAGACCCGCAAGCCACAGCTGTAGAGCACCTCCAGCATGGCCCGGTTGCGATGCCCTTCGGCCGTGGAGAGGTCGATCGAGTCGAGGATGGCATTAACCTCGTTCACGGTCAGCACCTCCGGCAGCTTCAAGCCAATCTTGGGCGACTCTAACAGCTCCGTGGGGTCGCTTTCAATGTAGTCGTCGAGCAGCAGGAAGCGGTAGAACGACTTAATGCCGGAGATGATACGGGCTTGTGAGCGGGGATGAATCCCGATGTCGGCCAGTTGAGTGACAAACTGTTGCAGATCCTCGTAGGAGATCTCATCGTATTTTTTCCCCTCGTCGGCCATGAATGATATGAGTTTGTCCAGGTCCATCAGATAGGCCTCAATGGAGTTGGGTGAGAGCCCACGCTCCAACCTCAGATAGATTTCATATTTCTTACGAATGTCGTCGCTCGCTTGCATTGTCAAATATGTCGTTATGTATGTGTCAAATAAAATCCTTACCTTTGTCGAGTTAAACTAAAACGGCTCCGTCGTAAGGAGTGTACAAAGGTAATAAACTTGTAGAAGAATGAAGAAGATCCAGATCATCAATGGCCCTAATCTGAATTTGTTAGGGAAGCGAGAACCCACCATCTACGGCCATAGCTCGTTTGAGGATTATTTACAGGTGTTGCGTCAACGCTATCCGGATTGTGAATTCGCCTATTACCAGAGCAATGTGGAGGGTGAGCTGATCAATAAGATCCATGAGGTAGGCTTTAGCTATGACGGCATCGTCTTGAATGCGGGAGCTTATACGCATACCTCGATTGCCTTGCACGATGCGATCAAGGCAGTGACTACGCCGGTCGTGGAGGTACATATCTCCAATGTGCATGCCCGGGAGTCGTTTCGCCATGTTTCGATGTTGTCTGCCGCTTGCAAAGGGGTGATCTTGGGCTTCGGGTTGGATTCCTATCGCTTGGCGGTGGAGTCTTTTCTATAAGGTGGCAGGTAAGGTCTGGCGAAAGGTCGTTTATCGGGAAGGAAAGTAGTATTTAGGTTATAATATAATAATAGGTATATGTTAAAGCATACGAAGATTGTGGCTACCGTCTCTGACAAGCGTTGTGACGTGGAGTTTTTGGAGGCATTGTATAAAGCAGGTATGAATGTCGTGCGTTTGAACACGGCACACTTGCAAGAGGAGGGTTTGACACGGATCGTCAATAACGTACGGGCTGTCTCCGATCGTATTGGCATCTTGATGGACACTAAAGGTCCGGAGGTGCGTACGACCGCTACGGTAGGTGGTGATCCTATCGCATTCAAGACAGGCGATCGAGTAAAAATCACAGGAAATCCCGATCAGGAGAGTTCACACGAGTGCATCTATGTCTCTTACCGTAATTTCGTGAACGACTTGGCGGTAGGCAGTGATATCTTGATTGATGATGGCGACTTAGAGTTGAAGGTAGTTGAGAAAACCGCGGATTATTTGGTATGCGAGGCGCAGAACGAGGCCTCTTTGGGCAGTCGCAAGAGCGTGAATGTCCCCGGCGTGCGCATCAACTTGCCTTCGCTGACCGAGCGTGACCGCAAGAACATCTTGTGGGCGATCGAGCATGACTTGGATTTCATTGCGCACTCTTTCGTGCGTACGAAGCAGGATGTATTGGATATTCAGCGCATCCTTGATGAGCACAACAGCTCAATCAAGATTATCGCCAAGATTGAGAACCAAGAGGGTGTGGATAATGCGGATGAGATCTTGGAGGCAGCTTACGGTATCATGATTGCCCGTGGCGATTTGGGTATCGAGGTGCCGGCAGAGAAGATCCCTGGCATTCAGCGTGTCTTGATCCGTAAGTGCGTGGCGGTGAAGAAGCCGGTGATCGTGGCGACACAGATGTTGCACTCGATGATTAACAATCCGCGCCCGACCCGTGCGGAGGTGACAGATATTGCCAATGCGATCTATTATCGCACAGATGCGTTGATGTTGAGCGGGGAGACCGCTTATGGCAAATATCCGGTTGAGGCTGTGAAGACCATGACGAAGGTGGCTCGCGAGGCCGAGAAGACGAAGTTGGCGGCAAACGACATTCGTGTGCCTATCGAGGGCAACGACTTGGACGTAACTTCTTTCTTGGCCAAGCAGGCAGTGGAATCTTCCTCTAAATTGATGGTGAAGGCAATCATCACGGATAGTTACACAGGACGTACGGCACGCTATTTGGCCGCTTTCCGTGGTACCTCTACCGTATTCGCTATCTGCTACAATCCCCGTGTGATGCGTATGTTGTCGCTCTCCTACGGTGTGTGGGCGGTTCATCAGCCTTACAACGACAGCCGTCGCGGTTATTTCTGCGACGCTTTGAAGCAGCTGATTCAGAGCGGATGGATCACTCCGGAGAACATGGTGGCCTATTTGAGCGGAAGCATCAACGAGGGTGGTACGACCTTCTTGGAGATCAACAACGTAGAAAAGGTACTGAGGGCGGCTGGCGACTATCTGTTGCCCACTTTCAGGGAGCATACGAACAAATAATAACGCACGGCTGATGTTTACGGAAGAGATCGAATCCTATATCCTTTCCCATATCGACGAGGAGGGGGATCTGCTGAGGGCCTTGAATCGGGATGCCAATGTCAACCTCCTTCGTCCGCGTATGCTTTCTGGTCATCTGCAAGGACGACTCTTGAAGCTATTCTGTCGGATGATGCGTCCACATCGGGTGTTGGAGATCGGTACCTATACCGGATATGCCACGCTTTGCATGGCGGAGGGCTTGGAAGAGGGAGCCTTGGTGCATACGATCGAGGTTAACGACGAGATGGAGGATTTCATCCGGAAATATCTCTCCCGTTCGCCACATCAAGCGAAGGTGCGGTTGCACATTGGGGATGCGATGGAGCTTATCCCACAGCTCGATGAGACCTTCGACCTGGTCTTCATTGATGCGGATAAGCGGCTCTATTCCGCCTATTACGATCTGGTGTTCCCGAAAGTACGGGCGGGAGGCTTGATTTTGGCGGATAATACGCTGTGGGATGGCAAGGTAATTGAGGAGGTAGCTCCTGCGGATAAACAGACGCAGGGCATCCTCCATTTTAATGATAAGATCAAGGCTGACGATCGGGTAGAGAAGGTAATCCTTCCGATGCGCGATGGCTTGACCTTGATCTGGAAAAAGTAATAGATCAAAGAGAAAGTGTTATGGAAGGTACAAGATTACAGAAGATTGAGCGACTCTTACAGAAAGAGTTGGGTGATATTTTCCAGAAGCAGACCCAGGCGATGCATGGGGTTCTGGTTTCTGTCAGTGTGGTACGTGTAAGCCCGGATTTAAGTGTGGCGAAAGCCTATTTGAGCATCTTCCCCTCGGCGAAGGGCGAGGAGCTGCTGAAGGCGATCCGTGCGAATACGAAGGCTATCCGTTATGACCTGGGGCAGCGGGTGCGCTTGCAGTTGCGTAAGATTCCTGAGTTGAGTTTCTTCATCGACGATTCATTAGACTACATCGAGCATATCGACTCTTTGTTGAATAAGTAATTCGCGTTGAATCTCTCTTTCTACATAGCACGGCGCTATCTCTTCTCGAAGAAGTCGCACAACGCCATCAACATCATCTCGTTGGTGTCCGTGTGTGGAGTGGCCGTGGCGACCCTTGCGCTGGTGTGTGCGTTGTCGGTTTACAATGGGTTCAACGACCTGGTATCCTCGCTCTTCGGTCATTTTGACGCTGAGCTGAAAATTACCCCTGTCAAAGGAAAGGTGTTCGACCCGGAAACTGAGGCGATGCGTGCCGTTGAAGCTTTACCGATGGTGGCTTGTTACAGCGAGGTGTTGCAAGACAATGTGTTGGTACGCTATCATGACCGGCAGGGGGTAGCGGTCTTGAAAGGTGTGGATGCCTCGTATGAGCAACTGACACAGATAGACAGCATCTTGATAGATGGCTCTTTTAAGCTGGCCGATGAGGTGGTGAACTATGCGAACCTGGGTATAGGCTTGGCGTATGCTTTGGGTATCAATGCGGGATTTGTCACCCCTATGGAAATTTATGCGCCTAAGCGAGCGGAGCAGGTGAATATGGCTAACCCTGCCTCCTCGTTTCAGTTGGAATATGCTTACATCGGGAGTGTCTTTCGGACCGATCAACAGCTCTATGACGATTCCTACTTGATTGTGCCGTTAGCCTTAGCTCGTTCACTGTTTGATTATGAGCATGAGGTGTCGGCCATTGAGCTGAAACTGCATGATTCAAAGCAGGTAGCACAGGCGAAACAGGAGATCAGTCGTTTGTTAGGGGAGGAGTTTAAGGTGCAAGACCGCTTTGAGCAGCAGGAAGATTCATTCCGCATGATGCAGATTGAGAAGTGGATGACCTTCTTGATTTTGACCTTTATCTTAGCCATCGCCCTCTTCAATGTGGTGGGTTCCCTCTCAATGCTGATGATCGAGAAGCAGGCGGATGTCGCGACACTTCGTAATTTGGGTGCGGATAACCGGTTGATCCGTCGTATTTTCTTGTTGGAGGGTTGGATGATTTCCGCTTTTGGCGCAGGCATCGGTATAGTGATCGGTGTGACGTTATGCCTGTTGCAACAGACATTTGGATTTATCTCCTTGGGCGACGCTGCTGGAGCATTTGTGATTGATGCCTATCCGGTGCGGATAGCCGTGGGTGATATAGTGACTATTCTCTGTACGGTCTTGTTGATCGGTTTCTTAGCCGCTTGGTATCCTGTGCGTTATTTGGCCAAACGATTCCGGATCGAGCAGTAGGCGGCTGTTGTCGTTGCGGCCATACCTTCCTTTCCCTTTTTTTCTTACCTTTGCAGCAGTTAAAGATAAGGAGTTATAGAGCGTGGCGAAAATAGTGGAAACCCCGTTGATGAAGCAATATTTCGACATCAAGGTAAAACACCCGGATGCGATCTTGCTTTTCCGTGTAGGCGATTTCTATGAGATGTATGGCGAGGATGCCGTGGTAGGTGCGGAGATCTTGGGGATCGTGCAGACCAAACGGGCCAATGGCGTGGCACAGCATGTGGAGATGGCCGGTTTCCCTCACCATGCATTGGATTCCTACTTGCCTAAATTGGTGCGCGCGGGGAAGCGTGTGGCGATCTGTGATCAGTTGGAAGACCCAAAGATGACCAAGAAGCTGGTGAAGCGCGGCATTACCGAATTGGTTACCCCCGGAGTCTCTATCAACGACAATATCTTGAACCACAAGGAGAATAACTTCTTAGCCTCCATTCATTTCGTGAAAGATCATTGTGGCGTTGCCTTTTTGGATATCTCTACCGGTGAGTTCTTGACAGCGGAGGGTTCCGTGGATTACATGGATAAGTTGATCAACAATTTCTCGCCCAAAGAGGTGCTGATCGAGCGAGGCAACAAGAAACGCTTTGAGGAGGCTTTCGGCCCTCGTTATTTTGTCTTTGAGTTGGATGATTGGATCTTTACAACGAACGCAGCTGAGGATCGGTTGCTGAAACATTTTGAGACCAAGAACTTGAAAGGTTTCGGTGTGCAACACTTGAAGTTAGGCATTATCGCCTCAGGTGCTATTCTCTATTATTTGGATCAAACACAGCATACGCATATTCAACACATCACGGCTCTCTCCCGCATTGAAGAGGAGCGTTTTGTCCGATTAGACAAGTTTACAGTGCGTAGCTTGGAGTTGGTTGACGCCATGAATGAGGGGGGCACCAGCCTGTTGCAGGTAATCGACAAGACCATCTCGCCGATGGGTTCGCGTATGCTTCGCCGGTGGATGTTGTTCCCTTTGAAAGACCTCAAACCCATTCAGGAGCGACAGGATGTGGTGGATCATCTATTCCGTCATCCTGAGTTGAAGGAACTGTTGGAGACACAGTTAGAGCAGATTGGCGATTTGGAACGTATCATCTCGAAGGTGGCTGTCGGACGTGTCTCACCGCGGGAGGTCGTGCAGCTCAAGGTGGCATTGACCGCCTTGGAGCCGATCAAACAGGCCTGTATGACGAGTGAGGAGCCCAGTTTGCAACGGATTGGTGAGCAGTTGAATATTTGTGCCCTGATTCGTGATCGGATCGCGAAAGAGATTCAGCCGGATCCCCCTTCGTTGGTGAATAAAGGAGGTATCATCGCTACCGGGGTGAATGCGGAGCTGGATGAATTGCGTACGATTGCCTATTCAGGCAAGGATTACCTGTTGAAAGTGCAGCAGCGAGAGAGCGAAGAGACCGGCATCCCCAGCTTAAAGATTGGTTTCAACAATGTTTTTGGCTACTATATCGAGGTGCGTAATGCCCATAAGGATAAGGTGCCTGCCAGTTGGATACGCAAGCAGACCTTGGTGAATGCGGAGCGTTACATCACTGAGGAGTTGAAGGAATACGAGGAGAAGATCTTGGGTGCGGAGGAGCGTATCCTCTCGTTAGAGACACGGCTCTTCAATGATTTAGTCTTGGCATTGAGCGAGTATATTCCTCCGATTCAGATTGATGCTAACCAAATTGGTCGTTTGGATTGCCTGCTTTCGTTTGCGAAGGTGGCGGAGAGCAATCGTTATATCCGTCCGGTGGTGGATGAAAGTGACGTGATCGACATCAAAGGAGGAAGGCATGCGGTGATTGAAAAGCAGTTACCGCCAGGTGAACCCTATATCGCTAATGATGTCTATTTAGACAATGAGCGGCAGCAGATCATCATGATCACGGGTCCGAACATGGCGGGTAAGTCAGCCCTGCTTCGCCAGACCGCATTGATCACCCTCTTGGCACAGATTGGCTGTTTCGTGCCAGCTGAGAGCGCTCGAATAGGATTGGTTGATAAGGTGTTTACGCGTGTGGGAGCCTCTGATAACATCTCAGTGGGTGAGTCCACTTTTATGGTCGAGATGAATGAGGCAGCCGATATTCTCAACAACATGACAGCTCGCAGCTTGGTGTTGTTCGATGAGTTGGGACGAGGAACCAGTACCTACGACGGAATCTCCATTGCGTGGGCCATCGTGGAATATATCCATGAGCATCCGAATGCCAAGGCGAAGACCCTTTTTGCCACGCATTATCATGAGCTAAACGAGATGGAGCGCAGTTTCCCTCGTATCAAGAACTTCAATGTCTCGGTGAAGGAGGTAGGCAACAAGGTGATTTTCTTACGTAAGCTGGTGCCGGGTGGTAGTGAACATAGTTTCGGTATTCATGTGGCGAAAATGGCCGGTATGCCGAAAAGTATCGTGAGCCGAGCCAACGAGATCCTGAAGCAGTTGGAAAAGGAGAATCGGCAAGAAGGTATCAGCGGCAAGTCGGTGAAGGCGGTTACGGCTCCTGCGGAGGGCTATCAACTCAGCTTCTTCCAGCTGGATGACCCGGTGTTGAGCCAGGTGCGGGATGAGATCCGCGACCTGGATGTCAACAACCTGACCCCGATTGAGGCGTTGAACAAGCTCAACGACATCAAGCGCATCATCACCGGGAAGACTCGTTCGTGATCTCTTGTATATCTTGCAAGGTAAAGTTACCTTTCAGCTGGATCACGCTGAAGTTTTCTTCCGTGTCGGCCAACATGATCAGCTCCTTGATCAGCTCACCCTGCTGTCGGATATAGAAATTGGCTTTTGTCCCTTTGTCTTTTACCCGCATCAGCTCTTCATACTCCTTACCGATCATACCGCTAAACTCCTTGCGCATCTGCGCTTGGAGTTCCTTGCGCTCGGTGCTGAGTATCTGTAATCCATCAATTTTTCCCTGCATATTGGCCAGTTCCAACCCGATGTGCTCCATGGTGGGCATCATCTGGAACATCTTCTTGGAGATATAGACAGTCGTCACCTCATCCATATCGGCATACTTCGAGAACCACTTGTCTTGCGCGAAGCTAAAGCTGGAGACACAGAGCAGCAGTCCCAATAGATATAATTTCATGCTCATTGCTTTATTCCTTTAAATGTTTGTTGATAATCTGGTTGATTTGTCGCATCTCCTCGGTGGAGGCTTGGGCCTGTTCCAATCCCTTATTGAGGTTTTGCGAGAGCAAGACTAATGCCTTTTCAGCCACCAAGGCCGCCTCTTTTGGATCACTGAAGGTATCGGCCATGACGGGCGGTTCGGAGGGTCGTTCAAGGGCGATCCAAAGCAAGGTCCCAGCGAAAGCCGCTGCGATCCCACTGATTCCGATCCACCATGGACGAAGCCTATGTGGATGGAGGCGAGGCTGTTCAGCTGCGGCTAACGCATCGATATGTGCGCTCAATCGTTTCTCCAGCCCTTCCGGTAGCTGGGCTTCCGTTTGTAGCGCCTGTTTGATCAGCGCATCAATCTGTTGTTCGTTCATAGATTCTCCTTTTTCAGTTTATCCTTGATGTATTTTCGTGCTCGTGAGAGCAATGTCCGCACGTTGGCCGGACTGAATCCCGTAATCTCCGCGATCTCTTCCATCGAACAATCCTCCATGCCTCGCAAGCGAATCACCTGTTGTTGGTTGGGTGGTAGTTCTTGGATCAGCCGAACCACCTGTCGCAGTTGGTCTCTCGTCTCTACCTGTCGCTCTGGCGAATCCTCGCAGTGAAGAATTACCGTCTCAAGCGGTTCACTCCGACTGTTGGTTCGAGGCGATCGGAGGAAATCCAAGCAGAGGTTACGCACGATGGTTACGGCAAATGCCTCCGGCTGTTGAACAGCCTCCAAGGAATCTCGTTTGCTCCAGAGCTTGGTGTAAGCCTCTTGCAGGATGTCTTCCGCATCCTCGGGCGATTCTACCAAAGCGAGTGCGATGCGATAGAGTTTCGGATGAAAGGAGAGAAAGCGTTGCTTGAACGTTTCCGCTTCCATGCGTCTCCTATTTACTATTCTCTTCTACAATCTTTTCTATATCAGCAGGATTGATATTCCCTTTGATATGGATAAGGTTGCAGTCGTTACCCGTAGAGTAAAGGAGGATTTCCCGGATGCGATCTTTCTCGATCTTGAAGAGCACTTTCGTCCGTCCATTGGCCTCATTGCTGGAGATAACTGTCTCGAAAGCTGGATCCTTGAAGTTGGAGATGGCTTTTTAAAAACGTTCCTTCGTATCCAAGGAACATCCGTCCAGCTCTAAGAGATCGACACTGTTCACCCCCAAGGTCTCCGTGAAGAGACTGGCTAACTTCATGGTGAATCCACCCACATGAACCGTGCTGGCCCCCTCCACGTCCTTGAAGGAGTTGAAAAGTTTCTCCACACTCTGTCCGTAACTCATTTGCGCGAAACATACGATCGCCACAAGTATCCATTTCATCTTTCGCATGATCTTCTCTGTTTTTTATCGTTCTCAGCCACCCTTTGCGCGCTTTATCAGGTGGCCTTTGTTGAGAAGACGAAGATAAGCGGAATTTGTGACAAACTTTTTTTCCTCCCGAGGAAAATTTTGCTACATGGCGAGGAAATAAATAATTGTGTACCTTCGCGCCGTCAACTGTAGCAAGGGTATTTAGAAGCATGTTCGAGGGATTTGTGGGCATACGTTTGTGGGATGGACAATGGGTGAACGATGTGATTTTCGGTGTGGTATTCACATTGTTTGTCTGTTTTGCCATCGTATTCCAGGCCAATTATCGACTGTTCCTGAAAATGCTCAATGACATCATCCATCTCAAGGAACGCCAGAACACCTTCGCTGTTTCGGGAGGTAACGAGTGGTTCTTCCGCAATTTCATGACGGTGCAAGCGCTGCTGCTTTGTGGGATCAGTCTTTTCGCTATCATGCGCATGAAGGGCTATCTCGATTTGTTGAGCGAATCACTCAAGCTATGGGTGTTGGCAGCGGTCGTTGGGCTGCTATTCCTATTCTATTGGGCCAAGCGTTGTTGTTATTGGATACTTGGTTTGGTCTTTGCGAATCCAGAGCAATATCGGCTTTGGCGGACGGGGTATAATGCGTCGATAGGCTCGTGGGGAATGTTTCTTTATCTACCTACATTGTGGTTGCTTTTTGTCGAGTCATATCTGTATATCCCTGTTAATTTGTTCGTATTTCTATATATATTAGATAGATTTGTAATAATTAATAAGATGATACTGATATTTCACAGGCGAAATAGTAGTTTTTTGTATTTAAGTTTGTACCTTTGCGGCCAAGAAATACTACCATTGTTTTTTGTATATAAAGCAGTAGTTTATTTGTATAATTATTTTGGGTCAAGCACTCTATGGCATTGAGTATTAAGAAAGTATTGGTGTCGCAGCCGAAGCCGACATCAGAGAAGTCACCATATTTTGATATTGCAGAAAAGTACGGAGTAGAAATAGATTTCCGACCTTTTATCAAGGTGGAACCTTTAACCTCAAAGGAATTTAGACAGCAGCGAATTTCGATTTTAGACTATACGGCTGTGATTTTCACGGCGCGTACAGCGATTGACCATTTCTTCCATCTTTGTGAGGAATTGCGCGTGACTATTCCTGAAACGATGAAGTATTTTTGTATGACTGAGGCGATTGCGGTCTATTTGCAGAAGTATATCGTGTATCGGAAGCGTAAGATTTTTTACGGACAGACCGGTAAACCGGAAGACTTGGTGACCGTGATTGGTAAACATTCCAAAGAGAAATACTTGGCTCCGGTTTCAGACGTACATAAGGATGACCTTTTCGCAATGCTGGATGCGAAACGCATCAACTATACGAAGGCGGTGATGTTCCGTACGGTTAGCAATGATTTCACGAAAGAGGAGGGTTTCGACTACGATATGTTGGTCTTCTTTAGCCCGGCAGGCATCGCCTCCTTATTGAAGAATTTTCCAGATTTCAAGCAAGATAATATTCGTATAGGCTGCTTTGGTCCTACTACTGCGAAGGCCGTGAAAGAGGCTGGCTTACGTCTTGACGTAGAGGCTCCTACGCCTGAGGCCCCCTCCATGACGGCTGCTTTGGAATTGTATCTCAAGCGTCAGCAGGAAGCGGACAAGGTATGACTATGAGAAGGTACACGCTCTCGAAAGAGGAGAGATTATCATGGAAGCGCTACATCGATTTGCTGTTCGCACAAGGACAGTCGTTTGTAGCCTTCCCCTTGCGGGTTATCTATCTCCCGTTGGAGGAAAAGATGCCCGCAAGAGCCTCTTTCTTGGTCAGTGTGCCGAAAAAGAAATTCAAACGGGCGGTGAAACGTAACTTGGTTAAGCGACAGGTGCGTGAGGCCTATCGGGTGCGTAAATACAACCTGCTCGATCCCTTGGAGGCGAAAGGCAAGTATATGCTGATGGCCTTTCTTTATATAGACAAGGAGATTCATGCTTTCGCCAAGATGGAGAAGGCCATGGATAAGGCAATTAACCTGCTGGTTGAGAAAGCATGATCCGTCGATTGCTCACGGCATTACTTTTGCTGCCTATCTATTTTTATCAACGTTGCATCTCGCCTTTGACACCCCCCTCTTGCCGATTTACCCCTACCTGTTCTGAATATGCGGTGCAAGCACTTCGTAAACATGGCCCGTTGAAGGGGTTGTATTTAACTGTAAGACGTTTGTTGCATTGTCATCCGTGGGGTGGTAGCGGCTATGATCCCGTACCTTAATTCCTTACTTGGTTCCATGTGTTATTTGGATGTGCATACGCATCGATTGGCTACCGATCCACAAGTGGTGTCGATTGTCTCTACCTTGGTGCAGCCGATGGGAGAGGAGATGCAGGAGACTCCCTATCGTTCGTTTGGCATTCATCCTTGCCGGATTGAGGAGGATGGAGAGGCCCAGTGGGAGCTGTTGCGACAATATGTGGAACTTCCCTCTTGTGTGGCGATCGGGGAGGCTGGATTGGATCGCATGGCCGCTTGCTCAATGGAACGTCAAGTCTTACTTTTCGAGCGGCAGGCACGTTTAGCGGAGGAGTTTGGTAAACCCTTGATTATTCATTGTGTGCGAGCTTGGGAGGAGTTGATTGCTTGTCGGAAGGCCATCCGTCCGAAGCAGCCTTGGTTGATCCATGGCTTTCGGGGTAAAGCACCGTTAGCTGATCAATTGTTGCGACAGGGTTTCTACCTCTCTTTGGGATATTATTTTCAGCCCGAGGCGGCACGACAGATGTGGCCAGAGCGGCTTTTCTTAGAAACAGATGTGGCTGAGGCATCGATACAGGTTGTTTATGAACGAGTAGCAGAAGCGCTGTCAATCGACTTACGGGCTTTGCGCGACCAAATCCAACGAAATAGCGTGATCCTTCGCTTAAAAAACACTACCTTTGCCGCCAACTATCCACAGTGAGTTTTATATTTGTAAATAAAAGCGATAACAATAACGATGAATTTTATAGAAGAATTGAAATGGAGGGGCATGATTGCCGATATGATGCCCGGAACCGAGGAGCAGTTGCAGAAGGAGTTGACATCAGCTTACGTAGGTATTGATCCGACAGCTGACTCTTTGCATATTGGTCACTTGGTAGGAGTGATGATGTTAAGACATTTCCAGCGTGCTGGACATCGTCCGATTGCATTGATTGGTGGTGCTACCGGTATGATTGGTGATCCTTCGATGAAGTCTGCTGAGCGTAACCTGTTGGATGAGGAGACATTACGTCATAATCAGGAGTGCATCAAGCAGCAGCTGGCTAAATTCTTGGATTTTGATTCAGATGCGCCTAATGCCGCTAAGTTGGTGAACAATTACGATTGGATGAAAGACTATTCTTTCTTGAACTTTATTCGTGATATTGGTAAGCACATCACGGTCAATTACATGATGGCGAAAGATTCTGTGAAGAAGCGCCTCAGTCGTGACTCCAGTGTGGGTATGTCGTTCACGGAATTCTCCTATCAGTTGTTGCAGGGCTATGACTTCCTTTACCTCTATGAGCATGAGGGTTGCCGTTTGCAAATGGGTGGTAGCGACCAGTGGGGAAATATCACCACCGGTACAGAGTTGATTCGTCGAAAGGCTGGAGGTGAGGCTTTTGCTTTGACCTGCCCGTTGATCACGAAAGCGGATGGCGGTAAGTTTGGAAAGACGGAGTCGGGCAATGTGTGGTTAGATCGTCGTTATACCTCTCCCTATAAGTTCTATCAGTTCTGGTTGAACGTGAGCGATGCGGATGCCGCGAAGTACATCAAGATCTTCACGGCATTGGATCAAGAAGAGATCAACACGTTGATCGCAGAGCAGGAGGCAGCTCCCCACTTACGTCCGTTGCAGAAGCGTTTGGCGAAAGAGGTAACAGTGATGGTACACTCTGAGGCTGACTATGAGGCTGCGGTGGAGGCATCTAATATCCTTTTTGGTAATGCAACACACGAGGCGTTGTTAAAGCTTGACGAGGATACCCTATTGGCGGTGTTCGAGGGCGTTCCTCATTTTGAGGTATCGCGTGAGGAGTTGGCAGCAGGCTTCAAGGCCGTTGATCTGTGCACAGAGAAGGCCGCAATCTTTGCTTCCAAGGGTGAGATGCGTAAGCTGGTTCAGAGTGGTGGAGTCAGTGTGAACAAGGAGAAATTGGCGGCTGCAGATGCTGTGATAGACAGTAATTCATTGCTCGATGGCAAATATCTCTTGGTTCAACGGGGTAAGAAAAACTACTATCTATTGATTGCTAAGTAAAAAATTGGTATAAATATTTGCGGGGTAAGAAAAACTTCTTACCTTTGCAACGCTTTAGATAAAGCACCGGATTGTCTCATGGTGTAATGGTAGCACTACAGTTTTTGGTTCTGTCTGTCGAGGTTCGAATCCTCGTGAGACAACTCAAAGAAGGAGCTTAGAGATTTCTCTTTAGGCTCCTTTTTTGTTTGTGTCTTGTCAAATCCCATCAAGTACTTCTATCTATATAGAATATTACTATAAATTTGTGCACTTAAATAGCCATTAACCATACAATTTAGCCGAATAATCGTTACTTTTGCCAGCAATATGATATAAACAATACGAATAACAAGTAACAGGCAAAAAGATGAAAAAGAATTTATTGTGGATGCTGTGCTGCATGGCTGCATGGAGTCTTTCAGCTGTCGCACAGACAGATGATGATGGGTTGGCTTATTTCAAGGAGCGTGTGAAGACCTTAGGATCAGATGCTTTTGGTGGACGTAAGCCGCTAACGGAGTATGAGACCAAGACAATCAATTACATTGCTGATGAGTTTAAAAAACTCGGATTGGAACCGGCTAACAACGGTAGCTATTTCCAAGGCGTAAAAGAGATTGCTACATATACGCGTCCGGAAAACAACAAGATTACGGTAAAAGGTAGCAAAGGCAAGACCGACTTGAAGTTCTCGGACGATATCGTGATCTGGACGAACCGTGGTGCGGAAAAGGTGATAATCCCGAATACAGATTATGTATTTGTGGGCTTCGGTATCAATGCCCCGGAGTATAATTGGAACGATTACGAGGGCTTGGACGTGAAGGGCAAGATCGTGATTGCGATGGTGAACGACCCTGGCTTTTATGATGCCAAATTATTCCGTGGCAAGAATATGACCTATTACGGTCGTTGGACCTATAAACACGAGGAGGCAGAGCGCCAAGGAGCTGCCGGCTGTTTGGTGTTGCACAATGAGGCTGCGGCTTCTTATGGCTGGAAGGTTTGCCAATCTTCTCATGTGCAGAACAACATTGGCCTGTGCGACGAGACGATGAATGCTTCGGCCATTGCCATGAAGGGTTGGTTAGCTGAAGAGGCTTGCCGACGCATCTTCAAGGTGAGTGGTGTGGATTTTGATGCGACGATTGCTGCCGCCAAGCAACCTGGCTTTAAGAGCATTACGATGAAGGCAAAGAGCAAGGTGCAGTTGAATGTGAAATACTCGGTTGGCGAGTCGAATAACGTGGCAGCTGTCTTGCCGGGCACTGACTTGAAGGATCAATATGTGGTTTGTACCGCACACTGGGACCACTTCGGTATCGGTACACCGGTTGATGGTGACAGTATCTATAATGGTGCGAGTGATAATGCGTCGGGTGTCGCTGCTTTGATGTGGTTAGCTCGTAAATACCAGCAACTGCCGATTCGCCCCCGTCGCTCTATTGTGTTCGTAGCGGTTACCTCTGAGGAGTGTGGTTTGTTAGGTTCACAATATTATTGTGAGCATCCGTTGTTCCCCCTGTCTAAAACAGCTGCTAATCTCAATTTCGATGGTTCCGCTCCGGCTGAGCGCACGCATGATGTCTCGTTGCGAGCTGCAGGCAAGACAGATACCGATGCTTTGGTAGTGGCTATGGCTGCTGCTCAAGGTCGCCGTGTGAATGTCATAACCGAGGATCCGGCCGGTGGTTATTTCCGTTCAGACCATTTCAATTTCGTAAAGAAAGGTGTGCCGGCAGTTTTGGCTGGTGGTGGTCGTGACTATGTGGATAAAGCACGTCATGAGGCGAAACCGAAAGTTTATCGTTATCACCAACCGAACGATGAGTATGATGAGTCGTGGTGGGATTTTGACGGTGCTATGGAGAATCTAAACCTGATGTTCAGCATCGGTCTGGTTATCGCCAACAATGATGAGATGCCGAAGTGGACAAAGGAGGCAGATTTCCAGCGTATGCCGGATAAGGAATAAGGTTATAACAAGTTATATATAACTTTAGGCGGAACCTATCTTTTGCGGATAAGGTTCCGCCATTTTTTATGATTTAATTGTACATTTGCGCGCTAAAAAACAGAAAGAATAAGGATAGGTTATATGAACTTGATTGACATTTACCAGCTGTTTCTTCATCATCAGCAGGTCACGACGGATAGCCGCAATTGTCCCAAAGGTGCGATGTTCTTTGCTCTCAAGGGGGAACGTTTTGACGGCAATAAGTTTGCGGAGAAGGCATTGGAGGCCGGATGCGCCTATGCGATTATTGATAATCCCACCTATTACAAAGATGAGCGTACGATCGTGGTGGACAACGTACTGACTACGTTGCAGCAGTTGGCGCATCATCACCGCAAAGCCTTGGGATTGCCTATTATCGGTATAACCGGTACGAATGGCAAGACCACCACGAAGGAGCTGGTTGCAGCGGTATTATCCACGAAGTACAATATACTTTATACAGAGGGCAACCTGAATAACCAAATTGGTGTGCCCCTGACCCTCTTGCGTTTGAATCCGGATCATGAGTTGGCCGTCATTGAGATGGGAGCCAGTCATCCGGGCGACATCAAGGAGTTAGTCGATTTGGTTCATCCCAATTATGGTCTGATTACCAATGTGGGTTGTGCCCATTTAGCGGGTTTTGGTTCTTATGAGGGCGTATTGCATACGAAAGGGGAGCTGTATGACTTCTTGCGTCGAACCAAGGGAAAGGTATTTGTCCAGTCGGAGAATCAGGCATTGCTCTCCTTGGCGAAGGGCATAGAGCAGGTTGCCTATGGCAGCAGTGAGACAGCCTTTGCGTCTGGTCATGTGGTAAGTTGTGATCCGTTCTTGACGTTCAATTGGAAACAGCAGGGCAAGATCCATACGGTAGAAACGCATCTGATCGGTAGTTATAACTTAGATAATGTGTTGGCGGCGGTCGCTATCGGTCGCTATTTGAAGGTGCCGGCAGAGCGAATCAGTCGGGCCATTGCGGCTTACGAGCCCACCAACAATCGTTCACAGTTGAAGAAAACCGCAAACAATACGTTGATTATCGATGCTTATAATGCCAATCCCAGTAGTATGAAAGTAGCGATTGAGAACTTCAAGCTGCTGCCTGTGTCACCCAAAGCGGTTATCTTAGGGGATATGCGAGAGCTAGGTGAAACCAGCGATGCCTTACATGCGGAGGTGGTTGAGCAAGTGAAGGCGGCCGGTTTCGACAAAGTGTTGCTGTGTGGCAAGCACTTCTCGAATGTAGGTCAGGCATTCGCTCCCTATGCCGATACCGAAGCTTTGGTGGCCGCCTTGAAGGCGCAGCCACTGAAAGGATACCACATCTTAATCAAGGGATCGCATAGCATGGGATTAGAGAAAGTGGCTGAACTCTTGTGATATAAGCCCTTTTTTGCTACTTTTGCAGCAAAGCAGCGAAGAGTGGCTGCACAAAACATGAAATAAACAAGAACAATGAATAGACATGAACTTTGCTGTGTGGGGCATATCACTTTGGATAAGGTGGTGACCCCCAAGAATACCGTTTATATGCCGGGCGGTACCTCTTACTATTTCTCTCATGCGATCAAGCATTTTGACGACATCGACTATACCTTGGTTACGGCCTTGGCGGAAAGCGAGATGAAATCGGTGGAGGAGCTGCGTGCGGAAGGCATAGAGGTGGCCGTGATGCCCAGTCGCCATACGGTTTATTTCGAGAATATTTATGGAGAGAACCAAGATAATCGTACACAACGTGTCTTGGCGAAGGCTGATCCCTTCACAGTGGATTACTTACGACAGATCGAGGCAAAGATCTTCCACTTGGGCAGTTTGTTAGCGGATGATTTCTCGTTAGAGGTGGTACGTTACCTCTCTGAAAAGGGATTGGTCTCCGTGGATTCGCAAGGTTACCTGCGTGAGGTACGTGAGCAGAATGTGTTTGCTGTAGATTGGCCTGAGAAGAAAGAGGTGCTCCGTTATGTACACTTTTTGAAAGCCAATGAGCATGAGATGGAGGTATTGACGGGCTATACCGATCCGGAGAAAGCGGGCAAGGAGGTTCACAGTTGGGGTGTGAAAGAGGTGCTGCTGACTTTCGGTAGCATGGGCTCGCTTATTTATGATGGGGAGACGTTCCATCGTATTCCCGCCTATATCCCTAAGGAAGTTGTCAATGCCACGGGTGCCGGAGATACTTACATGACTGGCTATCTCTATCAACGGGCAAAAGGCGCCAGCATCGAGGAGGCTGGACGTTTCGCCGCTGCCATGACCACCTTGAAAATCGAGGGTATGGGACCGTTTAACGGAACGAAGGCGGATGTGCTTCGCTGCATGGAAACAGCTAAAGAAAGATACTTGTAAAATTAGGAATTAGAAATTAGGAATGAGGAATTAAAATCCTCACTCCTAATTTCTTACTATTCTGTTTTGAATGCCTTGCAGAAGGTAGTCATCAACCAGATGCAGAGGCCCAACAAACCAACTACCATATAGGCATATTTCATATTGAAGGCTTGTGAGACAGCTCCGATCAACAACGGAGCGATCAAGGAGCCGATAAAGCTGATGCTTGAAAGGATGGTCAATGCGATGCTGACCGGTGTCTTCGACTTAGCGCCAACCAAGCTGTAAATCGTTGGAACCATGCAGGAGATACCTAAGCCAACTAACATGAATCCTAAGGAGTTAACAGCCACTTTCAAGGTCATTTGCTCAAATACACCACCCAACAACGAGGTGATAAAGAATCCGGCGAAGATGAAGAACCCCGCTAACTGCAACACTTTTTGCTTGCCTAAGAGATCATACGCCCAATTGGTCAAGAAACGTCCTACGGTCATCATCACCATGAATACCAAGAAGCCGATTTGCAAGGATTTAGGTACCTGTAATACTGATTCAAAGTAGAGGCCGCTCCAGTCAAACATCGCACTCTCGACGACCAAGGCAAACAATCCAACAACACCCAACTGAATCAGTAGCAGTTCCGGCTTACGGATAAAACTCAACAAAGCGGGAGTTTCTTTGGTCGTGGATGTTTGCTCTTCATTGGCTTCCTGTTTCGCCTGCGGTTCATCCTCTATATCAGCTTGCAGATAACGTCGTCCACATAGCACGATGATTGTGATCAAGGCAGCTATTAGGGTAAAATGCCAAAAAGGCGGTATCCCAGAGACAATCATGATGAAACCGATTAATGCACCTAAGCAGGCGGCCAAACTCCAGCCACCATGGAAAGAGGCCATAATCGTTCGCCCATAGAGTCGTTCGATACCAATGCCTTGTGTGTTAAGCGAGATGTCACAGAGGTTCCAGAATGTACCGAAACAGAAGAGGCATACACCCAGCAGATAGATATTGGTGGCCAATCCTATGGCAAACAGGGAGAGCGCGTATCCCATGACACTGATTTGTACCATGATGCGACTACCCAGGCGGCTCACTAAATAACCCGCTAATGGAATGGCTACAAATTTACCTACTGGAATGAGGAAAAGCACTAATCCCCAATAGAAGGCATAATTGACTGAGAAAATCTCCTTCACGTCGGGAATACGACTGGCCCATGAAGAGAAGCACAGGCCCTGAGCCAAGAAAAACGAAAGGACGGCATATCGAATACGCTCTTTCGGGAAGCGACTGCCCGCCAGGGCATTTGTTGTTTGATCCATGCTTATTTAGTTTAGGTATAGTAAAGAAAGCCCCCTTCCGGGATGATCCTGGGAGGGGGCAAATCTTATCGTGATTGGATGAATTACTTAACCAAAGCCTGGAAGTCAGCGTTATTTGCATACTTAGCAAACTCCAAGTCGATAGCAGCCTCTTTCGCCATGCTCTTATCCTTAGCGATAGCAGCTTTCAAGTTGCTTACTACACCGTTAGCGTCGTTTGTACGAGCAGCAACGATAGCCTTCAAATAAGAAGTTGTAGCGTCAGGATTTGCTACACCGTTCAAAGTCTGAGAAGCCTTGCTGTAGTCCTTCACCAAGATCTGTGCCAAAGCAGCGTTGTTGGTCTTTACAGAACCGAAAGAGTTAGCGGCCTTTGCCCACTCACCCTGCTCCAAGTAGAGCACGCCTAATGCCTCGCTCAACTCGTTCACGCCAGAAGCGCTACCGAACAACTGCTGTGCCTTTGCCTGATCACCCTTCGTCAAAGCGATCAAACCTAAGTTCATGTTAGCCTCCGGATTGTTCTTTACAGAGTTGGACTTGTTGAACATTTGCTCTGCCTTGTTCAAATCGCCAGCCTTGAACGCCATCATACCGATGTTGTTCCAAGTACGGTAGCAATTCGGATAAAGCTCAGAAGCCTTCGTATAGATAGCCATCTTCTCAGCATCGTTGTTAGTCAATGTAGCGGCATAAAGAATCTCCTCAATATTCAACTCTTTCGGGTTGCTCTTAGCCAAAGAAGAGATCTCCTCGTCAGACTTACCGATGATCTCAACGTTAGCTGTCAAGCGAGAACGACGCAACTGCGGCAAGATGGTCTCAGCCAAGTCAGAGTAGATAGCAGAGATGTTCTTGATCTCTTTCTCACGAGTCTCCGGATCCTGGTACATAGACAACACGCGCAATACCAAATCCTTATCTTGCAAGTTAGACTTAGAAACGAGCTCCTTGAAGCCATCCCAGTCCTGAGCGGTGTAACGAGCGTCAACCGGAACCTCAACCTTCATCTTCTTCAACTCCTTAGCCAAATACTTAGAGGTGTTGCCCTCACGATGCTCAGCCAAGCCAGTGTTCAACTTCACACCACCATCCGGAGAAGCGTAAGCGCTGATCTCGATAGCTACGTTCTGGTTGGGAGCCTCGTCAGCGTTCTTAACCAACTCTTTCCACTCCTTGATAGCCTCAGAGTTTGTCTCGCTCGCACGCAAGTTAGCTTGGTGGATCAAGAACATGATGTTTGCGTCGTGAGCCTCCTTGATGATACGCTGGAACTTGTCAGCTGCGATAGCGGCAGTAGCTGTAGCGGCGTCAGCCAACTCAGAAGTAGCGATCACGCCCTCGCCGATCTTCACATCCGGCAATTTAACCACCTTATTCTTGATTTTTGCGTCGAAAGTCAGATACAACTCAGACTTCTTCATCTCGGGCTTGTAAGTGAAAGCAGATTTCATCGTTACATTAGCACCAGCTACCTGCGGGATTACTTGGTTGTTACCCTTTACCTTCTCACCCTGGTAGGTGTAAGCGGTGCCCCAAGCCTCGCCACCTTGATAGCGCAATACCGGAGTTACAGTTACAACGGCATTTTTGTTAAACCACTTAGCGGGGAAAGTTGCGTTGATTGTCACGGGCACTTTGCCACCAATTGCCTCCAGCGGCTGCGGCTCCGCCTTAATGTACTGTTCTGCCAACGGTTTCAACTTGTTAGAACAAGAAGAAAGCGTCATAATGACTGCCAATACAAAGAATGGCAAGAAAAACTTTTTGTTCATAATTTTGATGTAAGTTTAAAATGTTATAATGTTACTATATTCGTTTCAATTGTCTATCAATCCCATTATCGCGCAAAACTACTTATTTTTTTCTTCATGTAGTGTATCTCAACTCGAAAATATTTAATATTCACGCAAATTAATGCCCTCTGATTATACTAAAAGAAATTTACATGCGTATTTTGAGCGTTTGCGTCTGCGCACCGCAACGCACGGTGAGTAGGTAGATCCCTGTTCCCATTGAAGGAAGACGCAGTGTGGAAGTTGCCCCTTGTAGCCATCCTTCTTCAATAATTTGGCCATTGATGGCTGTTACTTGATAAGTAGCCTGTTCATGGCCATCGGGCAACCAAACATGATAGACCCCCTTAGTTGTGCCTTGGCAGATGAGAGGTAGCTCTTTGCTTGATACAATCTCCTCATTCGCCACGCTGCCCCCGTATTGAATGACGGGATCGATGAAAAGCGATGTGCTATAGCCTACGCTTTGCACCTCGGGCGCAGGTTTCCATTCGTTGGAAATTTTCATCCAAGTGGTGTTTCGAGTGCTTACCCCTTCGGGAAGACTATAAGCGGAAAAATAGGCACCGTTCGGTTGTACAAACTGATAACCGACATAAAACATGCCATTCACTGTTATAGGCTGACTAAATGGGATGAATGTTTCTTGTGAACGGTTGAGCGGTTTGGTACTTTCTTGAAACTCCTGGTTGGTGAGTGCCAAGTTTGTGTAAGAGGGTTTAAAACGCTCTTTATGTAATAGGGTAGTAGGTTTAGTATCACCTGCATAGACAACAATCTCTACCTCCATGTTCGCATAGGCACTTCCGCAAGAGGGAGTCACGATGTAGGCTCCATGCAGTGTAGCCGCACCGTTGCTTTGATAGACCTCTGCGCAGGCCTCTATACCTAACGGATTATTTCCGAACAAGGGTGTCTCTTCACTTTTCTCATAGTAGGCGGCCTCCGCCTCTTCTTGGTGACCTGATACGGCCACATTGCTTAATCGAAAAGCGGGAGCAGCCGCATAGGGATCTAGTCCTTCGCACCTTTGTTGCCCATTGGCTTGTGGGTTCAACCAATGACTGAGTTGATGTTCAGGTTCAGTTTTGGTGTTCCATGTGGCAGCAAGACGGTAGTAATAATCATTTTTCGGATTGCTTGCCGTAGAGTTACCTCCCGTGAGCGCACCGATTACCTCCCCGTGCGCATTAAAAAGCGGACTTCCGGAGGAGCCGGCGTTGGTATAACCTATTTGCCAGTCGGATACGTGCCAATGGGCCTTGCCGTAAAATTTTATTTCAGAAATATCAAAAGTGGCTGGCTCCACTTGATCCGTCAAGCAAAAACGTTTGACAGTATAGTTGGGATGATGCAACCCCGTGAAAGGCCCCTTGCCCCCTTGTTCCGTGATGTTCCAACCGGCATAGTAGGGTTGGTAATAGACAGGGGGCGTCTCCAACAGTTCCAACAAAGCCATGTCGCCCTCCTCATCCACAGCCCGGTAATGGGCAGAGGCGGTACTCAGCTCTTCTGTGCCTCGCATGAGCGTGCCACAGAAAGGACTCTCGAATTGGTAAAAACAGACAATGCGTCCTGCCACAGCTTCGTAGTCAGGATTCTTGACTTGAAACAGGTTGTTCAAGCAATGGGAAGCCGTTAAAAAGTAGGGACGACCATCTTGTGCTGTGTTGTTCAGCAAAACACCGGTGCATCCTGTGGTACCGTCGATGATCAACAGAACGACACTTCGACGTAGTTGATCCAACTGCTCATCGCTGTCTTGGTAACAGATCACAGCCGGTGACGTACTGTTGGAGGAGGTATTGTCGTTCGGTTCCAAGCCACGCAGGCTCCGATAGCCATGATTTACTTCTCCCACGCAGAGTTTGCCCCGGAAAGCCGCTGAAGCGGGCTCTTGGTATTCGATGATCAAGCTGTCACCCTCAATGGGAGCGACAGGGAGTAGCCCCAGCTCGGAGTTGTTGAGGTGGTTGAATGCCCCTAACACCTGGCTCTGGTCGGCGTTGTAGAGGAAGAGTTGCGCCCCCTCCGGCAACTCATATTCGCTAAATAAGACGTTTAGCGACAAGGCTCCAGCAGAGTGGATGCCCAAACGCCAAACCATTGTGCCTTCCGCCGTCGTGAAATGCACACCGGAGTTATCAGGTGTATAATCGGTCATAAACTTATAGGCGAAATGAAAGCCGTTGCGCAGGTCAGTCTGCTCTAAGGAGTCTATACGGAGTTGCTCTTGCAGGTCGAAGGCAGGCAAGGTCTCAAACAGCTGGGCGTTAGCCGCAGCACTGCGTAAAACGGACAAGGGAAGGGGATGCCCTCCATGACTGACTTGGGCAACAAGGGGCATAGCCACGAATATGCCAACTGCCCATAGGATATTTCTAATTGATAATCGTTTCATAACGCCAAAAATAGTTATTTTGTGGACGTATCTTTATGAGCGGCAAAGATAGCTGAAGTTTTAATGTAATAGGGATTGTTTTTATGAGTAACCCGGTAAAAAATAAGAAAACAGGTAGGTCTGCAAGCACTATGTGGCGAGTCAGATTGCTTTTGGTGTGGTTTTGTGGGTTAACCTCTTCCGCCTACGCATGGGATTTTGCGGAGCATCGGAAGATTGGCGATCGAGCCATGATCCTGATGCCGGAGCGCTTAGTGGCAGCAGGCATTTTCCCTGATGAGACAACTTTTTATGCACTGTTAGATTCAGTGTTGGATGTGCAGCTGAGTGAGGATAGCTTGTCGTTCGTGCTCAATGAATTGTCGCAAGCGCCTAACCGAGTTACTTATGGCACGCTTTGTGGATTGGCGGGCGATCATGTGTCTAATTTCCTGCTGTTGGAGACCGGTTTGCAGGCGCATTATTCCAAGACCAACCGCACCCTGCTGTTGGAGGTGGATGCCATGCAGCATTTCCTGACAGGAGCCAACAGCGTGGAACTTCTGAAAGTGAATTTGGCGTACGGGGTGATGGCGATTAAGGACCTCTCCCATTTCTACAGTTATGGTGATGACTTGAATGATCATTTGCGCAAGATTGACACGGAGTTGATCCGGGCGTTGGCTTCTCCGGCCCATGTAAATGACACGTTTGCCAAATTAGATCGCCTCCCTTCGATGAGCAAATATTTCTGCATCCATATCTTTGCCACCTATTTGGCGGAGGAGGCCGGCAAGGCACACTTGGTTGGCGATGCGTATTCGGCGAGCGACTACCTATTTTATGCGATGCTGTATGAGGCGTTTGCCGAACATTTCTTGCAAGACTCTTTTGCCTCCGGCCACCAGATGGTGCGCCGTGGGTTTGGAGCCTCCGCCGTTTCCAACAACAAGGCACTGCACGATTTCTACAATACCGTCCCTGTTCAGACCGCGAATTTGAAAGGCGAGACTTGGGCCTCGTTTGGCGATAAGCGCTTGAACCAAAACATGGAGGAGTATGTGGGTAAGGAGAGCTATACGGAGATTCGGGTGACGGATCCCAATCCCTATAAATTGCCCAAAGGAGATAAGTACGAGCGGGAGAAACGGGTGTTCTACCAAGTGGTGAATGCTACCTGTCAATCGCTTCTGGAGGTTTGGCAAGCGTATGGCAAGGCTGTGCAAGGAGAGGCAATGAATGTGTTAACGCAGTTGCCGGAGAAGCGTGCGGATTGGCCCGCTTTCGTGTATGCGCATTATCCCGTCGTGCGAGACTTCCCGCTCCCTTTCGGGACGAAACTGATCGAAGTACCTTTGGATAGTGTCGCTCTGGATTGGCAAAAGGAGCTGCAGCTGATCGTACAAGAGCCCTTCACCCGCAATTTTATCCGCTTGCGAGTGGCCAACTCCTTCTCTTTCACCGTTACGGATGGAACGAACACCAAGACAGCTTTGAGGGCAGGCATCGGCGGTCGTTTGAGTTTGAGTATGTTCAACTGGCATCGCTTTGGCCGTGCCAATGCCATGTCTGCCCGTAAGGGAGATGTGGTTCATTGGCTTTATCCTATGATTTCTGGGAATTACTTCTGGGGCGATGCAGAGCAGGGACGTCCGGATAGCTGGGATGTGAAGGCTGGTGCGGCTTACAATCTCGATCTTTTTGTTTCGCCTCGTCGTTTCTTGGGTTTGTATGCTTACATGGAGATGGGTGTGGATCGGCGTAGCCAAGAGACCCGCTTCGTGGCGGCTCCTGCGATGGGTGTGCAGTTGGGCTCTTTGTTGGGTTTACACACCTTCAATATGCCGGGTTGGTTGCGCATTCCGCTCAGCCTCTTGCTGCCGTTGAAGTTTGCCATCACCTGCAATAAGGTAAAGGGAAGACCGGTGGAATGGCTAAGCACCTACGAAATTGATATTTTATTCTGATTTACGGAGGACGGGCAACCAACTATCAGCTTTTTTCGCTAAGTTTGCCCGTCTGAAAGATATACTAATACATATAATAATATTATAAACTAATTTCATCTGTTATGGCAACACCTCCGTTTCACTATGAGCCGATGTTCCAGAAAGGACCGGATCAGACAGAGTATTATTTGTTGACAAAAGACTATGTTTCCGTCTCTGAGTTTGAGGGGAAACCGATATTGAAGATCGCCAAGGAGGGCTTGACCGTCATGGCGAATGCCGCTTTCCGCGATGTTTCGTTCATGTTGCGTCGTTCTCACAACGAGCAGGTGGCGAAGATCCTCCGCGATCCCGAGGCAAGTGATAATGATAAGTATGTAGCATTGACCTTCTTGCGCAATGCCGAGGTTTCTGTGAAGGGTAAGCTGCCCATCTGCCAAGATACGGGTACGGCTATTATCCACGGTGAGAAGGGCCAGCAGGTTTGGACCGGTTACTGCGATGAGGAGGCACTTTCTGAGGGTGTTTACAAGACCTATACCGAGGAGAATTTGCGCTATTCACAGAACGCTCCCCTCAACATGTATGACGAGGTCAACACGAAGTGCAACTTGCCGGCTCAGATCGACATCGAGGCTACTGAAGGCATGGAGTATGAGTTCCTTTGCGTGACAAAGGGTGGTGGTTCTGCCAACAAGACCTATCTCTATCAAGAGACAAAGGCCGTGTTGAACCCGAACACCTTGGTGCCCTTCTTGGTAGAGAAGATGAAGACCCTGGGTACAGCCGCTTGTCCTCCCTATCACATTGCGTTCGTGATTGGTGGAACCTCTGCGGAGAAGAACCTCTTGACCGTAAAGTTGGCCTCTACGCACTACTATGACGAGTTGCCGACGACGGGTAACGAGTATGGCCGTGCATTCCGCGACGTAGAGTTGGAGAAGCAGGTACTGGAGGAGGCCTATAAGATTGGTTTGGGCGCACAGTTTGGTGGTAAGTACATGGCACACGACGTACGCATTGTCCGCTTGCCTCGCCACGGTGCCTCTTGCCCGATTGGTTTGGGCGTAAGCTGCTCCGCAGACCGTAACATCAAGTGTAAGATCAATAAGGAAGGTATCTGGATCGAGAAGCTCGACTCCAATCCCGCAGAGTTGATTCCGGAGGAGTTGCGTCAGGCCGGTGAGGGTGACGCAGTAAAGATCGACTTGAACCAGCCTATGGCTGACGTTTTGAAGATCCTCGACAAGTATCCGGTGGCAACCCGCCTCTCTTTGAACGGTACGATCATCGTAGGTCGTGACATTGCGCATGCGAAACTGAAAGAGCGTCTGGATCGAGGTGAGGAGCTTCCGCAATACATCAAGGATCACCCCATCTATTATGCAGGTCCGGCGAAGACTCCGGCAGGCATGGCTTGTGGTTCCATGGGTCCAACAACCGCTGGTCGTATGGATCCCTACGTGGATCTCTTCCAGAGCCACGGTGGTAGCATGATCATGTTGGCGAAGGGTAATCGTAGCCAGCAGGTAACGGATGCTTGTAAGAAGCATGGTGGTTTCTACTTAGGCTCTATCGGTGGTCCGGCTGCGATCTTGGCACAGAACAACATCAAGAGCATCGAGTGCGTTGAGTATCCGGAGTTGGGTATGGAGGCCATCTGGAAGATCGAGGTAGTTGACTTCCCCGCATTCATCTTGGTAGATAACAAGGGCAATGATTTCTTCAAGCAATTGAAGCCCCGTTGCTAATCATTGCAAAGGGTCAAGTGTTCAAGAAATAGTGAACCACTAAGGCCTTTTTGAGCCGTAAGCTTACGATTTTTCAAGCCGCAAGCTTACGGTTATCTATACTCGTAAGCTTGCGGTTTAACAAGTGATAAGCTTACGAGTATATTTATTGATAATAAGACAGTTATAAAATCGATTCCAGTAAATATCGGGAGGAGTTATTGAGCCACCATATAGACAAACTCCATCCAAATCCAATAGCGGATGGCCTTGCCGATGAACATGGAGATGGCGACTATGTAAATATTCGCACGTAAGAAGCCGAGGGCTACGGCAATGAAATCGCCAATGCCGGGGAGGAAGACGAAGAAGCCCATCCATGAGCCTTTACCTTGGATCCAGTTTTGTACCTTCTGCAATTTCACGGGATCCAGTTTTAGGTACTTCTCGATCCATTCCATTTTGCCCAACATCCCTAACCAATAACAGCTCATGCCACCTAAGAAGTTGCCCAAGGTAGCTGCGATCATGCAGGGCCAATAGGAAGCTCCAGCCAATAGCACACCCGTCAATACGACCTCGCTGCTAAATGGTAATACCGTAGCGGCCAAGAAAGAGGCGATGAAGACACCGATGAATCCGTAAGCGATCAGAAATTCCATAAACGAATGATCAAAAGGCTAATAAACAACAATAGGGCTATATGAAATAACCCAAAGATATACTTCCCTCGTTTGACCGTAAAGAAGTGTGCGGTCAAGATCGCTGCTGGTACGCAGCCTATGGCCAAAAACTCCTCCGAAGATTGCTCGTAGAGGAAGAACTGTCCGAACGACCAAGTTAACAACATGATTAAGAAAGACAGGAATTGGCGGGTTCGCAAGTTATCTTCATATTCATGGGTCAGGATATTCAAGGAGGCAATGACCGACAAGCAGGCGATCAGTATGATCTGGAACCAGTCGATCAAATCTATACCAACCATAGTCAATAGCCGCATCTTGAACAGGGTAGTAAAGGGTAGAGTAAGGGGTGTGAAATCATGCGCATACACACACCATCCTAGTACAAACCAATAGACGGTGCTAATCCCGACCAGGGAGGCGCAGATCGTGCGTAAGGTTAGACATCGGAAGTTATACATGCCTAACCAAAACAGTGGCAAAAACCATAAGATATAGACCCAAAGCAGACTGCCGATACCTATCAATAAGGCTGCATTGAAGGCTTTCTCTACGGAATAGGGATCGTGATAGGCGGTAAAGAGCTGATAAAGTGCCAAGATGAGGCAAAAGACACCCACTGAGCTTGCTTTCAAGGGAAAGAAGTCGGGGTTGGTACTAATAAAGAGCGCATAAAATAGGAAAGGAAGATAACTTTTCTCTCGTATCAGCATCAACGCATAATTGGCTCGATGCACGAAAAAAGCACCTCCTAACATCAGCAGAAGTCCGATGAGATAGGTCCCTGATTTACTGGGCATCCGTGCACAGAGAGCATTCCAAAGTGGGGGAGCTGTTACCTCTCCATAAACAGGATATCCGGCAGAGGTGAAATAGCCCAATAACCAACAAAAGAGGCAGGCGACAAACATGTAGCTGTAAGTCGCCTTTGTGCTAATTTGATAGCGTTGCCTATAATAGGATGCCGATCTACTCATACGTATAGTCGCTTAGAGATCAAATCCAATGTCACGACGGAAATACTTCTTCTCGAACTGGATCGCTTTCGCTCCGGCAAAAGATTTCGCTAATGCCTCTTCTTTGTTGGCTCCGTATGAGCTAACCGCAATCACACGACCACCGTTGGTCACCAATTGACCCTCTGCCATCTTCGTGCCCGCATGGAATAGGATGCTTTCCGGATCTACCTGCTCGATACCGCTGATTGCCTTACCCTTCTCATAGGCCTCTGGATAACCTCCACTGACCAACATCACCGTGACTGCCGCACGCGGATCCTGTTTCAGTTCACGGTTAGCCAAATCTCCTGCGGCTACACCTTCCATCAGATCGACCAAATCATTAGCAATGCGCAACATCACTACCTCTGTCTCCGGATCTCCCATACGGCAATTGTATTCAATCACCATTGGCTCCCCCTTGACATTGATCAAGCCTAAGAAAATGAATCCTTTATAATCGATGCCTTCGGCTTGCAGTCCCTCAATGGTCGGACGGATGATGCGGCTATCCACCTTCTCCATGAAGGTCCCGTCCGCAAACGGAACAGGTGAAACTGCACCCATACCACCAGTATTCAAACCTACATTGCCTTCGCCAATGCGCTTGTAATCTTTCGCTACGGGAAGTACCTTGTAGTCCTTGCCATCAGTCAAAACGAAGACTGAGCATTCGATACCATCCAAGAACTCCTCGATGACAACCGTTTTGCTGGCATCGCCAAACATACCACCTAACATATCGCCTAACTCTTTCTTGGCCTCGGCTAAGTTGTCGATGATCAACACGCCTTTGCCTGCCGCCAAGCCATCCGCTTTCAATACATAGGGTGCTGATAGCTGCTCCAAGAAAGCATAACCTTCCTCTAAGTTCGCTGCGGAGATACTCTTGTAACGAGCGGTTGGGATATGGTGACGCATCATAAAGGCCTTGGCGAAATCCTTGCTGCCCTCCAACTGTGCACCCGCTTTGCTGGGACCAATCACAGGAATAGCAGCCAACGCCTCATCCTGCTTGAAGTAATCGTAGATACCTTTTACCAAGGGATCCTCCGGTCCTACTACGACCATCTGCACCTCATGGGTCAATACAAAGGCCTTGATCGCATCGAAATCGTCGGCTTTCATATTGACATTGGTACCAACTAAGGCTGTTCCCGCATTTCCGGGAGCAATAAATAACTGATCTACTTTCGGACTTTGTGCGATTTTCCATGCGATCGCATGTTCACGTCCACCTGATCCTACCAATAATATATTCATCGTTCTTCTTTTTAAGATTTCTATGTTCAGTTGTTTTTATTTCAAGTAATCGTCAAAATAGCGGGTGATCTTCTCATGCAGATGAGGCCGGTCCTTGCCGATTACGTTGTGCTGGTGCCGTGGATAGACGAAGTAATCCGGATAGGTGTTGGCATCCACGCAGGCTTTCAAGAAGCCCAAACTGTGCTGCCAAACGACTACGGGATCCACATCGCCATGAATCAGCAGCAGATGCCCTTTGAGATTGCCCGCCTTTAATTTCAGGTTGGCATTCTTGTACCCCTCCGGGTTATCTTGTGGCCGATCCATATACCGTTCGCCATACATAATCTCATAGTTGCTCCAATCGATCACCGGTCCTCCAGCCACACCTACCTTAAATACGTTGGGATAGGTCAACATCAGGTTGGTGGTCATGAAGCCACCATAGCTCCAGCCATGTACACCGATCCGATCTGCGTCCACGTAGGGAAGGGATTTAAGAAAAGCTACGCCTTGCATTTGGTCGGCCATCTCGTTCACACCCAGATTACGGTGGATCACACTCTCGAAAGCATGTCCCCGATTGGCAGATCCCCGTCCGTCAACCGTGAAAAGTACATAGCCGCGCAAGGCCATGTAAATATCCCATCCGCGCACACCGTGCATCCAATCGCCAGTCACTAATTGCGCATGGGGACCTCCATAGACATAGACAATGGTTGGATACTTTTTGTTCGGATCCAAATCGGGAGGGAGGGTCAACCGATAGTTGAGCTTTGTTTTCCCATCGGCCGCCGTGAGCGTGCCGGTTTGGATCTTCGGCATTCGGTAGCCTTTATAGGGATCGGGTGCTGTTAGCAAGGTTCGCACCACTTTTGCCTCTTTTACTCGAATGAGATCGATCTCTCGGGGAACGGTTGAAGAGCTGACATTGTCGAGGGCGTATGCGCCTGACGGAGAGAGCTTCCAGTTATGTACACCTACCTTCCAACTGAGGCAGTTCATAAGCTCACGTTCCTTCAGGTTCACCTCCCACACATAGCGCGATAAGCCGTTGCTGTGCATGCTGGGGGAGACCGGATGAGGAGCGGTACCTTCGATGATCAGTTTATTGCCACCTTCACTGAATCCCAATATGCGGGTCACTACCCACTCGCCACCGGTCAACTTGCGCAGCTCGTTGCCATCGGTATCAAAGAGATAAAGATGATTATAGCCGTCCGCTTCGGTTTGCCAGATGAACTTGTTCGGGTCATTCGGCAAGAAGAGGATGGGCTGTTGTGGCTCCACATAGCGATGATCGCTTTCTGTGATCAATACCGCCTCTCGCTCTCCGGTCTCTGCGGAATAGCGCACCAAGTGTTGCTCGTTCTGCTCTCGGTTCAGCTCGATGAGGTAGATGCTTCGTTCATCGGGGCTCCAGGCGATGTTGGTCAGGTATTTCTCTTTAGGCAATCCGGTTTTCAACCAGATGGTTTTCCCGGTTGCTAACTGATAAATACCCACTGTCACATCATGGCTCTTCATGCCTGCCATCGGGTATTTATGGGGCACTAAGGTAGCACATCGGCTATCAATATTGACCAAGGGATAGGTTGTCACCATCCGTTCGTCCATCCGGTAAAAGGCCAAGGCATTTCCTTTGGGTGACCAGAATGTACCTTTCGTGATACCAAATTCCCGTTGATGCACCGCCTGCCCGCATACAATGCCCTCCTCTTGTTCGTTGGTGACGATCGTCGTATCGCCCTTGGGAGAAAGTAAGAAGAGGTTATTGCCGTTGGTGTAGGCAAAGTATTGATTAGCCGTGCAGAAATCGAGGTTGTTCCATGCTGCCTTTAGTGCATAATCTGCCGTAACCTTTTGTTTCTGATAGTCATAATGAATCTGGTGGTTATGACTGTTGAAGGCCAAGATCGTGCTATGTGTATCTAGCGCAAAAGGCACAGTGAAAGTCGGCAGTTTGCCCACTGTAGGCAGACTTGCCTGTGTGAGCGCCTGGTTTAACTGTTCACGGGTGAAAAGTACCTGCTCCTTTTTCTCTGGCAGGGCACCCCATACACTGTCGCCCTTCACGTAGAAATAGCGCTCACCGCACCAATTGAGCTGTTTCAATGTTTTGGGAACGAAACGGCTGTAGCTCTTCCCGCCGGGAATGAGATCATGCAGCGTCAGCTCCTTTTCTTGTGCGGTGACAGCCATAGCCAATAGCAATGTATAAAAGACAGTTAGCAGTTGTATCCACTTAATCCTCATCATCCTCTCCGAAATCTCTTTTGAAGTTGGGTTTACCTCCTCGTTTGTCGAACGAGCGCTTGCCCTCTCGTTTGTGATCATTTTTCTTGTCACGCTTGAAGTCGCCAAACGGTTTTTTCCGATCACCGAAATCCCGCTTGCGATCCCGATCGCCGAACGACTTCTTGTGATCGCCATGCGGCTTCTCCTCTTCACTGCGATAACGCATCTTGGCGGGACGGCCTTCCCCTCTGCGACGGAAATCCGCGTCCTCCTCCTTCTCCTCTCGGGGGCGACGGCGGCCCGGCATGGCAGCCATGCGCTCTTCCTCATTTTCGCTGTGGGCAGCGGCAAAACGGCGCTCCGGGCGGTCCATCCGGCGGCTGAAGTCGGGACGATCGGTCTTGTTGAAACGTTGTTCCCGTGGGGGACGCTGCTCCCGCTCGCCTTCTCGCTCATTGAGGGCCTTCTTATAATCTTTGTTTTTACCCTCGAACAGTTCATAACAACGATACTCACATTCCAACGAGCCATTCATCAGTTTCATCTTCTCGCAGGGACGCAGGCCGATCTTCTCGAAGCACTCCTCCTTGTAGCTGATGATCCATGCTTGATAACCGGTGAAGACATGTTTCAGTCGTTCACCGATGATGGCATACAATCCCATCAAGTCATGCGACGAGATACGCTCGCCATAGGGTGGATTCATCACCAAGATACCGGGCTGCGGTGCCTCTTGATACTGCTGGAAAGGCATAGCCTTCAGGTTAATGTATTTCACCAATCCTGCGCTGCGGATATTCTCCAACGCAATGTCGATCGCTTGTTGGGAGATGTCGGAGCCATAGCAATGGAACTCAAACGGACGCTCTTGGCTGTCATCGTTATAGATTCGGTCGAACAACTCCTCATCATAGTCAATCCACTTCTGGAAAGCGAATTCCTTGCGATAGATACCCGGTGCGATGTTGAGTGCGATCATAGCCGCCTCGATCAGCAGTGTGCCTGAGCCACACATCGGGTCCACGAAGTTCGACTCGCCTTTCCAACCGGTTTTCAGGATCATGCCGGCTGCTAACACCTCATTGAGGGGTGCCTCGGTTTGATCCACACGATAACCGCGCTTGTGTAAAGACTCGCCGGAGCTGTCGATCGAAAGCGTACAGTCGTTGTGGGAGATATGGATGTTGATATACAGATCTGGATTATTCACACGCACGGAGGGACGCTTCTGGAACTTCTCGATAAAGTAATCAACAATAGCATCTTTCGTGCGATAAGCCACGAACTTCGAGTGGTTGAAGTCCTCCGAATAGATAACGGAATCAATGGCGAAGGTCTTGTCTAATGTCAGGTATTTCTCCCACTCGATCTTCTTCACCTCTTTATAAACCGTATCCGCATCTTTTGCCTTGAAATGATAGATCGGCTTTAGGATGCGTAGGGCGGTGCGGCAACAGAAATTCGCCTTGTAAAGCAACTCCTTGTCTCCCGTGAAAGATACCATGCGCCGACCTAATTGCAGGTCGTTGGCGCCCAAGGCTAATAATTCTCCGGCCAAGATCTCCTCTAATCCGTACAGCGTCTTAGCCACCATTTCAAATGTCTCGTTCATTTTAATGTATGTAGTGATGAATAAATATTGTTTGCTTACATAAGTTTGTTCTCTCTTTCCGGTTGGCTGACCGTGGCTCCGGCCGGCACATCCTCTGCCACCCAGACGTTACCGCAGATGGTCGCACCGTCACCAATATGGATTTTGCCAATCAGCGTTGCGTTGGAATAGACCGTGACGTGATCGCCTAAGATCGGATGGCGGGCAACTCCTCTGATTGTGTTTCCCTTCTCGTCGGGTGGCAATTTCGCTCCAGCCAAGCTAACCCCTTGGAAAATGCGTACATAGTTGCCAATCACACTCGTCTCGCCTATGACAGTGCCTGTGCCGTGGTCGATCGAGAAATGATGACCGATCGTTGCGCCCGGATGGATGTCAATACCGGTTTCCGAATGGGCCATTTCTGTGATCATGCGGGGGATGAAGGGCACTTTCAGCTGATAGAGCGTATGGGCGATCCGATAATTGCAGATTGCTCGGAAACCCGGATAGCAAAAGATGACCTCTCCCGGATTCTGCGCGGCGGGATCGTTGTCGAACATGGCCTCCGCATCGGTCGCCAACAGGCTACGCAACGCAGGCAAGCCGCAGATAAACGCCTCGGCAATCTGTTCTGCCTTTGCTTTAGCCGCTTGGGAGGCGATTGTTTGCGAAGCATTCGCGAAGCACAATCCTGCATAGATCTGTTTGGAAAGTCCAGCGAACAGTTGTTCGACAGATACGCCTGTGTGAAAACGAATCGTTTGGCCGGTGATACGCGCCTGACCGTAATACCCGGGGAATAGAATAGCACGGCAGAGCTCCACCAAAGATTGCAGCACTTTGCCGGAGGGTAGCTCCTCCTCTTCGCAATAGGCATGAAATAGTTGCGTGTAAGAGCCCTCGTCCGAAAGCCGCTCAACCGTATCGCGCAGTGCGTCGTTATGCCTTTGTCTGTCCATTATATAGAAGCCATGCTTTTTCAATGGGGCAAAAATAGTATTTTATTTGTGAAAGAACGATGCGAATCGAGCAGGAACTTTGAAAAATGCCAAAATAGTCTTTATGCGACCAACAATCGAGGGAAAAGATCCGTTATATAAGCGAATGAGTAATGAAACACATAGTTATAAACGAAGAAGTAATATGATGAATTTTGAGAGGATCAAAGAGAATAGCAAAGCCGTCTATCAGGTGATACGCCAGGCTTACAGTTGTACATTCAACGAGTTACAACGTCTTACGCGATTGAGCAGCACAGACCTCTGCTTAGCACTGGCTCAGTTGTTGCGGGATAGTAAAATCGAACAAGGCAAAAACAACCTTGGTGTCTATTATCAATTGGCCGCCTGATAGCATAAGCTATAAGTGAATGAAAAAGAGTCGCAAAGCGTAGTCGGATTCCGACCCTCGCTTTGCGGCTCTTTTTATATTTAGAAGTTAGGAATGATGATTTAGGAATGATGATTTATTCCCCCAATTCCTAACTCCTAATTCCTCACTTCACAATGACTTTCTCAGTGAGGCGATCGTTGCCCTTTTGGATAGCGACGATATAGATACCTGCCTTGGCCGGAATCTGTGTGAGGTAAGAAACCTCGTCGTTGAAGAGTAACTGGCCTGTTACGGAGTAGATCGCTACCTGCAACGGCTCTGCGGGAACCACTACAACCGCACCCTTCACCGTATAGAGCTGTGAGCCTTCAGCGATTGACTCGATGCCTGTCGGCGTCTCGCTCAGCTCTACACTCTTCTTGACGAGCTCAACACCAAAGGCATTGTAAGCTATGGTCTCCACGTAGTAGCTCTTGCCATCCTCCAGTTCGGTCAGCGTGAAGCTGATGCCGGTCGCCTTCAGATTGCCATCCTTATCGAACTCATAGGTCTTCAAAGGTGTAGTGTCACCCTTCTTCGCATAAAGGAACAACTTGTAGCTCGTTGCCCCTGATACTTTCTCCCAGGTAATCACCGCAGTCGTTGCGGTACGCTCAGCTACCTCCGGATTCGATACGGTCGGGATCTCGGGTTCGGGATCAGGATCAGAGCTTCCACCACCTTCATCAGGAATGATTGGAGCCACATATTCTTTCGTTGTAGCCACGATCATTACCGTCGTACCATTGGCCACGGTGTAAGTGCCTCCATTCGAGAAGCTACTACCGTTTACCTTCAATGACTCTAATATGTAGCCATTCTCAGGTGTCACAGTGATGATCAATACATCTCCATTTGCGATCAAGTCTCCTGATTGCAAGACGGTTTCACCTCGTTTTACCGTCAAAGTCGCATGTTCAGGCTGTGTGAAAGTCACGGCTTGCACATCGCTTACGGTCACATTAGCTTGAATACTACTTACTTCATTGAAATTAGCTGCGTCGCTTGGAATAAATTTCATGTTGGCTGTTCCGTTTGTGGTAAACGTCGCATTCGGATTTTCCCAAACGAATGTACCATCTGTGGTGGAAGCACCACCCGACAGCGCAGCCGTCGAAAGTAAAGCACCTTTCAAAACAGTAGCTGATGGTGCAGTTGCAGTCGGTGTCGCCTTTCCGATCACCAAAGCACCGCTATGCAACTGTCGATAAGCCTGATAGGTATCGTCCTCTTCACGTGTGATCAACAGATCATAAGTACCTGCATTGATCGGGCTGACCGTGATGCCATTCTGCTGCATACTGTAATTCCAGCTCGTTGTTACATCCGTAGCACTGATCGTTACACTCTTTACCGTTCCATCGTAAACCAAATTATTGGTTCCTGAAATAGTTGGATTCAAAGATGCTTTTGCCTCGAATTCAGCAGATACCGTAATATCGGCTGTAGGTGTAACAGTGAAACTACCATCAGCCTGTGCTGTCTGAACTTCGTTACCGATCTTCAAGCTCTTCAACTTATAGCCAACAGCAGGAGTTGCATAGATCGTTAACTCACTACCGCTAAGAGCATTATTGCTCTCATTATTTACGATCTGCAAGTTACCATCCCAAACGGAGATCGTACCAGAGCCGTCAGTAGGTTGATTAATTTTCACATTAATATTCATTGCGCTACCCGGCAAGCAATAGCCCTGTGCATAGTTGTCGCTGGAAGGTGTGAAGATCGCATACTGATCTTCTGCTGCTCTTAGGATAGGCTTCACGGGATTTTCAGGTTTTGCTCCGCTACTCCAAGTTCCAGCCACGGAAGCTTTACCACCCTTGTCATCCTCTGCCGATGGTGCAGCATTCGGTCTTGCTGTGATAATCACCGGAGCTTTCGTGATGGTTAACGTTTTTGTTGCGGAGAAAGCTTTGTAGTTCTCATCCTCAGCACGAGTAATGAGCACATCATACTCACTGGCATCTGTCGGAGTGCCTACTTCTATACCATTCTTCTTGTAGGTTACGTTCACATTCGTCAATCCAGCTGGAGTGGTCTTGACAACAAATGTTTGTGCACGACCATTATAGACGTAAGATTGATTTTCTCCTAAAATCTTCACCTCAGCCTTGGCTTCTACAATATATTTAACAGTCATATCGCCCGTTACGATAAAGGAGCCATTGGCGGGTACCTCCTTCTCATTTACCATCATGGCAATGCCCTTGTAACCTGCGCTCAAAGAGCTGGTGTAAGTTACTACTTCTCCATAGAATAAACTACTTGTCTTGCTTACGGTCAACGTATAGCCAGTACCACTTGTTGGAGTAGTGACTGTGTAGGTCTCTTGATCAAAGCTGGCTGTAATTGTTACATCCGCATTGATTGTCTTTTCTTCACGGGCTTGTTCAGAACTTGCCAACTTATAACCCTTATTCGGTGTACGCTCAATGATGATTACCGTACCATCAGCTACTTCGCTACCAGCCACGATCTCTTTACCCGTTGTTTTGTCAGTCAAGCGGATTGTTTCGCCGGCCGGTTGCGTTACTGTAATCTTCTTTGGTGTAGCTGGTTTAGCCGCCAAAGTTGCTGTAATCGTTGTATTGGCATCCAAGAAGATTTCGCCCTTCACCAAAGCAGAACCGGTGGTTGTGATGGCTTCAGCGGTATAACCGTCATTAGCCGAAACCTCTACAGTCAAAACGGTTCCATAATCCAAGGTTGCACCGCTGGTTACAGTTGCTGATCCATTCTTCACGGTCAGTGTACCGTTTTCAGGGTTGGTGTAGTTCACGGTGAATTTCTTCTTTGCAAACTCTGCGATCAGCTCTTCATCTTTGGTGATCGTATAAGTAAGGCTGCTGTTATCCAAGCCTTTCCAGCCGGTAAAGGTATAACTCTCGTCTGGAGTTACAGTCAGCGTGAGTCGAGTGTCCTTCTCATAATGATCTGAAGCACTCTTGTTGTTGATCGTCGCTTTTCCGTTTGCGCTCACACCGGTCTTCACTGTGAAATAGCGTTTTGCAGTTGCCTTAATTGTGCCGGTTGCGATGTCCATCTCAGCCAAGTTGGACGGCGTAAAGATGTAGGTCAATGTGTTCTCTCCCTCTGTCAATACTTGATTGCCATCGGCCCAGCTGTAGGTTCCGATCACTTCGGTCTCTCCGCTTACTGCCTTACCAGGAGTTAAATGATACATCGACAAAGGCAACCCAGCTTCTAAGACACTTTCTTGCAAAGCGGCAGGCGTGCTGATCGTTGGCACGGACTTATTGGTAATGGTCATGACAACCATTTCATTCAAAGCTTCATACTGCGAGTCTGCTTTGCGAGTAAAGAAGACATAATAGGTACCTACCTCTTTCACGCCATCTACCACCTCCGTATAAGTATCCTCGGATTTAGTGTAGTATTTCACTGTAATTCCTTTGATATCAGCTGGAGTTGTCGTATAGGTAAGCGTATAGGTCTTATTATCCTCTTTGATAAAGGTCGTTTTATCTACCTTGATCGTTATCTGAGGGCGATTCGTCCAGAACGTTTGTTTATAATCTTTCCCTGCTGGTTGACTCTCAAAGCTGGAATAGCCTTCGGCTTCAACCCAGTCGGCTAAAGAAGAGCCATTCTTTTCTGCATTTGTATCAGCCCAAATCTGTGCGTTCTCAGATAGCGTGCTGTTTCTAATAGTAAGCTTCGGATCTGTGGTTACGCCCTCGCCTTTACCGACCTCGATACCACCCCAAGCATTGCCGGAGGTTTGAATGCCGGTAGCGGTTACTGTAGAACCATTGACAAACATACCACCCGCCAAGTTGTCTTTCAGGGCTACGTTCTCTAACCTGATGTTTTCCGCTTGATAGACATGCAAGCCGTAGTTGTTAGCATCTTGGATGGTCAAGTTCTTGATTGTTGTGCCATTTGCCCCTGATCCATTCAAGGTAATCAGGTTTTTACCACTTACAGCAGGCTCACTTTTATCCTTATTCTTAATGATTGTCTCATTCGAGCTTTCTCCCACTAATGTAATAGATTTGTCAATTTTAAACGGCTCTGACAATTCATAGGTGCCAGCAGGAAGAATGATTTGATAGTTATCAAAAGCTGTCGGAAGTAAAGCCGTATTGACTCCATCTGTAATGGAATAATATAAGCAGTTTGATAAACCGTAAGCATTCGATTAACCACAGTGCATCCATTTCGGCTCATTCAACGGACATAAAAAAGGGATCCCCGCAAGGATCCCTCCAAAGATCATACATCTCATAGCCAAGGCTGTGGTTCTGTATATCTTTACA